>Ga0075120_10003276_pt1 | contig 11147 bp, 7 predicted proteins | sample AntAceMetag02UKL_FD_69792 | JGI IMG/M metagenome (GOLD analysis project Ga0075120, IMG submission 69792) | Saline lake microbial communities from Ace Lake, Antarctica - Antarctic Ace Lake Metagenome 02UKL | ecosystem: Environmental > Aquatic > Non-marine Saline and Alkaline > Saline | place... | reverse complement strand
TCTCGGCTCCATAAACTACTTCTTTTAGATTGAGTTTTACTTTAACACGTAAATCTGAACCACGGCTAACACGGCGTCCTCCACGACTGCGACCTCCGCCACCGCCAAATCCTCCGAAACCCCCAAAGTGTCCACCAAATATATCTCCAAACGAGGAGAATATATCTTCTATATCGGAAAATCCTCCGCCATATCCACCTCCACCAGCACCACTCATTCCGGCATGGCCAAATTGGTCGTACCGCTGTTTTTTCTCTGAATTACTGAGAATTTCATAAGCTTCAGCAGCTTCTTTAAATTTTTCTTCGGAAGCAGCATCTCCCGGATTCTTATCGGGATGAAATTGAATCGCCTTTTTACGGTAAGCTTTTTTTATTTCTTCGGGGCTCGCATTTTTGCCAACTTCCAGAACTTCGTAATAATCTCTTTTTGCCATGGTTTATGAATACTCAATTTTATTCTCCGATTACTACTTTGGCAAATCGGATTACCTTTTCGTTGAGTAAATATCCTTTTTGGATAACATCAACAACCTTACCTTTTAGTTTTTTATTTGGAGCTGGTATTTTTGTTAAAGCCTCGTGCAAATCAACGTCAAAATCCTGATTCAAAGCTTCAATTTCTTTTACGTTATTTTGCTTTAAAAACTCTTCGAACTTATTGTAAATAAGTTCCGTTCCTTGTTTTCCTGCATTGTCATCCGAAACGTCTTTCAACGATTCTAAGGCTCTTTCGAAATCATCGATAACCGGAAGGATATTAATTAATACCGATTCGCCACCCGATTTAATTAAATCGATTTTTTCTTTCATAGTTCTGCGACGGAAATTGTCGAATTCGGCTTGCAAGCGTAAATGTTTGTCAGACAAATCAGCAAGTTTGGTTTTTAATTCATCAAATTCTGCTTGTTTCTTGTCTTTTTTCGGTTTTTTCTTATTGCTGGATTTTTCTTTGGTAGCTTCTTTTATATCAGAAGTATTTGTTTCTTCAGTGTTTGGAGTCTTTTCTTTTACTTCCTCAACAATTACTTCCGATTCTTTATTGATTTTTTCTTTTGTCATTTTCTATTCATTATAAAATTCAAATCAGCCAAAATTGCCTGGTATCATAAATTTTGAACTTGCTACTTGTGCTATCAAAAATTTTGCCATGCAAATATAAAAGACAAATTGACACTCAATTCAATTATTGAGTGCCAATCTGAGTTATTTTGGAAAATCTTAAAAGTGAGATCTTATTGTCTCTATTTTGAGTATTTTTTGAGTGCTGCTGCTAAAGCAGGACCTCTCAATCCACGAGCAATAATTATTCCATTGCCATCAATTAAAAAGTTGGCAGGAATACTTCGTACGCCATAAATTGCTGCATGTTTCGAACTCCAACCTCTTAAATCGCTGATGTGATAAGGCCATGCCAGTTTATCTTTTGCGATGGCTTGTTTCCATGCTGCGGCAGTTTTGTCGAGCGAAGCACCAAAAATGGTAAAACCATCGGCATTTGTGAATTTTTTGTCTTTGAACGTATTGTAAGAATTTACAACATTTGGATTTTCTCTGCGACAAGGACCACACCATGCTGCCCAAAAGTCGAGCAATACCAATTTTCCTTTGGTGTCTGAAAGTTTTATTTGTTTTCCATCGGGTGAAGTTCCGATAAGTTCGGGAGCTTTGTCTCCAATGTTAATCCCTATTTTTTGTTGTGCAAATGAAAGTCCAGTTGCTAATAAAACGACTGCTACTACTAAGATTAATTTTTTCATACTACTTTTTTAATTTCTTTAATTGTTTCAAAACATTGTTTGTGTAAAGTAAACAACGAATAACTTGATTGAAAGTTTATTCGTAAAAATATTTACGCTTTAATTCCTGTTATGAACGCGAAATATTTGCTCCCAAATGATTTAATCTGACATCGATATCTTCGTATCCCCGGTCTATTTGTTCAATATTATCTATTCTACTTTTCCCTTTGGCCGACATTGCTGCAATAAGCAAAGCAATTCCGGCACGAATATCTGGCGAGGTCATATTTGTTGCTTGCAAACGGTGTGCGCGGTCTAATCCAATAACGGTTGCCCGGTGCGGATCGCACAAAATAATTTGTGCACCCATATCAATTAATTTATCCACAAAAAACAGGCGGCTTTCAAACATTTTTTGATGAATTAAAACACTTCCTTTGGCTTGCGTGGCAACTACCAGAAAAACACTTAAAAGGTCGGGTGTAAGTCCCGGCCAGGGTGCATCCGAAATGGTCATTATTGACCCGTCGATGTACGATTCTATTTTATAATGTTCATTGTTTTTTACAATTAAATCATCGCCATTCTGTTTCAAATTAATGCCCAATTGTCGGAACGATGCCGGAATAATACCTAAATGTTCAACTCCTACATTTTTGATTGTGATTTCAGAAGCAGTCATGGCCGCCAGACCGATAAAACTTCCCACTTCAATCATGTCTGGTAAAATGCGATGCGAACAACCCGACAATGAAGTTACTCCGTCGATATTTAACAGGTTTGAACCGATGCCATTAATTTTTGCTCCCATGGAAACCAACATTTTGCAAAGCTGTTGCAAATAAGGTTCGCAGGCCGCATTGTAAATTGTAGTTGTTCCTTCGGCAAGAACTGCAGCCATTACAATGTTTGCAGTTCCGGTTACCGATGCTTCATCGAGTAACATGTATTCGCCTTTTAATTTTGAAGCGGAAATGGAATACCAACGGTTTTCAGAATCGTAATGAAATTTTGCACCTAATTTTTTAAGACCTATAAAATGGGTGTCAACTCTTCGGCGGCCAATTTTGTCGCCACCGGGTTGCGGAATAAATGCTTTTCCAAAGCGAGCCAGAAGTGGCCCAATTATCATTATTGAACCGCGCAAACTAGCAGCTTGTTTTGCATACTCTGCACTTTTTAAAAAATCAACATTAATGTTTTTCGCATTAAAAAGAAACGTACCTTTTTTTATTCTTTTTACCTTAACGCCTAACCCTTTTAAGAGGTCGATTAATTTTAAAACATCCCGAATTTCGGGTATATTCTCAATGCGAATATCTTGTTCGGTTAACAGACTTGCGCAGATAATTTGTAGCGCTTCGTTTTTCGCGCCTTGTGGAACAATTTCTCCTTTTAACTTAGATCCTCCTTCTATTATGAAAGTTGACATTTGAAAAAATTAAAAAGGTTAATATCTTTTATTTGATTTTCCTGAGTTGTTTTTTTTCTTTTTTGGTTTCGAAATAAGTTGTGTTATTTCTGCAAGTTTCATCTCTTTGTCAATATCGAGTTTCCCATTTGAAAGTAAATCAAGATCCTTCATTATTTTTTTATCTTCTACAGCACCTTTGTTCCATGCCAGATACGATTTTTTCATGTGGTTAGCCAGTAACTCAATCATTGCCTCTCTTTCTTCGCCTTCCAACTCACCTATTTTTTCAATCATTAATTCCATGGTGCGACCATAGTGTTTGTATTTAATTCGATGCTGATTATACGGTACTCTTTTTGGTTTTTCAGTAAGAATATCGGGAGATGGTAGATCGTATGGGTAATCAATATCCAGTTTAAAATCGGTCATAATCGCCAAATGATCCCATAATTTATGTTTAAATTCAGCAATATCTCTTAAATAAGGATACAAGTTTCCCATAACATCAATAATGGTTTGAGCATGAGTGTTTCGTTTTTCTCTGTCTTCAATGGTCATCAGAAACTCGACCATGTTTTGTATGTTTCTTCCATATTCAGGAAGTTGAAGTTTTTTTCTTTGTGAATTATAATCCATCTGATTTTTTTATATGTAACGAACTAATTGTCAGGAAATCTATCGGAAGTTTTCCAGAAGATATTTTTGCAAAACTAATGAATTCTTCTCAAATCCCAACTTTTTATTTTTTGTGCTTCTATTATTCCTTAATCTTCAGTTTTGCAAATTTTAATAAAAGCTGTTTATGTCCATGTTTTTGGAAAAAAATTGTAGCCTTTATATTTGGCGCTAAACCTTCAACCCGAAGCACTTTGCCTTCACCAAAACGCTGGTGTTCAATAACCATTCCCGCTTGTATTTTTTCGGGATCGTCTCCTGCAAAAGAAGCTTGTCTTCTTCCTGCCTCGTTTAAAGAAACGAGTTTGCTATTAAAAATGTTTTGTCTTTCAGGAGGTTTAATTGATGAAACTGGAGTTCGGCGTTGATAATTTGACTTTTGACTTTCGTTATTTTGAGGCGTAATATTTCTGTCTGGTCTTGTAAGTCTAGATATGCTGGAGTCGTCAATGCATCTTTTATCCAACTCTTCTAAAAACCGACTAGGTGTGCAAAAGTCCAGATTTCCCCAGCGGTAACGTTGGTTGGCGAAAGAGAACCATGCGTTATCTTCGGCTCGGGTAAGCGCAACATAAAACAGGCGACGTTCTTCTTCCATCGATTCCTCTGTATTTTTATCGCCCTGGCGTTGCGAAGGGAAAAGATTTTCCTCTAACCCAACCACAAATACGTTTTTGAATTCCAAACCTTTTGCCGAATGGACAGTCATTAATGTTACTTTGTCGCGATCTTCATCCTTATCTTTATCCTGGTCGGTAAGTAAAGCAACATCTTCTAAAAAATTTTCCAGTTTATCAGGATTCCCTTCTTCAATTGCCGAAATAGTAAACTCTTGTATTCCGTTTAATAGTTCCTGAATGTTTTCGTGCCTGCTTAATGCTTCAGTCGACTTGTCGTTATAAAGTTCTTTTAAAATTCCGGTTTCACTGGCAATCGTTTTTGCGGTATCAAAAGCATCATTCTTTTTTGAATAAGCACTGAATTTTTGAATAAGGTTGACAAAATTGAGCACTTTAGAGACCGTACCTTTGTTTAACCCTGCAGGATTTGATTCTCCTAAATTTGTTATGGTTTTCCAAATTGTAGTATCGTTGTTTGCTGCAGTTGTTTCCAGTTTCATCATTGTGGTTGAGCCAATTCCACGAGCAGGAAAATTGATAATCCGCTTTAATGCTTCATTGTCGGCCGGATTGATTGTCATTCTATAATAAGCCAGCAAATCTTTAATTTCTTTACGTTGATAGAAACTTAATCCGCCGTAGATTTTGTAAGGTATATTTCTTTTGCGTAATGCTTCTTCAAATATTCTCGACTGTGCATTTGTTCGATATAAAATTGCAAAATCCTGATATTTGTAATGATCGCGCATTTGCGTTTCAGCAATTTCCTGAATCACTAAAAACCCCTCTTCGTTATCGGTTAATGCCGAAATAATTTTAATGGGTTTACCTTCATCCTTCTCAGAAAAAACTGTTTTCGGAATTTGTTTTTTATTTTGTGCAATTATGCTGTTGGCCGCGTTTACAATTGTTTGTGTAGAGCGGTAGTTTTGTTCAAGTTTAAAAATTTTATGGCCGGGGTAATCGTTTTTAAAGTTGAGGATATTTTCAATTTTGGCTCCCCTGAATGAATAAATACTTTGTGCATCGTCGCCAACAACACAAATGTTTTTATGTTTGGCAGATAACTTTTTTACAATTAAGTACTGGGCATAATTGGTGTCCTGGTATTCGTCAACTAAAACATAGTCGAATAGGTTTTGATATTTATCGAGTATTTCGGGATTGTCGCGAAAAAGTAAATTGGTTTTTAATAATAGATCGTCGAAATCCATTGCACCCGACAAAAAAGAACGTTTTGTATATTCTTTGTAGATTTCGATTATTGCCGGCATTCTCATACTTTTATCAACGCCCCTGATTTCGTCATGGTTGGCATAAATATTTGGAGTAATTAAATTGTTTTTTGCCATGGAAATGCGGCTTGCCACCACATTGGGTTTATAAATTTTATCGTCGAGCTGAAAACTTTTAATAATCGATTTTATCAAACTTTTGCTGTCGGCGCTATCGTAAATTGTAAAGTTCGACGGATAGCCGGTTGCTTCGTGCTCAGTACGTAGTATTCGTGAAAAAACACTGTGGAAAGTTCCCATCCATAAGTATCGGGCAATTTTTTCGCCGGCAACTTTCCCAATGCGTTGTTTCATTTCTCGTGCCGCTTTGTTCGTAAAAGTCAGTGCCAGAATAGACGATGGTTTTGCCCCCTGCTTTAATAAATGTGCAATGCGATACGTTAAAACACGGGTTTTTCCTGAACCTGCACCGGCAATTACCAGCGCTGGCCCCTCTGTTCTGATAACTGCTTCTTTCTGAATAGAATTTAAATCTTTTAGATAGTCCAACTCGCTAATGTATTTTGTTCAAAATAAAAAAAAAACAAAAGTAAAAGTTGTTCCCCGGTTTCAATGGCTTTATTAAAAGCTTTTATCAACAAATTAATAGTTTAGCTTATTTTGTGCCTAATTACCTGAATTTTTGTGCCCAACCAGACAATTAAATTAAAATTATACGTTAATATTGTAGCTCAAAATAGTTGCATTTATGAAGAAGATTGTTTTCTATTTGTTTGGATTTTTGTTGTTTATTCTAAATCCAACGACATTACAAGCCCAGCTTTCAGCTCCCGGATCAAGTGGCGTGGATAAAACAGGTTATTCTGCATTTCCGGAAACAGACAGCATTTATGTTTTTTGTACAGAAAGCGAAATTGAGGAAATTGGCAGGTTGCGGATGAGCACTGAATTGGAAGGCACCAAAACTTTTTATTGGGAAAAATACAATAAGAGTACTGCTGAATTTGAGTTTTATTTTTCAGAAAGTTCAGATGCTTTAACTTCTGATATTACAGGCTTGGCGAACGGATGTTACCGGATTACTGTAACGCAAGGGGCTGGCAGTGAAATTGACCGTGCATGGATTTTTAATAATTGGACGATAACCAGTGGTAGTTCTCCGGATACTTTGTCGAATTGTGAATGGTTTAAATTAATTGGTGAATTTACTTCGGCGGAGTTAAATTATTACGATTTAGCCGATAATACAGAGTTGCAGGTCTATAAAAATACAAGGGTGCAATGGAAGGACGGGAACGAAGTTGTTGCTGCGGTGTTAAATCCACAAATTTTTGATCCTCCAACAAAAAATACCGATTACACTTTGCGTGTTTACGATAAGTTTAATTGTGAAGGCACGGCTGATGTTACTTATGAATCGATTGTAACCAAAGCTGTTTTTTCTGTCGATCCTCAAGGTGGGGAAGCGCCGTTGGAAGTTGTTTTTAACAATCAATCGGAAAATGGTGATATCGATAAATACGAATGGTTTCTTTTCAGAGATTTAGGTGATATTAAAAGGGAATCTGAAAATACAGATGGACCCATTGACAGTATTATGATTGTTGCGTACGATGAAAATCCGATTTACACCTACGAATATACAGGTGATTACATGGTAAAACTGGTTTCAAAAAAAGAGTCGAAACTCCATGTTTGTGTTGACACTGTTTATCTTGAAGATTACATAGCAGTCGATTCTTCGTTTATTGCTGTTCCGAATGTTTTTACTCCAAATGGCGACGGAACCAACGACAATTTTGTGGTTAAATTTTGGTCGATGGAAAGTATTGAAATCTCCATTTTTAATCGTTGGGGACGGAAAATTCATTATTGGGAAAGTGAAAACGTGAGAGGTTTTGAAGGCACCTGGACTGAGACGGTTTGGGACGGTCGTTTAATGGGTGGTCGTTATGCCAGCCCTGGAGTCTATTACTACAATGTTGTTGGCGAAGGTCGGGATGGTGAACGACGACGTGCTCACGGTTTTTTCCATTTGTTTCGAAACAAAAATTAAAAAATATTTCTTTTAAAATTCTATTTCATTGAGAATAATTTCATAAAAATCAATGCAATTTTCTTTCCTGACATTTAGAATAAATGCATTGGGTATTAGAAACTTTTCAACCACCTGTATTACGAAATCTTCACGAACTGCAAGTATTAAGTGATTTTTCGGGGTTTTAATTAATTGCTCAATAGAATCGGACCAGCCTTTTCCCGATAGCTCCAGTTTGCCAAATTCATCAATTATAATTAATCGCGAATTATTGTTTTGTAATGCACGGTTTCCTGCCTTCAACCCTTCATCGAAAATGTAGTAATTGCCAATTCTTTTTTGAGAAGAATCACCCTTTTTTCTCAGAAATATACTCGTTTCTCCGTTAGAAATATTTACAACATTATATCCTGAGGGTGTTTCATTATTTAGTATTCTGGAAGAGTAAATTCCTGACACAGAAATATTTTCTTTTTGAAATTTCTCAACCAAAGTTTTAATACAGGTAGTTTTCCCTTGTCCAATTCCCGCCGTAATAATAAATATCTTTTGTTTGAAGTTTGATTGCTTATTTATCTCATTTATGCGAAAGTCTGCGAATGCCATGATCTGGTGAACAAACAGTGTTGGATTTTTAATAATTGTTTTTAAATCGGGGGTGTTTGAAATCATCGCAGGTAAACTTTCTAGCGAAAGTTCGAGGGCAAGGGGAAGTTGTTTAAAGTAACTTTCAGCAAAATAAGCTCTTATTTTTGGATTGTATAATTCGGTTCCTAAAACGGTAAATCCCATAATTAAAACAATGGCCCGCAGATTCATTTCAACTCCTATTAAGAAACCATCTGTTAATGTTTTGGATTCGGCTTGCAAGCGGGTGAAAACAAATGCGGTAATCATGGTAATAATGATAAAAAATATCCATAATCGTGGACGTACAAGTTGTCGTAATGCGCGTTTGTAGCGCAATGCCCAGGTAGTTGCAATTGCAAGAACAAAAACCACCCAAATTGAAAAATTAATTCGGCCAATTAATAGAAGCGAAGCAGCCATTAAAATGATATTGAAACCCAACCACAAACCTGAATGGTTAAATCCGTTGATTTTTTTTGTTGAATTTTCAGTTTTATTGGAAAGGTATAAATTGTGAAATGGGAGCGGGTTGCCTGCTATTTTTTTTCCTGTTCTGATTCCTACAAAAGCTGAAAAGGCCCCGAAAATTGCGTAGATAAAAAGCAACAATATTAGTGGTGTCCAAACTGCATCGAACTGAAGACCAAGTTGGCGTTCTGCATATTGCATTAAATTGGTGTAAACTTCAACAATGTTGTAGCCATAAAAAATAATAAAGTTGAATACTTTTTGAATTAAATTCCACGACATTGCCAGAATGGAGCCAAGCATAAAACCCGGAATTGTTCGACCTAAAATTCGTATCGAAATCTCCAGTAAAATGGCTTCACTAAAAATGGCAACCATTGGACCAAAAATAACTGCACTTGGCGACATCGTTTTAAGCAAGGCACAAATTATTCCGGCGCGCCATATCAAACCGTTTTCTTTCCATTTGTAGCTGGCCGAAATTAAAATTACAAGACCAATTGCAGTTAAAATATTTCCGCTAAACGGTACACGCAAATTGTGTAAAAAGCTACCGAGTACAATTTCAGAAGACGCCCAAATCGTCCCCAAAATTGAGGCTTTAATCCATTTGTCGTCAAGATGAAGAATATCGTTCATACTTATTTGGCTTCTTTAATTCAGATGAAACAGAACTTTAACAAAATTGTTTCTTCCCGGTGCAGGATATCCTTCCTGAAATGCATAATTTTTATCAAATATATTTTTTACACCTGAATAAATTGTAAAATGTTTAATTTTATACGAAGCGAAAAAATTATATAAATCAAATGCACTGGCAACAGTTCCATACGACGTACTGTAACGTTGCGAATTGTATTCAGCATTAAAATTTATTTCCAAATTATTAATTGGTTCTACCGTTAAATTCGACCAAATTTTATGATTAGGCACATCAATAAAAAGGAGCTCCGGATTACTCAGATTCTTTCTTTCAATTAACGAATAATTGACCAATAAAGAAGCCCAATTTGATAATTTATAATTTGAGCCAAAATCAAATCCTTTGTACCCGGCATGTCCGGTATTTTGCATTTGCGAAATGCCCGGCTCAACGTCATCCACCAATTGAATTGTATTGTTCAACTTTACATAATACAACGATGCATCAATCGAAAGTTTTTCGAAAAGAAGGGTTTTATACGACAAATCGTAATGAATGGCTTGTTCGGCTTTTAATTCGGGATTGGGAATATTTCTGTCGAGTCGGTACGAATAGCGATCTTTCAGTGTTGCAAATCGGGTACGATGGGCAACATAAAAATAGAGTATGTTGTTTTTGAATAGATTAAAATCTGTTCCAATTTGTTCGTTAACGGCACTGTTCTCTTTTAATGGAAGGGTAGAGATTTCACCCGTATTCGAATTGTAATCTTCAGCTTTAAGTGCTTTTCTAAAATTAAAACTTAAACCTCCTGTAACCGTAATTTTTTTTGAAATGGTAATAACATCATCCAATCCGGCACTCCACGTGAAATCATTAAAATTTCTTTCCGGTTCGCCTAAATTATATTCTTTATGAATATCGTTTTTGTAATGCAGCGAAATGTTTAGTTGATTTCTGTCTGGAATTTGGTTTGTAAATACAACATTTCCACCCAAAGAATGGTCGTCGTAAATACTTGTAAAAGCGTAACGTCGGGTTTGAGTAGTATAAGTTACATCGTCAAAACTTTCTAGTTCGTTATAAAACTCATCGTAAAAAAGGCGCACCTTCAAATTCGATTTTATATTTATTTTATTTCTTGAAATGAAATAAAAGCTTTGTTTATCCCAGGCCGGCCATTGCCAAAATCGGGTTGTTACTTTTTCGTCGTTGTCACTGTATGGAGGATTTCCTTTTTCACCTTTTTGGTTGATGTAGTTGAAGGAAAATTCGTGGTTTGGATTGGGTGTAAATCCAACTTTCAAATTTAATTTTTGGTCGATTGAATACGAATTTTCACGCTTTCCTCCGTCTTCAAAATTAGTGGGAATATACTTTCCTGAAACCGGGGAAAAATCGGATTGACTTTTGTGATAACTTCCCTGTAAATAGAATTTTTCAAACCGGCTTCCAATATTTACTCCATATTCGTACGTATTGCCGCTAGCGAATCCGCTGATTGCCTGAATTTCTAATTTCTCTTTAGGTTTTAAACTTACCAGATTTATTGCCCCTCCAATTGTGTTCGGTCCAAATTCCATTGGCGAAAAACCTTTGGTTGCCGAAATAAGAGAATAATCGAAAGTTTTAAAATGGCCCAAATCAACATACCCATCGTAAGTTGTATAAACCGGAATTCCA
>Ga0075120_10003274_pt1 | contig 11151 bp, 7 predicted proteins | sample AntAceMetag02UKL_FD_69792 | JGI IMG/M metagenome (GOLD analysis project Ga0075120, IMG submission 69792) | Saline lake microbial communities from Ace Lake, Antarctica - Antarctic Ace Lake Metagenome 02UKL | ecosystem: Environmental > Aquatic > Non-marine Saline and Alkaline > Saline | place... | reverse complement strand
ATAGTAGAAATGATACCTGTTTTCACCAATGAAAAATATTTTCAGATTCTTATTGATTCTTTAAAGTTTTGTCAGAAAGAAAAAGGTCTGAAAATCTTTTATTATGTTCTTTTGGATAATCACTTTCATTTGATTATATCTGGAAAAGAATTATCAAATACAATGGCTTCCATTAAAAGACATACAGCTCAAGAAATTATTCAACAACTTAAAGTAGATAAAAAAGAAAGCAAATATCAAATATGGCAGGAAGGATTTCATCCTCAATTTATGACATCAAACGAAATACTAAATCAAAAAATTGATTACATCCATTATAATCCTGTAAAAAGAGGACTTGTAAATAAACCCGAATGTTGGAAATACAGCTCTGCCTGTAATAAAGATTGGGAAGGGAAAGAAATTATTAAACTAGATAATTTGGAAGTATGAAATACAAAGTGAAACTTTTAGTTCAATTGCATTCCCAAATACAATTTGGGAATGAGAAAAATCTTATACAGAAAAGTTTTTAGGAAAGTATTGAGATGAGCGAAAGTATATTTAAAAAAGAAAAAAGAGAAAAAAAAGAGTAAAATAAATGAAAAATACAAAACTAACTTTCAAAGATCTGGTTTCCAGTATTCGAGACATACATCACAATTTATTAATACAATCTATAAAAGCTGTAAATGTTAACCTGACAATAAGAAATTGGTTGATTGGATTCTATATTTCCGAATTTAAATTACACGGAATCGATCGCGCAAAATACGGAGAAAACCTGCTTCTTGAATTATCTAATAAATTAATGAGCTTAAAAATTTCTAATACCGGTAAAAGACAACTTTATAATTACATAGAATTTTATCGGACATATCCTCAAATTTCGTCCACAGTACTGACGAAATCTCCTAAACTTGTATCACAAATTCGATTTCTCGAAGGAAAAGTGCCTACAGTGTCGGCAGAATCTAATAAAAGAAATTCTGAAATCAATACACTTGATAAGATTTCGCCTACACTGTCGGCAAAATTGATAATTCCACCTGAAAAATTGAGACAGATTTTGGAGTAGCCGACTCCGTTGGCTTAATACGGCGAGGGACTCACCGACTCCACATTGACATGAAAAAAAAGGAGACTCAATGAATCTTAAAGAAAAAATCTTAAAATTATGGGAAAAAGATAAATTTTCTGATGCAGATCGTAAAATCTTTGAAGAATTTAAATATGAGATGAACAAAGGTAAAATCCGGGCTGCTGAAAAAATTGAAGGAAAGTGGCTCGTAAATACCTGGGTAAAAAAAGGAATTCTCATTGGATTCAAAATGGGAAAAATCGTGAAAATGAATTCATTCCTGGATAAAGATACTTTCCCGCTTCAAGATCTTTCCACAAAAATAAATGTTCGTCTTGTTCCCGGTGGTTCTTCAGTTCGGGATGGAGTATTCATTGGCATGAACGTAGTTATGATGCCACCTATGTATGTGAATGTGGGTGCTTACGTGGATGACGGAACAATGATCGATTCGCATGCTCTGGTGGGAAGCTGTGCTCAAGTGGGAAAAAATGTTCACCTCAGTGCTGCTTCGCAACTTGGAGGTGTTCTCGAACCAATTGGTGCAAATCCGGTAATCATCGAAGATGATGTTTTCATTGGAGGAAATTGCGGAATTTATGAAGGTGTTATTGTACAATCAAAAGCAATCATTGCTCCGGGAGTAATAATTACTGCTGGAACTCCGGTTTATGACGCTGTAAATAAATGCTTTTTACCAAAAGGAGATAAAAACGCCGTTGAAATACCAAAGAGAGCTGTTGTTGTTTCCGGTTCGCGTCCATTGAAATCCAATCCAGATTTTTCTGTTTATTGTCCTATCATCATCAAATATCGTGATGAAAAGAGCGAGACCTCAATAACGCTTGAGGAAGCGTTGAGATAAATTTCGTCTCTCTTCGTCGCATAGCTGGAGCTATGCTACGAGAGGGTATGCGACGAGATATATAAAAGGAATAATGAAGAATATTAAAAAATCGTTAATCAGACAAATATTTGATTCAGCTCCAAAAAACTCAATCAATTTTGGTTTGGGAGAAATTCAATTTCCCACACCGAAAATTTTATGCGAATATGCCAAAAAAATCCTGGATGACAGAAATATTCGTTACACTCCAAATGCCGGGCTTTTTGAACTTAGAGAAGCAATTGCAAATTATTATCAAAATGCCATTCCTGCTGAAAACGTATGTGTAACCTGTGGAGCGGAAGAAGCTGTTTATGCGACTCTTGCCAGCATTTTAAATCCTGAAGATGAAGTGCTTCTGGCAAATCCCTGTTTTCTTGCTTATGGCTCCATTATTGAGATGTTATATGGGATCCCTGTTTATTTTGATCTCGATCCTCAGCATAATTTTAAGCTCGATAAGAAATCATTTTTGGATGGAATTTCCCAGAAAACAAAAGCTGTTTTATTGAATAATCCTTCCAATCCTCTGGGAATTATTTTCTCTGAAGATGAAATACAATTTATCCTAGAAACCTGTTATAAACATAATATACTAATCATCGTTGATGAAATTTATCGTGATTTATTTCTTAATGAAAAAATTCCTTCTTTCTTAGAATTAACGGAAAATGTAATTGTAATTTCCGGAGTTTCAAAATCTCATTGTATGACCGGCTGGCGGCTTGGCTGGGTTGCTTCTCATCAAAAAGCTCTGATCGATAAAATAATTACAGCTCATCAATACATTTGCACTTGTGCACCCTTTTTATCTCAGAAAGTTGCTGTTAAAGCTCTATCTGAAGAAGGATTAAAATCAGCGGATGAAATCAGAATAAAATTGAAAAGAAATTATGAATTTCTGATAAAATATTTTGATGGAAATCACATCGAATACAAAGCTTTGAAAAATTCGTCTTCTCCATATTTTTTTGTGAATTTTGGAATTGATGACAGGAAACTTTCAAGAGATTTATTAGAAAAAAGTATCATCATAATTCCGGGTACAGCATTTGGTTCAAACGGAAAAAACTGGATCAGGATAAATTTTGGAGTGGAAAGAGAAATCTTGGAAAAAGGGCTGAAGATTATTGTTCAGATGTTGAAGATGAAACCTTGAAAAAGCCTCTTTCCCATATTTGACTCTTTCAGTGTGTATTATTTCAATATCTAAATCCGAATTTCTAATTTCTAATAAAATGACAAAATCAAAATGTCTAAACATCTTACTTTTTCAATATGTAGTTGATTCTGTTTTTATGAAATTTTAAGAATTAGTTTCGTAATTCCAAATGAGGAGAGATTTGATATTTTATTAGATACTAACTTTTTCCACTTCATTTTCAGCCATCTAACTTGTTAGAGGGAAAACAGATATGTGTTATAATAAAACAATTTTTTCTAGAAATCAGGATAATAAGTTAATCTTCCAATCAAACTCATCCTGCTGTCCTTCTCTTTTTGATGAGATTATAAAAGCTATTTCGAAGAGAAGGAACATAAGAATAGCAAGAAGAAGTATAAAAAGAAAAAATACATTTTTTCTTTTAGTTCCCTCTCTTTTCAAGAGAGGGTTAGGGTGAGTTTGGAATTTGATATTTGAAATTTTATTTGATATTTGTAATTTTACATTCTGTTTCTTTCAAGTCGAGTTTGAAATTATTCAGCATAATAGATTGCTTTAATCGGATCAATTTTTGAAGCTTTAATTGCCGGATACAATCCGGAGAAAATTCCAATAAGAATAGAAAATCCCAGTCCCAGCAAGATACCTTCGATCGGAACAGGAAAACTGAACTTCAAAGCTATTGAAATCAATTTTACCAGAAACGTTGAAATAAAAATCCCTATTAACGCACCCATCAAAGCTAAAATTACAGCTTCCAGCAGGAAATGCAGAAAAATATCTATTTCAGTAGCACCGATGCTTTTACGGATTCCAATTTCCACCATCCTCTCATTTATGGAAATAAGCAGTGTGCTGAATAACCCGATTCCACCTACAATCAAAGAAATGGAAGCAATCGCAGAAAGAGTGATATTCCACTTCTTCATCATTTCATTTATCTCTTTTGTAATTGTTAATAAAAATGCACCAATATCATTAAAAGCAAAATCATGAGCCATTTTATGCTGTGCCAACATGGTCTGTCGAACTTTTGTTTTCATAGGAGGATAAGCTTCATCATTTTTGGACTGAAGATAAATATAGTCCACAGCTTCACCATTTCTGAAATAGCAGGACGCAGTTCGAAGTGGAATATAAACCGCTCGCAAATCCCTTCTTCTTTCCCAAGAATTGAAATTCATTCCTTCTTGAGCCAGTTCGTCTTCAGCTAAAATACCAACAATCTCAAACCTGTTATCTCCAATTGTAATGAATTCTCCCAGAGGTTTTTCATCAGCAAAATATCTGTCAGCAAAAAGATATCCTGCTATACAAACCTTCTTTGCTTTATCTTCTTCGTATTTGCTGAAATACCTGCCTGTTAATAATGAATAAGTTTTCGATTTGAAGAAATCAATGCCTGTTCCTCTTATCTGAACATTTTGCTTTGTTTTATTTTTTACGAAGCTCTTATAATCTTCGATCATACCATAAATGTATTTGTGATCAATCTCTTTTTTTAACAATTGATAATCCGAAAAGGTTAAAGGTTTGGCTCCTCGATGAATATACATAAATCTTCTGCGATGACGTGAACGATGAGTTGTACTGGAATTACCATCCGTATCCGGATAAATTATCAGCGAATTATTCCAACCCATTTTTTCCATATTATCATTTATCAGGTTCTTTAAGCCATACACTGTGGAAAACATGGTTACAACAGCGAACACTCCAATAATAATTCCCAGAAGTGTAAGAAATGAACGCATCTTATGAGAAAGAATATTTTGCAGGCTGTTGCCAAAACTATCGTAAAATTGCATTAAAAAAGATCTTCCCCGCATTTAGGGCATTTTTTAAATTTTCCTTTTTCTTTAGAATATCTTTCTTCCAGGAAATAATAATCGCATTTCGGGCACTTCATATCGATTGGTTTTTTGTTTGTTATGTATTTGCATTCCGGATAATTCGTGCATGAATAAAAAACTTTCCCTTTTTTGCTCTTCTTTTCCGTTATTTCTCCGCTGCCGCATTCCGGACATTTTATGCCAAGTGTAAGAGGTTTTGAGAATTTACATTTTGGATAATTTGAGCAGGCAATGAACTTGCCAAAACGCCCATTTTTCTGAACTAAATCAGCTCCGCATTTGGGACATTTTTCATTGATTTTTTCCGGCTCGATTATTTTGATTCCACCTTTTTCATCCCGTTTGAAGTTCTTTATATTCCTGCAATTAGGGAAATTTGTACAAGCTAAGAACTGTCCGCTTCTTCCCCACTTTATTGCCATTTTACTTCCGCATTTCTCACAAATAATTTCAGTATCTTCAACCAAATCTTTTTTTGCTTGACCGATATTTACTTTGTCCAGCAGCAAATTCATAGATTTATAATATTCCTGCAAAAGCTGGTGCCATTCAAGTTTGCCGTATTCAATTTCATCTAAACTATTTTCCATTTTTGCTGTGAATGATACATTAAAAAAATCTTCAAAATTTGCTACTAAAAATTTATTCACAGTCATACCGAGTTCTGTTGTGAAAAATTTCTTTTTAGACAAAATCACATATTTCCGGAATAAAATCGTACTTGTGATAGCTGCGTAAGTGGAAGGTCTGCCAATTCCTTTTGATTCGAGTTCTTTAATCAAAGAAGCTTCGGTGAAGCGAGCAGGAGGTTTTGTGAAACGTTGAATTCCTTCGATTTTCTCCGCTTCCAGCAAATCGTCTTTCAGATAATGAGCATCGATATTTTCACCCAGAACTACTTTGATATGCGGAAAGACTTCCATAAAACCTTTTTCTTCGATTGTATTTCCGGTTGCAGAGAACATAGCTTTTCCGGATTCGATATCTAAAATCTTAGATTTCATAGAAACCGGAATCATCTGAGTTGCTACAAATTTCTGCCAGATTAAAGTATATAATCTTAATTGTTCTTTAGATAGAAATGTTTGCATACTTTCCGGTGTTCTAAATGTACTTGTAGGACGAATAGCTTCGTGTGCATCCTGAGCTGAACTTTTATTTTTATAAACCCTTGTTTTAGGATTAAGTTTCTGAGTTCCGAATCTTTCTGAAACCAGGTTTCTGCAACTTCCCAGAGCTTCATTTGCAACTCTCAAAGAATCTGTTCTCATATATGTAATCAGACCTGTTGTTTCCCCGGAAAGATGTATTCCTTCATAAAGTTGTTGTGCAATTTGCATGGTTCTTTTCGGAGTAAAATTCAGGATGCGAGCTGCATCCTGCTGAAGAGTACTGGTGATGTATGGAGGAGAAGGTTGGATTTTCCTGGAAGTTTGTTTAATCTTCACTATCGTAAAATCATTTCCTTCTAATTCCTGCAGAATTTTATCTGATTGCTCCTTCGTTGAAATCTCGATTTTCTTATTTTCCCATTTTTGTAATATCGCTTTAAAAGAAGGTAAATCATTTTTTTTTAAGAAAACTTCAATATTCCAAAATTCCTTTGGAACAAATTTTTCGATCTCTTGTTCGCGTTCACAAATTAACCTGAGAGCAACAGATTGAACTCTACCGGCACTTAGATTTTTTGTAATTATTTTCCACAGAAGCGGACTGATATTATACCCGACAATCCTATCGAGAATTCTTCGTGCTTGCTGGGAATCTACTTTATTCTGATCAATCGAGCCAGGATTTTTAATTGCATTCCGAATTGCATTACTTGTAATCTCATTAAAAATAACCCGATGAATAGATTTATTTTCCAGTTCTTTTTGCAAAACCTGCGTCAAATGCCAGGCAATTGCTTCTCCTTCCCTATCGTGGTCTGAAGCCAGATAAACACTGTCAGCATCTTTTACGGAATTTTTTAATTCTTGAACTATTTTTCTTTTACCCGGATCAATTACGTATTTTGCTCTAAAATTGTCATGGATATCCACACCAATTTCTTTCTTAGGAAGATCTCGAATGTGTCCCATTGAAGCTTTAATAACATATTTATTATCCAGAAATTTTCCGATGGTTCTTGCTTTTGCCGGTGATTCAACAATGATTAGATTTTTTCCCATAATAAATCCTAATGGATATCTTCTTCAAAATCAAAATCTGTTTCATGAATAAAGAAATTTTCGATTAAATCCCTCACGGAAATCTCTCCCTGACCGGAAAAAATCAGGTAATTAACAATATCATCCATCATCGGTTTATCGATTTTTTTTCGTAGGAATACATTTAATTGAAGTGAAAGTGAAATAATATTTTCAAAAAGCTCACGATCAATAGATTTTATTTTTAGAAGATGAACCAGGTAACCGAATGCTGCTGGTGTTAACACTCTTTTTTCATCTTCAGAAAGAATGCGATTATAGGCTTTGGTTTCTGTGGCATAGAGCAGAGAATCCAAAAACCGATCCAGTTCTTCCTGCGTCATTCCGAGTTTTTTCAATTTTTCCTTTGATGGTTTTTTTGAAAGTACCACTTTCAAAAGATCATCAAATCTTGGTTTCGACATATTCTATTCCTTTCTGTTCATATTAATTAGAGTTTGTCCGTAAACGGTGTAAACTTGAGTTAAGTTCGCTTTAGCTGACTTGACTTAAGTTTACTAATCCGCTGGTATAAGTCGGCTTAACTCAAGACTCTGTCTTAAGTCAAGTTTCCATTTTGTCTGAAAACTGACTTTACGGATGTACTCTAACTTACAACAATTTTCCCGCAACATTTTTTATATTTTTTACCGCTTCCGCAAGGGCACGGATCATTTCTACCGATTTTCTTGTCAACCACTCTTGGTTTTATTTTCAGCATTTCTTTTGGAGGAGGACCTTGTGGTCGAGCATTCTGTGGTTTCTGAAAAGCAGAAGTTTCTGCATGCCGCAATTGAGCCATACGCATATAATCATCTAAATTATCCGGAGTTATCAAATAAACTGTGAATACTTTTTGGGTAACACTTCTATTAATTTTTGAAACCAGATCCTGGAACAAATAGAAAGATTCTTTTTTATATTCAATCAACGGATCTTTTTGAGCGTATGCTCTAAAGCCGATTCCTTCTTTGAGCAAATCCATCTCATGAAGATGATCCCGCCATAATTCATCAACCACATTCAATAGAACCCTTCTTTCAATTTCCCGAAGCTGTTCGGTTGTAAGTTCCTCTTCTCTCCTCTGATAAGCTTGCAAAACTAAATCCTGGGTACTCAAAATTAATGTATCGAGCGTCATTCTTTCGCTGAAAAGTTCTTCTTCTTTTATCAGTACATTAAGATTTGACTTCAACCAGAAAACGATTTTATCCAATTGCCAGTTTTCCTGGTATTCTTCTTCACCGATTATCTCTTCAACATGGTCTGCAACTGCATCTTTTATCATTTCAATAATCTCGAATTTGAGATCATATCCTTTTAGAACATTGCGGCGGTATTTATAAATCACTTCCCTTTGCTGGTTCATTACTTCGTCGTATTTCAGAAGTTGTTTACGAATTTCAAAGTTGTAAGCTTCCACTCTTTTCTGTGCTTTTTCCACAGCTTTTGTCATCCAGGGATGAGTAATTGCTTCACCTTCGGTAAGTCCCATTTTTATCATCATCGGAGCTATCTTGTCCGAACCGAACAATCGCATCAAATCATCTTCCAAAGACAAATAAAACCTGGAAGTTCCAGGATCTCCCTGCCGACCGCTTCTTCCACGCAACTGTCTATCTATTCTTCTGCTTTCATGGCGTTCGGTGCCAATCATATGCAAACCATCCAAAGGACGACCAAAAGGATATTTTTCGGAAAGTTTCTTTTCCAGATTCAAATATTCAACCTTCTCTTTGGTAACAACAGTTTGACCCAATTTTATATCAGTTCCCCTGCCTGCCATATTTGTAGCAATCGTAACAGATCCGGGGTGACCAGCAAACTTGATGATCTCTGCTTCCTGCTCGTGATATTTCGCATTCAAAACATTATGTTTGATATTTCTTCTACGCAGAAGACGACTTAAAGTTTCAGAAACTTCCACAGTAATTGTGCCTACCAAAACTGGTTTTTTCTGTTCGTGCCAATATCCGATTTCGTCTATGATAGCTTTATATTTCTCATTTTTTGTAAGATAGATAACATCATTGTGGTCAATCCTGGAAATGGGCAGATTGGTGGGAATAACTATAACCGGTAATTTGTAAATCTCCAGAAATTCAGCTTCTTCTGTGATTGCCGTACCTGTCATTCCTGCTAATTTATCATACATCCTGAAATAATTTTGAAGTGTGACTGTGGCAAAAGTTTGGGTGGCTTCCTCGATTTCCACGTTTTCTTTTGCTTCCAAAGCCTGATGTAAACCATCACTGAATCTTCTTCCGGGCATCATGCGTCCGGTGAACTGATCTACAATCATTACTTTATTGTCTGCAACCACATAATCCACATCTTTATCAAAAAGAGTATAACTTTTTAGAAGCTGTTTAATATTATGTATCTTCTCATTTTTGTCGAAAAATTTATTGGTGATTTCTTCTTTTTGTTTTGCTTTTCTTTCAAAAGACAATTTCTCATTATTATCAACAGTTTCCAGCAGATCATCGAGCTGTTCCAATATGAAGAGGTCAGGTTCTTTTTTAGAAACCAGGTCACTTCCTTTGTCAGTCAATTCCACACTGTTCTGTCTTTCTTCCACAACATAAAATAATTCTGCTTCGAGAAGATGAAGTTTCTTCTCGCGAATGTATAAACTTTCATGATCATTTACCAGTTTTTTGAGATCACCTTCTTTCATAAATTTCATGAAAGACTTATTTTTTGGTGCTGCTCTTCTAACCAGAAGCAGGAGCTTCCCAGTTATTTCAGGATCGTATTCTTCATTTTTAAGATACTGTTTAATCTCTGCAATAAAGCGTTTTACCATCACATTCTGATTATTTACAAGTTGCAAAATCGTTGGTCGTAATTCTTTATAAAAATTCTTGCTTTCTGCCACCGGACCGCTGATAATCAAAGGTGTTCTTGCTTCATCGATTAAAACGCTGTCCACTTCATCGACTATGGCATATTGATGTTTTCTCTGTACAAGATTCTCATGAGAAGTTGCCATATTATCCCGCAGATAATCAAACCCAAACTCGCTATTTGTTCCATAAGTTACATCACAATTGTAGGCAGCTTTCCTATCTTCAGGCATCATACCTGTGGTAATGCAACCAACTTTCAAACCATGAAATTCAAATATCGGGCTCATCCATTCTGAATCTCGCTGTGCCAGATAATCATTAACTGTTATGAGGTGAACTCCCTTGCCCAACAAAGCATTCAGGAATAACGGCATCGTGGCTACTAATGTCTTTCCTTCACCTGTTGCCATTTCTGTGATTACTCCTTCATGAAGAGCAATAGCACCAATCAGTTGCACATCAAAAGGAATCATTTCCCACTCAGCTTCACTTCCACGAACTTCATACTTGTAGCCAATTAGTCTGCGGCATGTATCTTTGATTATTGCAAAAACTTCCGGCAGATATTTATCCAATTCTATTTGTGTATCTTTTTTAAGCTTTTCGGTTAATCTATCAATTTCGTTGCCAATAGTGTTTTTTTTATTTTCATTTGGTTCGGAATGATATCTTTGATTCAGCTCTTCCAATTCTGTCTCAGCTGGTTCAAGAGCGATATGAATTTCGGATTGGATCTTTTGCATTTTTTCCCGCAGCTCATCATCCGAAAGTATCTCCAATTCTGCAAAAATTGTCTGGATCTCAACCAAAATCGGCTGATATTTTTTCATCTCTCTGCTGAAACGATCTCCAAACAATTTCTTAGCTATCTGACCAAACATTTTCTCACCAAATTTACAAATTTTGACCAATCCTTTTTCCTTTGATTTGCTTGTCAAACAATTTAGTAATGTAACTCATAGCTCCTGCTTTGAGAAAATAAAAGTTCACAAACCGGAGGTTTATGTTACAATGACTCAAACTTTGCTAAAAGGCTTGACTGAAAATTTCAAACTTCGAATTTTGCTCATAATTCTTAATAAATAGCAGGAGTAAATTAATGAATTTGAAGTATAATAAATTTTCTGAATCGGAATTAAAAAAAAT
>Ga0075120_10003272_pt1 | contig 11154 bp, 10 predicted proteins | sample AntAceMetag02UKL_FD_69792 | JGI IMG/M metagenome (GOLD analysis project Ga0075120, IMG submission 69792) | Saline lake microbial communities from Ace Lake, Antarctica - Antarctic Ace Lake Metagenome 02UKL | ecosystem: Environmental > Aquatic > Non-marine Saline and Alkaline > Saline | place... | reverse complement strand
TGTTAACGAATAACGAACAAAATGTTCATGAGAAATGCGGGCTAGCCGGTGCCAAGAAAAAAAGTAACCAGAGGATGCCAACGGTATTGAATCTGACTCGGAGATTTTACAGAAAGATTAAAAGAGGATTTTTTCTCTACATCGGAACGCATGGAAAATTTCAGATATTTTACAGATACGGCTCCAGAAAAAGTTTATGCTCCCTGATTTCTTCCATAGTCAGACCACTCATTTCATAGGGAAACACAAGCCAGTCTTCCGTCCTGTTTTGGTAAAAATCCGGATCTATCTCAGACGCCCTAAAAGAAGGACGATCCCAGAGAGTGGCAATCCTGACATCCTTGGGCATATTCCTTTTCAGATGACGGCTCAGACGTTTGATCACAGCTTCCATACTCTTTCCCGTACTGAAAACATCATCAACCAGCAGCAGTGAATCCTCACTACTGAGGTTCTCGAGAAGATACTGGGTTCCATGAACTCTTATTTCAGCATCGACTGCAGCCACCGCCTCCTGATAAGAGGGCTGCCCTCGATAAGATGTACGAAGTGATATATGATTCGTTTCAACACCAAGTGTCTGCAGACATTCCTGAACATAAATGCCAACTGAGCTGCCTCCGCGCCACAATCCCACTATAAATGTGGGACGAAAACCACTTTCGAATACCTGTACTCCCAGTCTAAAAGAGTCGAGAATCAGGGTCTCTTCATCAAGAAAAATTTTTTCCATGAATTCAGCCTCGGCAAGAGCTATTGAGAAGATGTTGCTTTTTATTTTACTGGATTGAATCATACCTTTTACTGCCTTATGCCTGAACCCCGGTTACTCTGTTCTTTACCCCCCTTGTATGGGTGTAAAAAAACACGAGATAAGCGTAGACTTCGAAATAAGTATTAATTTCTTTCGTTATCAGGACAAGGTATGTAGGCTGAAGAAAAGACAACATATTACACGCGGCCTTCAGCCTTTCTGTACCTTCAGCCTCAAAACCTGGCTTGCGGGCATAGTCCGCTTTAGGATACCCTTTTTAGAACATTACTTGTATAAAATAGATTCTATTCTTCTTCAAATTAACAGCAAGGTTAGCAATGGATAAGGTGTACCTTACAGCTCAGGGTTTACTCGAAGATTCTTTCAAACTCGCCCGTCAAATTCTGGATAGCGGCTTTCGCCCCACCTTCATTATCGCTGTCTGGCGTGGAGGCGTACCCATTGGGATAGCAGTCCAGGAGTTTCTGGCTTTTCATGGCATACCATCGGACAATATCGCAATCCGCACCTCTTCCTATAGCGGAATAGACAATAAAACACGTGAAATCAAGCTTTTCGGACTCAACTATCTTGTAAAAAACCTTCAGCACAGTGACCGGCTTTTAATTGTAGACGATGTCTTTGATACTGGTCGCTCTGTTGAGGCCATCATCAATGAATTACGGCGCAGATTACGTTTGAATACTCCAGAAGATATCCGAATTGCGGTTCCCTATTATAAGCCATCCCGTAACCAGACCGGCAAGGCACCGGATTACACAGTACATGAAACCACGGATTGGCTCAAATACCCCCATTCACTGGAAGGCCTGACTACAGACGAAATCAGAGAAAAACGTCCTGCTATTTATGAAATTCTTAAAGATTATCTATAGCAACGTCAGGTCACATCAATTCCATTCTTTTCATATTTTTTGAGTTTTCGCCATAGAGATACCCTGTCAATACCAATAATCTGAGCAGCCTTTGTCTTGTTACCGTCAACACTTCTCAGGATAGAGAGGATATATTCACGTTCATTTTCTTCAAGGCTCCTGTTTGGCCTGCCAGTCTGCATGCTTGGCAGATGAAATGGCTGGCTCTTACTGAGATCTGTCGGGAGGTGGTGTGCCTGTATCTCAGAGTCGTCACAGAGAGCAAGAGAGCGTTCAATGATATTTTCAAGCTCTCTTGCATTGCCAGGGTAGTCGTAATCCTGCAGTCGGTGGAGGGCTTCCGGGGAAACATTTTTATTCTTTCCGCTTGGGAGAGTATATTTAGCCAGAAAATAATTTACCAGGAGAGGAATATCATCTCTTCTCTCTCTCAGCGGTGGAATATGCAGATTGATAACATTCAGCCGATAATAGAGATCCTGGCGGAATGTTCCCTTTTCCACTTCTTCTTTAAGGTCACGGTTGGTGGCGGCCAGCAATCGGATATTGATGGGGATCTCTTGGGTTCCACCCACCCTGATAATTGTTCTCTCCTGTAAAACCCGTAGCAATTTCACCTGCATGCTCAGGGGCATCTCCCCTATTTCATCAAAAAGAACAACGCCACCATTGGCGGACTCAAGAAGCCCGCTACGCAGTCCTCCGGCATCGGTGTAGGCATCTTTTTCATGGCCAAACAGTTCGTTGAGCATCAACTCTTCGGTCATTGCTCCACAGTTGATAGGAAGAAAACGCTTGTCGGCTCTGGGACTCAGTTCATAAATGGTCCTGGCCACCAGTTCCTTGCCAGTACCGGTTTCACCGGTAATCAGGATATTACAATCAAGCTGAGCAAAATGGGCAATGGAATCTTTAAGCTCAAGGATTGCCGGATTCTGGCCAATAAACTGGGTTGTTCCCTGTTGTGCCTCGATACGTCGTTTCAGGCGGCTGATTTCCCGACGCAGCACGGTTTTCTCCGTGGCTTTTAGCACTAGAGCGTGCAGTTCTTTTAATTTGATCGGCTTGGGGAGATAGTAGAATGCCCCTTGAGCCATGGCATCCACAGCAGAGTCTACGGTAGCATAGCCGGTAACAATGATTACTTCGATTTCAGGATGGAGTTCTTTGGCAGTTTTCATAACCTGGACGCCATCTACATCACCCATTTTCAAATCCGTTATCACCAGATCAAAATGGGACTGAGTCAACAGGTTCAGGGCTTCGGTACCACTTGTGGCAGTTGTTACAAGAAAGCCTTGGTGTTCAAGAAAATGACCGACATTCTGGACATTTATTTCCTCATCATCAACCAGCAGAATAGCTATATTATTTTCCTCAGACATGGGTACCTCTGGAGAGTGGATTCTTGCTGTATAGCTCAGTTTCAATGGCTTCAGACTGTAACGGCAAGGTAATCAGGAAGCTGGTTCCCTCCCCCTTTACTGACTCTACCCTGATTGATCCACCCTGTTTTTTTATTATGCCGTAAACAACTGCCAGGCCCAGACCAGTACCATTTTCAGCATTTTTAGTGGTGAAAAACGGGTCAAAAATCTTGGGCAGGTCTTCCGGCTCAATCCCTGTACCTGTGTCAGTGACGGTGATGACGGCATTCTTTTTATCCGTATCCTTTTCTGCTCCGAGAAATACTGTCCCCGGTGGTTCCTCAATGGCTTGAATTGCGTTGATAAGTAGATTCAACAGGGCTTCAATCATTTTTTGAACATCAACATAGAGGAGTATATCCTCAGGAATATTAGTCTCTACGGTGATGCCTGACGGAACTTCACTGGCAACAAGGCGCTTCACTTTGTCTACAATTTCTTCAAGGCGGTAGGGTTGAGGAGAGAATGTCTGGGCCCTGGAGAATTCCAGCAGACCGCGAACAATCTCCCCTGCACGCTGCGTTTCCTGATTGATGGTCTCCAGCATTTTCCCTACAAATGAGTCCTTGCCTTCACCAATGTCAACAAGGGCCAGCTGGCAGGACGTTGCAATGTTATTGAGCGGGTTATTTATCTGATGGGCTGTGCCTGAAGCCAGCGTTCCAATTGAAGAGAGCTTCTTAGCCTGAAAAAGTTGTTCCTGCTGTTCTTCCAGGTCTGTGACCATTTTGTTAAAGGCCCGAAGAACGCTGCGAACCTCGCCTTTTTTGTCATCAACGGGTAACAGTGAAAAAGTACCATTAGCAATGTCAATGGCGGCATTCTCAACCTTCTTCAAGGGCTTAATAATTGAGGTGTAGAGAAGAGTGATAGTGAAGATCGATAAAGCCACAAGAAAGAATATTGCGTTGATCACTCGACCGGTAAACTTTTCGATAAAGGTGGTCATTTTGTTTTTTTCGAAAAGGACCAGATCTTCGGTGATGGTGACAAGATCCTGGCCCAGAGTACGGACTTCTTCGCGCAGAGGACAGACAGCAGCATCCTGCCCAAAAGTGCATTTTCCTTTGAATTCCTTGAAAGTCTCCTCATATGCCGTCAATTTAGCAGTAAGATCATTCAGATGTGTCGGTTGCGGCATGATTTGTAACTCATCAATGACCTGGGGGACAAATTGCTGCGCTTCATCTATATATTCAAGGACTTTGGCAAAATCCTCATTGTCATGGCGAATGATGAAGTTTTTTTCATATCGGCGGATTTCAAGACTGATACTACTAAGGTCACCGGCATGCATCAGAAGAGTGACATCATCGTAGAACACATCAAAATCTTTTAGGAAAGTAACTCCAACGATGATGTAAAAAAGCAGATGCAGACAAAAACAGCCAATCATCTTCTGGCGCAGATTTAAAGCGAACATAGTATTCCACTCCCGTGTGGCCCACGTGAAAAAACACTCACTGCTTTGGCCGTGCGCCCTTTTGCCTCTATTGTATAAAAAAATATCTGGTTCATTGGTCACCGAAAGTTAAAAGAAAAGATTGTGTATTTCATTTACACCAAGAAGCAAATTTGAGACCAAATGAAAAATAAAATGCAATTTTGGCCATACGCCCGTTTATGCCGATAACGAAGCGACCTTATTTCACAGGTTCCTGCAACAGCACCCCTTCCCACTGTTGCATATATGCAACATCGTTGCAAGTTGCAATGTTGCGATATGCAACAATTGTACTAAAGAGAAAGCTATATCTCCCCTTTATTATTTCCATTATTTCTCTGAATTATTCCTGATACAGAATCCTGCCTCCCCCCCTGAAAACCGTTACATCCTGCAACAGCCACGCATTCCCGCCATCTTTTTATTCAGCCGGAAAACGGAAACAGGCCTGGCAGACAAATTTCATCTGCTCTGACGAAAACGGCACACAGGTTGCAATTTGAAACAACAAACTAATCAGCATGAATCCATGTCTTTTTTGAGGAGGAGAAGGATGAAACAGAAAACAAAGAAAGAAGAGGAGAGAACAACTGTTTGCCAGGTATCTCTGCCTGGGTGTCATTATGCCACTGGGCCGCCATCCCCGTTGAAGGAGATGTGCATTTGCGAAGCTCACGTACAATAAGAAGATGTCCCATTATACAACAGACATCAACAATATAAACAAAGGATATTAAGGAAAAAATGACTCTCCCTATAATTTTAGTCATGGCCGTTTTAGGTCTGGCAATTCTACTCTTTATTTTTGAATGGGTGCGTGTCGATGTGGTCGGCATCATCATGATGATTATTCTGCCTCTACTTGGCCTCGTCACCCCTAAAGAAGCTATCAGCGGACTTTCGAGTAACGCAGTTGTCTCCATCATCGCAGTAATTATCATCGGTGCTGGGCTCGACAAAACTGGAGCCATGAACTCTCTCGCCCGAGTGCTGCTTAAGTTTGCCGGCAAGAGTGAGTCCAGGATTATGGTTCTTATCTCAGGAACGGTTGCCTTTATTTCAAGTTTTATGCAGAATATCGGTGCTGCGGCACTGTTTTTGCCCGCTGCAAAACGTATCTGCCGTCAAACGAACATCCCGGTTTCCAGAATTCTCATGCCCATGGGCTTTTGTGCCATTATTGGTGGTTGTATGACCCTGATTGGCTCCAGTCCACTTATTCTAATGAATGATGTTATGAAGATTTCTGATCCAAATGTTGAACCTTTTGGTTTGTTCTCTGTAACTCCCATAGGGCTGGCATTAATCGTTGCAGCCCTTATCTATTTCGTTCTGTTTGGTCGTTTTATTCTGCCCTCCGGAAAAGGGGAAGAAGGCAGTAGTGGACCAATGTCCATCGAACTTGAAAAAACCTACCATGATATCGGAGAGATTTTTGAAATTCAGGTTTCTGATTCATTTGAAGGCCCCAAGACTTTAGAAGAACTTGAAATCAGGCCACTCTTTTTCACAACAATTATAGGGATCCAAGCAAAAAACGGGGTATCCGTAGCCACCCCGGATTACGCAAATAAAATCGGTCCTGGCGACACCATTGCTGTTGAGGGTCCGCCAGATCTTGTAGCAAAGATGGCCAAATCTTTTGGCTGGATGGTCAAAGAAGATCTTGAAGTCTTTGCCGAAAGTCTCTCTCCAAACAATGCGGGAATTATGGAAGCTATCATCACTCCCCGTTCAGAACTCGTTGGCAGTAACTTACGCGCTCATTCCTTTCGGAAAAAAAATGGTGTTATGCCCCTTGCAGTGGCACGGGACAATAAAACATACGTCGGTCAAATCTCAACCATGACTCTCCATGCCGGTGATGCATTACTTCTGCAGGGTCCCTGGGAAAAATTTCATTACCTGAAAGAACGGACTGATCTTGCATTTACTGAAGAGGTCCAGGGAGAAATACTGCGCGGCGACAAAATCAAATTCGCAGTGGGCAGCCTGGTGCTAGCCCTTGTTATGATCCTTGGTTTTCATGTGCAGCTTTCCATTGCCCTTCTTGCGGGTGCCATGGGCATGGTTCTTACCAAGGTTCTCTCAATTGATGAAGCCTATGAGTCCGTTGACTGGATGACAGTATTTCTCCTTGGCGGTCTGATTCCTTTAGGTATTGCCTTTGAAAAAACCGGGGCTGCAAACCTTATCGCCCAGACGATCATGGGTACAATAGGGACTGTTTCTCCACTGGTTCTTCTCACGGTCATCGCCATTCTCACCTCATTCTTCACTCTGGTTGCCTCAAATGTAGGAGCAACAGTTCTCATGGTTCCACTGGCCATGAATATGGCCGGAGCCGCCGGGGCAGATCCCCGCATTGCAGCCCTCGTTGTTGCAGTTGCCTGCTCCAATACCTTTATTCTTCCGACTCATCAGGTAAACGCACTGATTATGCGACCTGGCGGCTACTGTACAAAAGATTATTTCCGTGCCGGTGCTGGAATGACCATACTGTATCTCGTTGTGATGATGGGAACCATCGCCTTATTTTACGGCATGTCAGCCTGATATGATACCTAATGGTAAAAGTCTTCAAAGAACAATCAACTTACGCAACAAGGATAATCACAATGAAAATACTACTCACTCTCTGCATTGCTCTTCTGGGCAGTGCAGGTCAGGTACTTGCAGCCACCGGCCATGAAGCCGGAGAGGCTGCAGTAAGTCTGACATCAACGGGATTTGGTTATGCATCCCTTGCCCTCTTCGTTCTTGCCTATGTACTCGTAATTTTTGAAGAGAAAACCCATCTCAGGAAAAGTAAACCAGTAATGATGGCAGCCGGTTTTATCTGGGTGTTATTAGCCATTACCTATAAACAGGTCGGGATTCCTGCCGAAGAAGCCCATAATGCGATTATCCACAACATCACCGAGTATGCGGAATTACTGCTGTTCTTACTCTGTGCCATGACCTATATCAACTCCATGGATGAACGTAACGTGTTCCAGGCCCTGCGTTCATGGCTGGTTTCCAGAGGATTTTCTCTACGTATTGTCTTCTGGATCACCGGTATACTGGCCTTTCTTATTTCCCCCATTGCCGATAACCTGACCACGGCTCTGCTTATGGGTGCGGTGGTTATGGCAGTAGCTCCAGATAATAAAAAATTTGCTGCCATCGCCTGTATCAATATTGTGGTGGGGGCCAATGCAGGTGGAGCCTTTTCTCCCTTTGGTGACATTACCACTCTTATGGTGTGGCAGAAGGGACAGGCAGCCTTCGGCCAGTTTTTCTTCCTTTTTTTTCCGGCACTCCTGAACTGGTTGATACCGGCAATCATTATGAGTTTCTTTGTATCCAAAGAAAACCCTGAAGCGCTCACAGAAAATGTGTCCATGAAGTTCGGTGCCAAACGAATCATATTTCTTTTTCTGATGACCATCGTGACTGCGGTCTCCTTTCATAACTTCCTTGATCTCCCTCCTGCAGCAGGCATGATGCTTGGCCTCTCCTACCTGGGGTTTTTCTCCTATTACATCAAAATACGAGAAAAACGATCACTCGAATATGATAACCCACTGGGGATTGCCGGCATTGAAAAGGACAGCGACCCTTTTGATCTCTTCCAACGAGTGGCCCGGGCCGAGTGGGACACCCTCCTCTTTTTCTATGGGGTTATTCTCTGTGTCGGTGGCCTATCTCAATTCGGCTATCTCGCCATGGTTTCCCACCAGATGTATGAAGGACTCGGTGCCACCAATGCCAATATCCTGGTCGGGATTCTTTCCGCCATCGTTGATAATATTCCGGTTATGTTTGCCGTCTTGACCATGGATCCCTCCATGTCCCTAGGTCAATGGCTGCTGGTCACCCTGACGGCTGGAGTTGGTGGAAGTCTGCTTTCCATTGGCTCAGCCGCCGGTGTGGCTCTTATGGGAACTGCCCGTGGCACCTATACCTTTGGCGCGCATTTGAAATGGACGCCGGTCATAGTACTGGGTTACGGAGCAAGTATCTATTGTCACATATTGTTAAACAGTCGTCTTTTTTAATGAGGGACATCATGGAATACAGTATACCTGAAGAAATAATGGAACAACTCTATATCAAAGAATTTGCAATGGGAACGGAGGACATGCACAAGACAATCCTCTCTGTTGTTCGTGCCAGCCAACCTGCCAAAGAAGAAACACTGCCGGACCCCATCACATATTTGGAGAATGTTATGCATGAGAGAGGGCTTCGTAACAGAGACTTGAAAATTTATATAGGCAGTTCAGGTAACGTCAGCGCGATACTGAAGCGAAGGCAGGCACTTTCTTTAAGGATGATTCGTAACCTCAATAAGTATCTCCATATTCCCGCGGAGATACTTATTCAACCCTACAACTGTCACTGATATTTTATCGGGAACCCTGCAATATAATAAGGGTTCCCTGATTTTTACTGGTAAACATAATGAGCTTTTTTTCAAAAAAAGAACCTGAAACCAAGTTGCCGGGGACTGAAAGACCAGGCAATTCTGGACAGCTCGATGATCTGAAAACCAGAGTGGCCAGCACCGACTTGCCACTCTATGTTGCAACTCAGATCACCACAGAAATGGAACGCCTCGGGAAGATCGATCCATTTGTCGCTGAATTCTCAATAGGGGTAACCTATATCGAATTACTCCTCTCCCTGCCATGGTTCAAGGAAACCAGAGACAACCTTGATCTTGGACGGGCTGAGACCATCATGGCCTCACACCATTACGGGCTTGAAGCGGTCAAGACGCGTATATTGGAATACCTTGCGGCAAAGAGCCTGAAAAATCAAGAGAAATCCAAGATACTTATTGTTGATGACGAGGAAATTGCCCGCAATAATCTCAGCCTCTATTTTACGGGCCTGGGCCATACCGCACAGGTCGCCGCCAATGGGGTGGAGGCCTTGCAGCGTGTTGAAGAGAGCGACCAATTTGATGTGATGATCACTGATCTGAAAATGGATCAAATGGACGGACTCACCCTGATAGAGAAAATCAGCAAGATCTCCCCCGAGACCAGTGTGATCATGGTCACCGGATACGCCACGGTATCCAATGCCGTGGATGCCATGCGCAAGGGAGCGACCCACTATCTCTCTAAACCGGTTCAACTTGATATACTGAATAAGACTGTGGAGGAAATCCTCCAGAAGCAGAAGAAGCTACAGATCAGTCAAGGGCCGGTACTCTGTTTTGCAGGCCCTCCGGGTACTGGAAAAACCTCCATAGGGCAGTCTGTGGCAACTTCCCTTGGCCGAAAATTTATTCGGGTGTCCATGGGAGGTTTACGCGACGAAGCTGAGATCCGTGGACATCGAAGAACCTATGTCGGGGCTATGCCGGGGCGTATTATCAGCGAGATCAAACGCTCAGGAGTAAACAACCCCTGTATCATGCTCGATGAAATCGACAAGATCGGCCAGGATTTCCGAGGCGATCCGGCATCGGTTCTCCTGGAAGTTCTTGATCCTGAGCAGAACGGAACCTTTAGTGATCAATATCTTGATATTCCCTTTGATCTGTCCGGTGTCCTTTTCATCGCCACCGCGAATGATATCAGTAAACTGCCTGGTCCCCTGCTGGATCGACTGGAGATAATCAATTTCTCCAGTTATTCTCTGGATGAGAAACTGTTTATTGGCAAAAACTATCTTCTCCCCAAACAGGTGAGTGCCAATGGTTTAAGCGAAATCAATCCGCAGATAAATGACCGGGCCTTTGAGAAGCTCATAGTTGAATATACCCGGGAATCAGGGGTGCGGGGGCTTAGTCGGGAAATTGGAACCATCTGCCGTAAACTCGCCCTTCAAGTTCTTCAGGATGATGTGAAATCCCTGCCCGATATAGACAAGAGTACAATCACATCTCTGCTCGGACCGCGTAAATATCGGCAGGAAGCCGCTGAAGGCGAAGACAGGGCCGGGGTTGTAACCAGTTTGGTCTGGACTCAATATGGCGGTGGGATCATGTTTATTGAAGCGCTGAAGATGCGGGGCAATACCAATCTCATCCTCACCGGCTCGCTTGGGGAAGTGCTGCGTGAATCGGCCCAGACGGCTCTCAGTTATATCAGAAGCAATACTGAACATCTTGGCATTGCCCCTGATTTCTATGATAACTCTGACATCCATATCCATTTACCTGCCGGCGCCGTATCCAAGGATGGCCCTTCGGCAGGATTGGCAATTGCTATTGCCCTGGTTTCTCTGCTCACTGGGCGCCTGGTCCATCGTACTGTCTCACTTACCGGTGAGATGACCTTGACCGGCCAGATCCTACCCGTGGGAGGTGTTCGTGAAAAACTCCTAGCCGGAGCTCGTGCCGGCTGCACCAAAGTCGTTCTGCCCGCACAAAACAGGGAAGATGTGAACTCATTCAGCGACGATGTAATCGGGCATCTGGAACTGGTCTATGTTGATACCCTGGACGACGCCATCCCTCACCTGCTCACTATTCAGTAAGACTCTTTCATCCACATACAAGCGCCCGATTGCTCTGGCTCCGCGAAGGATTTCCCTCCTTTTCCGGAGCCTTTTTTTATTTGGATCTCCTGTAAACGTACACTTTCACTGGCTGTTGTTGCATTCTGTTACGCAGTTTCATCCTGCAACAGC
>Ga0075120_10003268_pt1 | contig 11165 bp, 9 predicted proteins | sample AntAceMetag02UKL_FD_69792 | JGI IMG/M metagenome (GOLD analysis project Ga0075120, IMG submission 69792) | Saline lake microbial communities from Ace Lake, Antarctica - Antarctic Ace Lake Metagenome 02UKL | ecosystem: Environmental > Aquatic > Non-marine Saline and Alkaline > Saline | place... | reverse complement strand
GCCCGCATTCGCTTAAAACAAGGGTTTCAATGCCTAAGCGTTCTGCTGGCTCCACCACCATGCGGGCGATTTGCTGGGCAATATCGTCCTTACCTACAAAATATCCCCAATTGGTGACATCGGTGTGAAAAGAGGACATGGTCCAGGGTTCCTTCATGGCATAGAAGAGTTTTCCCATGGCCGACAAATGGAGCAGGTTAGTGCCAAGTTCCCTGGGGTTGGGCAGGTAGAGAAATTTAGACCCCGGGATATCATGGGGGATGGTGGCAGTAGGATCATCCACTTCATCCACAAATTCTTCAGACACCCATTCAACGGTTTCCACAAATTCTTCCCGGGTCAGCCCATTGACATCCCCTGTTTCCAGCCGGGATTTGATGCCCTTCTGGATGTCGATCGGAATATGGTCAGCTGCAATGGCAAGGCTTCTGGCTTTCCGGACCACCACGTCCATGGAAATGCCCATGGGGCACCCTTGGGTGCATCTGTTGCAGATCAGGCAATCCCAGAGCATGTCGCTTTCCACCAGGGCTTCATCCAGTCCCAGAGCTGCCATGCGGACCATCTGCCGGGGGATGGGACCCCCTTCCCCGTCAAACCAGGTGCATCGGGAATTGCAGGCACCGCAGGTCAGGCATTCAGATATATTGTCCCCCAAAGAGAATTGGTTGAGCCGACGGATAAGTTTTGAATCAGTCTTGATCGTTGTCGTTTCCATATAGTATAACCCTTCTCCTTTTACGCCTTGGAAATAAGGCGTTCAAATTTGTGGGATTCATTGGCTGCCACAGGTTCCCATGCAATGCTCCCCGGGGGTATCCCGGGCATTCTTGCAATGGCGTCAACTGCTAACCTGGCCCTGGTGCTGCCGTCCATGGACCTGCAGTTCCCGTCATGGCATCCGCTGACAATAATTTTTGAAGCACCGTTGAGCATTGCTTTTAAAATCATGTCGCAGGAGATGCGGCAGGCACAGGGAAGGGAGATCAGCCGGGTTGTTTTCGGAAGAACCAGTTTGTCCGCGGCCAGGGCAGCAGACCGTTCGCAGGCAAATATTACCACCTGGTTTTTTTCCTTCTTGTCTGGAATCTGGTTTGCAACTTTATTCGCAATCTGGTCATTGGTAAATTCTTCAGATTCAATGGCATAGGCTGGGCAGTTGGACACGCATAGATGGCAGGAGAAACAGGCATCCTCCATGATCTGGGGCCGCATTTTTTCGTTGAGAACAATGGCGGCATGGGGGCAGATCCGGTAACAGGTCAGGCATTTGGCACAGCGTTTTTCATTGATTGTAACCCCTGTCCTTTTGCGGGGCGCACCCTGGGTGCGAAGGGAGGATAAAATATCTTCTATTTCTGTGGCCAGGTCATGGTTATCCACCTCATCATGGCCGGTTCCGGCAAAAAAGAGTCCTTTTCGGGGGCTCTGGGTAAGCCGGTGCCGAACATTTGCCGGTTGTAAAAAACCTTCCCGGTCCAGGGAGGAGCGCAGTAATGTTGCAATGGTCTCATACCCTTGGCAGGAAAGGATATTTTCGGGCAATACCAGGCAGTCACATTCCAGAATCAGGGGAACGGTAGGCAGGGTGGCTTCTTTGAGATGGATGTGAAATCCTGTTTTTTTGGCGTTTATTTCAATATCTTCCGGGGTATTGAACCTGAGAAAGCGGATGCCTGAGCGTCGGGCCTGGTCATAGAGGCGCTGGCCCAGAGCGTCGTGGACCAGCATGTTGTTCATCAATAGCGAGACTTCTTTTCCGGCTTGTCTTGCGGCCATGGCCAGTGTGAGTGCCTGGCGGGCATCGGTTTTAAATTCCGGACCAAAATAATCCAGGAGGATCAGGCTTTTCCCCGGCAAGTCCTTGGGGGCTATTTGTCCAAAGGAGTTCAGGTCCATGGCAGTCTGAAAGTCCCCCCTGCCGGCATTGGGGGTGGTGCAGGGTTCAGGAGCCGCAATGATGGCACCGCAGGAGAGGGTTTCTTTATTGCCCTGTTCTTCAAAATAGAGGGAGAACTTTCCTACTGTGCCGTCCAGGGCCAGAATCCTGGCCTGGGGAAGAGAGCGGCTGCCCCGGGGAAGGGGTATGTTTGGGCCGGCACCAAAGGCATACACCGGGTATCCCCGGGCGGCCACGGCCTGGGCAACCCTGGCGGCCTGGGGGCCATCTCCAAGGACCGCCACCTTTATATCAGGAGGTTTGGCAAGACCCAGGTCTTCTATCACCTTTGTTCCGGCAATCTTGCCCTCCTGGACGGAGGCCAGAATATCCTTGGGACCTTTGGCACACCCCACGACATAAAGATCATCGGTAAGGGTGGCATCCTTTGTATTGAAAAAACCCCAGCCATTGGGAACAACTTCCAGGAGGGCGGCGGTTTCGTTTATACCCGGGGCTGGCACCATGCCCACGGACAACACCACCAGATCAAATTGTCTGGCGATTCTCGATTGGGTGGCACTGTCTTCGGTTATCATGGTCAACCCATGGGTGTCAGGGGTTTCCAGGATTTCGGCCGGAACGCCCTGGACCAGGTTAATTTCCCTGGAAAGTCCCTCAAGGGTCTGGCGGATTTCCTTGCCGAGGATTTGAAGATCCATGTAAAAAAGAGTGATGCGGGCATCCGGAAGTTCATGGACTATTTTTTTGGCATGGCGCAGGGAAACCTTGCAGCAGACCTGGGAGCAATAATCCTTTCCCAATTCCCTGTTCCGGGATCCCACACATTGGATAAAGGCGATTTTTGGGGATGGGGTCTTTTCTAAAAGAGTGGTCAGTTTTTCTTTTTTGAGCAGAGAGTTGAGTTCTGCTGTGGTGATGACCTTTGGGCTCGTTTCCCAGTGAAGGGAGGGAAGTTTGATCGGATCAAAGGGTGAGAATCCTGTGGCCATGATCACTTTGGCGGCCGCAATGGTTTTGCCCGAGGTCAGGAGGGCTTCAACTCCCTGATCGGTTCTCTTAAGGGCAGCGATTTTTGTTTTTAAATGAAGGGAGATATTGTCCTGTTTTGTAACCTCCTGGGCCATTTCCTGGCTCAAACAGGCACCACAATTTTTGCAGGTATCCGTGGCCATGCAGGACCACGAAGCGGCTTTACCACCAAGTTGTTCCTGTCCTTCCACCAGGTGAACGGACAAATTTTGATGTCTCAGGGAACGGGCAGCAGCCATCCCGGCCACACCGCCGCCCAGAATCAGAATGCTGGGAGATCGTTCTTTCATATTTTCCTCCAATATCTAAAGAATACGGGTTCAATAGTGCATGGGGTGGTACGTTTTTTAAGGCGACAGCTTCAGGTGTTGGTTCTCAGCGTTATTTTTCAGCAACGATTATTTTAAGGCGTAAAGAATTTCTTAGCACATAATTTAGCAAAATTAAAAGAATTTAATAAACAAAATTGAATATTTTATTGGAAATAAATAGGGTTATCCGGTTTTAAAATCCACTCCAGATTGCTGATACCAGTATGGAAACCACTAAAAAAAGTGCCATAGGTTCCATTATTACAAGCGTAAAACTTCGGCGTAAAATTTTGGAAAGGGGGAAAAATAAAAAGCCCCAGAAAATACCCGCCATGAACCCAAAAACATGGGCAGAGATATCCGTGTTTTCTCCCTGGCTGAACAGGCCCACCAGGGTGGCGCCAGCAAACAGGGGAATCAGGCGGTTTAATTGAAAGGGGCGGTTGCTGTTGAGCATCTGATACGCGGCAAGGGCTCCGGCTGCCCCCATGACAGCTGTGGAGGCGCCAATGGATAAAAGAGCGGTCTGATGAAAATATGCATTGACCAGATTGCCGCTGGTGCCGGCACACAAAAGAAGAAAGGGGCCGGTGCCATATCCGGAAAGGCTGATCAGGGGCGCCCCAAAGATGAGAAGACCTGCCAGGTTGCCCAATATATGCTGTCCGTCTGAATGGAGAAAAAGGGCGGTGATGGCTCTAAAGGTCTCCCCCTGGCCAATGTACAGGGAAGAGGCACCAAATTTTAAGATCATCTCCCTGTGGATGCCAAGTTTCAGGCAGCTCAGATGGACGGCAACGAGCAGGGCCATGATTGCATAGGCGGCAGGGGTGTTAAAAGAAGAAATCTCAACCTCCTGGATTCTTTTGGGGAGGCCGAAAAATTTGTTTTCCCGGAAATATTGATCCACACTTTTAACCGCACCAACCTTTTGCTCCCGAGATACCAGGATATCAAATTGCCAGTGGCCGGATTTGTCCATAGTTAATTGCTTTTCAACCCGGGCACCAATGTTCTGGGATGCCAGGATGAGCAGAATTAAATCGGCTCTCTTTTGGGGAAGATCTTTAAAAATTCTTTCCATTTCCATGGGTTTCACGCATACTGTCCAATAACAAAGATTTGATTATCCCCTCTGTTTATCCCAATAATAGGAGAAAATAAAGCATGCAGATAATTCGATTCATGACCCAAGAAAAAAAAATAGCCTGGGGAACAGGCTATGACGGTCATACGGCCACCCTTTTAAAGGGAGATATTTTTTCAAAGTTTTCGGAGACAGGCCAAAAAATATCGGTCCAAACGCTCCTTCCCCCCATCCAGCCGACGGCTATTTTTTGTATTGGTCTTAATTACCGGCTCCATGCTGAAGAAACCGGCCTGGCATTGCCCGATTATCCGGTGGTATTCATGAAAAATCCCGGTTCTGTTATAGCCCATGGAGACGCCGTTGAAATTCCTTCCTCCTGTGCAAAAATCCCCGAGGTGGATTACGAGGCAGAGCTTGGGGTGGTCATTAAGTCCCTTGTCAAAAATGTGTCCGAGGCCCGGGCCCTGGACCATGTGCTGGGGTATGTCTGTGCCAATGATGTGTCTGCCCGGCGGTGGCAAAAAAATGGGGGTGGCGGCCAATGGGTAAAGGGGAAAAGCTTTGATACTTTCTGTCCCTTTGGACCGGCTCTGGTTACCCCGGATGAGGTGGGCGACCCCCAGGATCTGAGGGTCGAATGCATTCTCAATGGAGAGACGTTGCAGAAAGGCCATACCAGCGACATGATTTTTTCCGTGGCCCGGATTATCTCTTATCTGTCCCAGTCTGCCACCCTTTTGCCCGGCACCCTTATTTTAACGGGCACCCCCTCCGGTGTCGGCTTTACCCGGAAGCCCCCGGTTTATCTTACCCCCGGGGATGTGATGGAAACACGGATTGAAAAGCTGGGTGCCCTGGAAAACAGGGTGGTATCAGAGAATACAGAGGCCCTCGGGTAATTAAACATAAAAACGCTCGGGAAGAAGGCGATAATACTTCCCGGGCGTCTATGGAAATAAGAACTATCTGGAGGGAACTATTGGCGGCATCCTTTGCCCTTCCTTGGGCAGTCGCCATTGTTGCCTTTACCACCAAATCCGCCACGACCGCCCATGCCGAACCCAGTGAGTTCAGGGGCAATCTTTTTGGCTGCCAGTTGGAAATCAATGCGTTTGGTCTGCATCTGGGTACGAAGCTCTGTGACAGCCTCAGCCAGGGCATTGATCTTGGCTCTGTCAGGGTCAGAGGTTTCCATGAGCATGCGCATTTCCTGGTGTTTGACCATCAGGGCAGATCTGGTCTCATAGGTATCATCGATAAATTTTTGCTTGAGCGCCGTTAATTCATCCCGTTGTTCCTGGGACAGGTCATTCCAGATATTTGCATTATAGCCTTGTCCAGAACCACCGCAACCCTTTCCATATCCTTTGTTTCCGTTGCTCCATGAAAATGCGCTGGTGGCCAGAAGGGCCACTGCCAGTAAAGAAGTGATGACTATCATTGATTTTTTCATAACATGCTCCTTGTTTAGATTAAATGTGCTGACCATTATTGATCATTCTGAATATCATAATAGCAACCCCTGTGCCAGAAGGATTCTTTTTTTATAAGACGCTTAAATTAAAAGATAAAATAATGAAATTAAATTTTTGGGGATAGCGCATGTCCAAGGGGAGATGTATCGTTTTTACCCGGGGAGAGTGGATAGGTGTATATAAATTACTCAGTTTCCATTAATTTTTTTTGTACCGTATTCCCAGGGCCTCAGATCAATAATACGCCGAATCAGAGGCGGCCACCCATTTTTTCAGCAGCAGCGGTGCGTTACAGAAGATGGATGGTTTTAAGTACCATTTGGTATTCAGTACAATGCCGCCCATCATGACGGAGACAGGAGAATCTGAAGATACCACGATAGCAATGACCTTTTCATGTTCTGCCGTGAAGCGCAGGGCTGAATTGAACCGGGCGCCCCGGGCCCTGTGCTCATTCGGGATATAATGACCATCCAGAAGACAGGCAAAGCCGTGAAGTTTCAAATCAGCCCCGATATGAAGTGCACCATCCACCCGGGACAGCGATTTTGCCAGTTCCAATTCGTCATGTTTTTTAAGGTCAAGTGGGTGGTCAAGACATTGACTCGAGATAGAAACAGGGGGGGTATTAAGGTCAACAACAATGGCGCATCCGTGCCGCAGCCTGACGGCATTGTGAACAATGCCAGAAATCGTTTTAAATAAGATGGACACATCTTCAGTATCCATATCCGAATCCAACAACACCTCTTCTACCTGTACAAGCTTTGCTTTGCGGGTGGTTGACTGGAAACAGCCATCGGAAAAAGAGCACACGTTACCGTTGTTCAGCGCTAAAAATCCGTATGACCCCTCAAATTTAGCAGTAATCGAAAAATCAGGACTGTCACCCTTGATAATGCCGATGATTGTTTTTTCATCGGCCACCAGTTTTCGTTCCGAGTTTTCAACGGTCTGCAACAGCTTTCTAATATGCTTGACATCTTCCAACACAGGTCGTTCTGCTTCGGGAAATTTTGCAATGAACTGCAGTTTGGATAGAGAGCATTTTTCCACGAAAATCAGTTTGCCTTTTGGCCATGACCCTTCTTCCGGGGTCCTGGATATCTTGAGCACGGCCTCTAAAATAGGATAGACCCTCATCCGGGTGTCCCATCCGATCAATACATTCATTTCATCCACCAGATAGTCCCGGACCGCATGGGTGGCATACTCTTTTAGGAAACCTCCTGAAATACCCGTATACAGTGCTTCTTCATTTGCAACATCATGGGAGAACCGCCAGACAGCATGTTCTATCCACCTTTCCGTAGGGCCGATGGAACACATGTCCGGATGATGTTCAGTAAACCACATCTGGTAGACAACCGAGCTGGACCGCCCCCCATATGAAATCAGTCCGGCGAGTTCCAGGTTTTTTTCCGGGATCAGGTTACTGAATTTTTTTTTATCATACCCGATGGCGGTTTTTTTCCGCCACGCATCCGAATCAATATACAATTCCTTGAATTTTGGTTCATGACCCGCCAGCAGGTTTTGCGGATCATAAATGTATATGGGGTCTTCGGGTTTAATCGCGTAAATCACTGCGGTCCGACTCGGCCCGGAAAAATGGGTCAGCCCTTCTTGCATCCCCTCGGCGGTTTGTTTAATACACATGTGGATAAAGGCAAATTCATTCATACGCAGCTTCTCCTTGATTGATGCGCTACACACCCCATCGGGCAAATGTGTTTCACTAAACAGTCATAGCGTAATTGAATTCATAAATCAAAAATTTAAATATGCTGGAATAGTTGGTTCTCCGGTTTAGTTCTTTAGATTTTCAAAAATTTCTTTAAAATTAGTTAACCCTTTTGTTTGATTTTCTGGGAGAGGATCACTTTATCCTTGTATACGGATTTCATATTCATTATATCTTTGCGGGTAAGATCGAATTTAAGAATAGAGGTTACAAAATGTCATTAGACTTCTGCCATTGAAATATTTTTTAGTCTATGAGTATATTAATGAATTTTAAAGATAAAAGACAAGTGGCGGTCGGAGTTGATGAAAAGGGTCTATACGCCATTACGGCTGCGTTAAAAATAGCCGGGCAAAGAGGAATTGACGATGTTTCAAATTCTTTGGTTTACACATCTCTCTATAAAATCAGATGGATAATTATTGTTGGCTTTTTTAAAATCCTATACTAAAAAAAAACAGAAAAAACTATAAGGTGTTTTATGTCAAAAGTTGCTCTTATAAGATGTGAATCATATGAATATGAAACCGTGAAAAGATGTATCGAGAAAGGAATTTCACTTTTAGGCGGTGTTTCCCTATTTGTTCAAAAGGGCGAAAAGGTTTTATTAAAGCCCAATATCTTAGTGGGTGAAGCCCCAGAAAAGTGTGTTACAACAAATCCGGCTGTTTTCAAGGCAGTTGCCGAAATATTAATAAAAACCGGAGTAGATGTTACCTATGGTGATTCACCCGCAATAGGAAAAACTTCAAAGACCGCAAAAAAAGCTGGACTAACACAGGCTGCGGATGAAATTAACATCAAATTGGCAGATTTCAAAACCGGAATTGATGTATTTTTTGATGAAGGTCTTCAAAACAGAAAATTTACAATTGCAAAAGCTGTATTTGATAATGATGCTGTTATCAGTCTTCCGAAATTGAAAACCCATGGATTAGAGAAATTTACAGGTGCAATTAAAAACCAGTTCGGCTGTATTCCCGGAGTTCTTAAAGGAGAATTCCATTTAAAATTACCAGGAGCTGATGATTTTGCAAAAATGCTTGTTGATTTGAATAAATTTATCAAGCCAAGGCTTTATATTATGGATGGCATCTATGGTATGGAGGGAAATGGGCCAAGAGGTGGGACTCCAAAAAAAATGAATATACTTATTTTTTCTTCTGATCCGGTTGCTTTGGATGCAACGGTTTGCCGATTAATAAAAGTAAATCCAAAATATGTTCCAACAACAAAATATGGTATGCAAGCTGGCATGGGATCCTTTCGGGAAGAGGATATAGAACTGCTTGGTGATGATTTTGGAAGTTTCTTTATGGATGATTTCAAAATTGATCGAAAACCTATAAAATCTTATAACCCAGGTTTTTTTTCAAATTTTATGAACAATCGGATTGTATCAAAACCATACATTGAGGTAGAAAAATGTGTTCGATGTGGTGTCTGTGTCAGTATGTGTCCGGCAAATCCCAAAGCTGTTTTCTTTAAAGATGATGATAAATCAATCGTGCCCGTATACAACTACGATAATTGTATCAGATGCTTTTGCTGTCAGGAGATATGTCCAGAAAGTGCTATACGACTTAAAACACCTTTTTTAAGAAAAATAATAAATGCAATATGAAAAATAAAGGATAGGATAATAATCTTTGACCTCTCCCCTATTGCAGTAGGATTTATCCTCGATCTAACAGGAGGTGGTAACAGCACCATTTCCTGGGGGCTTACCTTCGGTGCTATGAGCATCACCGCTTTTTTCGGTTTTCCATGGATATCTGATCATTCAGGGTCCAGAAATCATACAGAACACCAAGCCCAAATGCACCTCCGGTAAAAAGGTAGAGGAGCCCAGAAATCCATTTTCCCATATAGATACGATGGATACCAAATAAACCCAGAAATGTTAGAAATATAAATCCAAGAGAGAAGTCAATATCACCTGCAACGTATCTGAAATCTGCTTGTTCTTAGGAGTAAAAAATATCAGCAGAAAATATTTGTTATATTTCATCCGCCAGTTTTCATGTTATATTGGCTTAACTCACTCTCCAGTTTTTTTGGGAGAGGATCAACATCGTTTTTTTGAATATATACACAAAAGTTGAGCCCTGATATTTTATGAAAATAGCTGTCCCAAGCACTGAACCGACCCTCGAAGGCTACGTGGCCAACAAGATAGGAACAGCATCGTATTTGCTGATTATCGAAACCTACGATATGTCCTTTGAGGCCATAGATGCGCCGTCCCAGTCATCAGGGGCTGGAGCTGGTGTGCGGGCCCTGTCCCTGGTCATGGATAAAGGCGCCCAAGTCATTCTGGTTGGTCATATATCTCCATTTATTGTCAATGGATTTGCGGACCAGGGCATTAAGATCGTCACCCAGGTCTCAGGCAAGGTAGGCGAGACTGTTAAAAATTATATGGACGCCCTGGACACCCGGCAAAACAACCCTGATCCCCAGCCTGAAACACCCTCATCCCAAGATCAATGGAGGGCAGCCATGGATATGGGGTTGCACCAGTTCAGGGCGTTTTTACCCCTGGTCACGGGAGTGGTTCTTCTCCTAGGCTTGTTTCAGGGTTTTATTTCTGAACAAAAGCTTGTTTCCCTGTTTTCCGGGACTGTTCTTCAGGATTCATTCTGGGGGGCCTGCATGGGAAGTATCCTGACCGGAAATCCGGTCAACAGTTATGTCATCGCTAAAAGTCTTTTTAGTATGGGAGTGGGGATTTCCGGGATCACGGCATTGATGCTGACCTGGGTCAATGTCGGGCTGATTCAGCTGCCCGCAGAGGCCAAGGCCCTGGGCACAGGGTTTGCACTGGTCCGAAATCTTGCCGGATTTATAATGGCCGTAATCATCTCTTGTGTGATTTCCATGTTTGCAGGAGGTTGGATATGAATCAAAAAAAATGGTTTATTTTTCAGAGAATGATGCCCATGATAAGGCCGTGGCTGTTTCCCCTGGGCGTTGTATGCCTCTATGGTATAGGCCTTATGCTTGCCCCTGAGAACACTGAAAAGGCATTTGACAAAAGTTGTTCCATCTTCAGGCATCTTGTTCTGCCCATATGCCTCTGTCTTATTATGATGGTGGCGCTGAACCGATTTTTATCCCCTAAAACAGTGACGCAATTTTTAGGGAAGAGTTCAGGTATCAAAGGCCTGTTCATATCCTCTTTGGCGGGTATTTTATCCATGGGTCCTGTTTATGCCTGGTATCCCCTGTTCAAAAGCATGAAGGAAAAAGGCACCACCAACTTCCATCTTGCCAATTTTATGGGTTGCCGTTCAATCAAACCGGTTCTCCTGCCGGTATTGGTGGGATATTTGGGGTGGCGCTTTGCCGGGGTGTTCGTCCTGGCCTGCCTTGCAGGGGCATTCCTGGTAGCCTGTATAGTAAGTCTGTTCTGTTCTGAGTCTCCCCCCAACTGATATTCGGGTTCAAGGCCCACTTGATAAACCAGTTCCAGTCATTTTCTATAGGGTCGTCATATTCTACTCTCGTGGTCAGCCAATCTTGGAATGTACAATTGGAATCATATATTTTGTATACTTTTTACCCGATATCGGGTATAAAAGTGAGTATAATTTATACAGTTCGTCTGGGG
>Ga0075120_10003264_pt1 | contig 11175 bp, 11 predicted proteins | sample AntAceMetag02UKL_FD_69792 | JGI IMG/M metagenome (GOLD analysis project Ga0075120, IMG submission 69792) | Saline lake microbial communities from Ace Lake, Antarctica - Antarctic Ace Lake Metagenome 02UKL | ecosystem: Environmental > Aquatic > Non-marine Saline and Alkaline > Saline | place... | reverse complement strand
TTGATTCATCACAACTTTTTTTTGGCTTGTTAGTAACTTTGTCTTCTAATGAACAACATTTATTTGGTTCATCCGAGTGATGATTATAATCGATTTCATTAATAAAAAAAGAATAATTTGTTAAATTATTACAATAACAATGGTGATTGTATATACTAAAACCAATTGTTGTAACAAGTATAACAATTATTAAAATTAGTGATGATATTTTCTTTACTAAATAGTCCAATTTTTGCCTCCGGATAATTAACGCAAAAATAATATATATTATTATATAAATCTTTACATCTATTAATTTAAAATTCAAGATTATTATATCTATTTAAAAAAGAAGTAAAACATAATCAAAAATTTTTATAATTTTGGAAATTCAAAAAATCAAATTAAAATTATGGATTACGAAATATTAAAACTTAAAATTGAAGATGGTATTGCTTTGGTTACTATTAGCCGTCCGGAAGCATTAAATGCGCTGAATTCAAGGTTTTTCCATGAAATGGACAACATGGTGGCTTCCATTGCCTCAAATGAAAAAGTTAAAGTGATGATAATAACAGGTGAAGGCAAGGCATTTGTTGCTGGAGCCGACATTGCCGAAATGGTTGATATGACACCGGAGCAGGGAACCGCATTTTCAAAATTAGGACAAAACACTTTCAGCAGTCTTGAAAAACTGGAAATTCCTGTTATTGCAGCTATTAACGGTTTTGCTCTTGGAGGAGGACTGGAATTGGCAATGGGATGTGATTTTCGTATTGCAAACTCTAAAGCTAAGTTCGGACAACCGGAAGTTAATTTGGGGATGATACCGGGATATGCCGGAACGCAACGCTTACCACGCCTCGTTGGACTGGCTGACGCACTTTATATGCTTACATCCGGTGAAATGATACGAGCAGAAGATGCTCTACGTATAGGTTTGGTTCAAAAAGTTGTAGAACCGGAAGAGCTTATGGATGAAGTGAAAAAGATTGCCAAAACTATTGCTTCCAAGGGTCCTAAGGCTGTTAAAAAAGTAAAATATGTAGCTCGTAAGGGATTATGTTCCGAATTTGAAAAAGGCTGTGATTTGGAATCGGATTATTTTGGTTCTCAGTTTAAAGATGAAGGTGAAGAAGGCATGAAAGCATTTCTTGAAAAAAGAAAACCCGATTGGTAAAATTTCAGGATTTGTTGTTTCCTGTCTTTATTAAACCCGACCTATATAAAATGTAAAAAACAAAAAGCAAATCTCAAAAAACAAATAAATTATAATCAAATATTAATAAAAAATGAATTACGAAGAAAGACTTCAAAATGTGACGGTGCTTGGCGCCGCCGGAAAAATGGGCAGTGGAATTTTGCTGCTTACAGCTGTTGAAATGGCTGATATTAGCCTTAAACCCGAAAATCAGACCAAAACGTATGTTTTGAATGCAATGGATGTGTCGCACGAAGGATTGGCAGGTTTGCTGAAATACCTGAAGGTTCAAATTCAGAAAATTGCAGAGAAAAAAACGGTTCTGCTCAGAAAAATGTATGCCGACCGAAACGACCTTATTGAGAACAAAGATATTATTGACCAGTATGTCTTTGATGTTATCAATATTGTACGACCTATAACTAAATTAGAAGCCACTTACGAATCAAATATCATTTTTGAAGCCGTGAGTGAAAATAAAGACTTAAAAGTTAAATTGCTTTCGCAGATTGACAGTAATAATCCTAATAATCCATGGTATTTTACAAATACTTCTTCTGTACCAATAAATGTTGTTGAAAAAGAAGCAGGTCTTGAAGGTAGGATTCTCGGATTCCATTTTTATAACCCTCCTGCAATCCAAAAATTAGTTGAACTGATTGTTACAGATAAAACTAAAAAAGAAGTTGTTGAATTTGCAAAAACCTATGCAAAAAATTTACGAAAGATCATAGTTCCTTCAAATGACTTTGCAGGATTTATCGGTAATGGGCATTTTATGCGCGATGCACTTCATGCAATTACCGAAGCTGAAGCCCTTGCTAAAGATATACCGTTTGTTGAAGCAGTTTATATGGTGAATAAAGTTGCACAGGAATATCTTGTCAGACCAATGGGGATATTCCAGTTGATTGATTATGTAGGTATTGATGTTGTTCAGTTTATTATGAAAGTGATGAACCCCTTTGTAAAGGATGAAGAATTACATAGCTCTCTATTGGATAAAATGATTGAACTTGGAGTAAAAGGCGGTCAAAAATCAGATGGCTCACAAAAAGACGGTTTTATGAAATATGAAAAAGGACAACCTGTTGCTATTTTTGATCCTGATAAAAAAGAATATATCCCGATATCAGAATTTAAGAATAAGTGTGAAAAAAAATTAGGACCTATTCCGGATTCAAAAATATCATGGAAATCAATAATTCGTCGTCCTGATAAGGAAATTTTGCTGGAGGATTTCTTTAAAACATTGAAAACAATGCAAACATTTGGTGCCGGATTAGCTGTAAAATATGGAAAACGTTCAAACGAAATTGGTAAAAAGTTAGTAGCCGATAATGTTGCTAATAACGAAAATGATGTCAATACTGTTATGCTTACCGGATTTTTCCATGCTTATGGCCCTGTGAATACATTTTTTGATTAAACAGTATTTTTAGAAAATTATATAAGAATTCACAAAATAAATAAAGACTAAAAAAATTAAAAAAATGAAAAAATTAAGGAAAAAAGTATATATGACTGCGGGTTATAATACAATTTCATTGGGAACAGGCAGAAGAGAATTTCATCCTAAAAAGCCTCGTCCCGGAATTGAACATTATATAAAAGAAGCAGGGCAAGGCACCTTAAAACAGATTGGTGGTGCAAAGAATGTTGATGAAGGTGCAATTGGGAATTTTATGGCACCCAGGTTTAACAGACAAGGTAATTTACCTGGTTTTATCCCTATGATAGATGACGAGTTGCAATGGAAGCCATGCACCAGTACCGAAGGAGCTTGTGGGTCAGGAGCTTTGGCATTAATGAGCGGAATAAAATCTGTACTTGCAGAAACTGCTGATGTGGTTCTTACTGTTGGTGTTGAAGTACAAAATACTATGAAAGCAGTTTATGTGGCTGATGTGCTTGCCGGTGCCGGATGGTATCAAAAAAGAAAAAACGGTCATGCTTATTTTTTCCCCGGACAATTCAGCGACAGGGCAGGAGCATATTATGAAAAATATGGAATGGAATATACAAGAAAAGGTTTTTGCCGTTGGTTTGTAAATGCCATTGAAAATGCACGGCTTTGCCCTACAGCCCAGGAATATGAAAATAAAGTAGCAGATCTCGAAGCTCTGTATAATAAGATAAAACCTAATGGAAAAGCTTTTGTTGATAATCTGACAGTTTTTGATTGTTCAAAAGTTTCTGATGCTGCTTCTGCAATTGCAATTGTTTCCGAAGAAGGATTAAAAAGAATTGGTATTCCGAAAGAAGAAGCTGTTGAAATAGTTGGATGGGGACAGGTTGAAAGAAATGTTACTTTCGACCCGCCTGATTTAACCGAACTTACAACTATAAAAAAAGCAGCAAAAGAAGCAATAGAGTCGGCTAATATTACAATTCATGATCTCGCAACAATTGAAACACATGATTGTTTCTCAATTGCCGGAATTCTCGCTACCGAAGCTTTTGGATTTGCCGAACCCGGTAAGGGTGCCCAGTTTGTTGCTGACGGCAATACTGACAGAGATGGTATAATCCCGATGAATACCACAGGTGGATTGATTGGCTGGGGGCATCCAACAGGAGGAACCGGTGTACATCAGGCAGTAACTATTTGGGAGCAGTTAACTGATAAAGCAGGGAAAGCCCAGATAAAAATCCCTAAAGACCGTCCATACGGAATGACTGTTAATATGGGTGGCGATGATGTAACTGTTGTGGCAATTGTTTATAAAAGAGGGTAAAATTATAACGATATAAATTTATTTATACTAAATGCCTGTCCTTATGGATGGGCTTTTTAATTTAACCTGAATCATTCGGGTTAATTTTGTACTTTTGCGTCATTAATTAAAAAATAAAAATTATGAAAAAATTTGCTGTAATATTAGCCGGTTGTGGTATTTATGACGGCGCCGAAGTTCATGAAGCAACATTGACTCTTTTAGCAATAGAAAAATTAGGTGCAGGTTATCAGTGTTTTGCACCGGATATTTTCCAACATCATGTTATCAATCATCTTACCGGAGATGAAATGAATGAAAAAAGAAATGTTTTGGTTGAATCTGCAAGAATTTCCAGAGGAGACATCAAACCTTTAAGTGATTTTAATCCGAAAGAATTTGATGCACTGATATTTCCCGGTGGTTTTGGTGTGGCAAAAAATTTATGCACTGTTGCCTTTGACGGTTTTAAAGCAAGTGTGAATAATGAAGTTGAAAAAGCAGTGAAGGAAATGCTAAAATTAAAAAAGCCTATAGGTGCGATGTGCATTGCTCCTGTTTTGATTGCTAAAATTATTGGTGATGTAAGTGTAACTATCGGCAAAGACGAAGCAACAGCCGAAACCATTGAAAAAATGGGTGCAACACACATTATTGCCAATTATGATGATGTTGTGATTGATGATAAGCACAATGTTTTTACTACACCATATTATATGGAAGCTACAGATATTGTTCAGGTATATGAGGGAGCACAAAATATTATTGAAGCTATGTTAAAAGTAATGGGATAATAAAAAATGAATAGAATTACAGAAATTTTTAAAATTAAATACCCGATTATTCAGGGTGGGATGATATGGTGCAGTGGATGGGAACTGGCTTCTGCTGTTAGTAATGCCGGTGGCTTAGGACTGATTGGCTCTGGTTCAATGTATCCGGAAGTTTTACATGAGCATATCCAAAAATGTAAAGCTGCAACAAAAAATCCTTTTGGGGTGAACCTGCCGCTTTTATATCAACAAACCGAAGAGCATATTGATATCATTATTAAAGAAAAAGTAAAAATAGTTTTTACTTCTGCAGGGAATCCTAAAAAATATACATCTTACTTTAAGCAGAATGGTATTACTGTTGTTCATGTTGTGGCTAATGTAAAATTTGCAAAAAAATGTGAAGAAGCAGGAGTTGACGCCATTGTTGCCGAGGGTTTTGAAGCAGGTGGGCACAATGGTTTTGAGGAAACAACAACTATGACATTGATACCAATGGTTAGTAAAGCTGTTTCAATTCCATTAATTGCTGCAGGCGGAATTGCTTCCGGAAGAAGTATGCTTGCAGCAATGATACTGGGAGCTGATGGCGTTCAAATAGGCAGTCGTTTTGCAGCTTCTTCCGAATCGTCAGGGCATATTAATTTTAAGCAAAAAATTATTGAAACTAAAGATGGTGATACAAAACTTACTTTAAAACAGCTTATTCCTGTAAGATTAATAAAGAATAAATTTTTTAATGAAGTTCAAACTGCAGAATATATCGGGACTTCGGTTGAAGGATTAAAAAATTTACTTGGACATGGAAGAGCTAAATCAGGTATGTTTGAAGGTGATGTGAATGAAGGCGAGTTGGAAATCGGGCAGGTGTCGGGAATGATTGATGAAATAAAACCGGCTGCTGAAATAATTCAGGAAATAATTAAAAAGTTCCGTAATGCTAAAACCCAACTTTCTGATTTTGATTTCTAAATTTATTTTTTGTCTTTAATTCCTTTTTTTTACTTTTGTTGCCTCTTTTTAAAAAATTATAAATTTCTTTTTAGAATATATTTAAACTTAAAATTTAATATATGGATTTTGAATATACGGAAGAACAATTAATGATACGGCAGGCAGCCAGAGATTATGCCGAAAGAGAATTGATACAGGATGTTTTGGAACGTGATGCTAAAGCTGAATTTCCGGCAAGGCATATAAAAAATTTAGCCGACCTTGGTTTTATGGGTATGATTGTTGATCCTAAATATGATGGCGGTGGAATGGATACAATTTCTTATGTTTTGGCAATGGAAGAAATTTCAAAAATTGATTCTTCTGTCAGTGTGGTTTTGTCAGTTAATAATTCATTGGTATGTCATGGAATTGAAAAGTTTGGTCTAGAAGAACAAAAAGAAAAATATTTAAAACCTCTTGCACGAGGCGAAAAGATTGGTGCATTTTTATTATCAGAACCTGAAGCCGGTTCCGATGCCTCTATGCAAAGAACAATTGCTGAAGATAAAGGAGATTATTATTTAATAAATGGTACAAAAAACTGGATATCAAATGCTAATTCAGCATCAATTTATATTGTTATTGCACAAACACATCCTGAAAAAGGTCATCGGGGGATTAATGCTTTTATTGTTGAAAAAGATTCTCCTGGAATCTCACTTGGACCTCATGAGGATAAAATGGGGATGAGAAGTTCCGATACACATTCGGTTATGTTTACCGATGTTAAAGTTCCTAAAGAAAACAGGTTAGGAGAAGATGGGTTTGGTTTTAAATTTGCCATGAAAAGCCTTGAAGCAGGAAGAATTGGAATTGCTGCACAGGCTTTGGGTATTGCTTCAGGAGCACTTGACAGGGCAATTCAATATGCAAAGGAAAGAAAAGCATTTGGTACGGAAATTGCCAATCATCAGGTAATTGCATTTAAAATATCGGATATGGCTGTGAAAGTTGAAAATGCACGTAATCTTTGTTTGAAAGCTGCCTGGTTGAAAGACCGGGGAAAACCATTTTCAATGGCAAGTTCAATGGCTAAACAGTATGCTGCTGATATTGCAATGGAAGTAACTACCGAAGCCGTCCAGATTCATGGTGGCTATGGATATGTTAAAGAATATCATGTTGAAAGACTTATGCGTGAAGCAAAACTTACACAAATTTATGAAGGCACTTCTGAAATTCAAAAAATTGTAATTTCGCGTTCGCTTTTGAAAGATTAAAAAGCCTCGCATTTTTTTTAAGAAGCAGTATAAATTCCAAAATTCAAAGAAAAAACAATGTCTGAAATTCAAAAGAAATAAATAATAATAAAAATAATTAATAATGAAAATACTTATTTGTATAAGCAATGTTCCTGACACAACAACTAAAATTAGATTTACTGCAGATAATACAGCATTTGATACTTCCGATATACAGTGGATAATTAATCCTTGGGACGAACTGGCATTGACAAGAGCACTGGAATTAAAAGAAACAACAGGAGATAAAATTGAAAAAATCACAGTTGTTGCTGTTGGATTGAAAGATGCTGAACCAACATTAAGAAAAGCGCTTGCTATTGGTGCTGATGATGCTGTACGCATTGATGCCGAACCTAAAGATGCTTTTTTTGTGGCACAACAGTTAGCACAGGTTGCAAAAGATTATGATATAATTTTATGCGGAATTGAAGCCAGTGATTATAACGGTTCGGCAGTTGGTGGAATGCTATCCGAATTCCTGGATATTCCTTCAATTTCTTCTGTTTCAAAATTAGATGTTGAAAACGGTGATGTAAAAGTGAACAGGGAGATTGACGGTGGGTCGGAAACTTTATCAACAGAAGTTCCTTTTGTTGCCATTGTTCAGAAAGGTATTGCCTTAGAACCTAGAATTCCGTCTATGAGAGGAATTATGATGGCTCGTAAAAAACCCCTGAATGTTTTACCGGCAATTGAAGCAGAAGCAATAACAGAATTTGTCAATTATGAATTGCCCTCTGCAAAAGCTGCATGTAAAATTGTTGATTCTGAAAATGTGAAAGAACTGGTTGATCTTCTTCATAATGAGGCTAAAGTTATTTAGATCGTTTCACTGTTTAAAAAGATAATTATGGGTAAAATACACTTATGATAAGTTGAAATTTTAACCATGAAATAAATCATAATTCTAAAATCTTAAATCAAAAAATATGTCAGTATTAGTATATACCGAAAATTGGGATGGAAAATTTAAGAAATTAAACTTTGAGCAAGTATCCTATGCAAGTGAAATAGCAAAAAATATTAATGCTTCAGTAGTTGCAGTATCAATTGGCAATGTTGAAGAAACGGAATTGAAAAAACTTGGGGATTATGGAGCTGCAAAAGTAATTTCAGTAAATGATATAAAATTAGACAAGCTTGCTAACCAGGCTTATGCAAAAGTTATTTCACAAGTTGCCAAAAAAGAAGAATCAACTATTCTTGTGTTTGCAAATAATTATACCGGAAAAGCTGTTTCACCGCGAGTTTCGGTTAAATTAAAAGCGGGCTTGGTGTCAGGGATTACTGCCTTACCCATAAATTATGAACCTTTTACGGTCAGAAAAAAAGTTTTTACAGCTAAGGCATTTGCAGATGTTGTGATAAAAAGCCCGATAAAAGTATTAACAATTGCTCAAAATTCATTTGGGTTGATTGAAAAAGAAAATAAAGCACAAATTGAAAATTTTGTTCCTGAGTTGTCTGATGAAGATTTCAAAACCAAAGTAGAAGAGGTACATAAAATTACAGGAAAAGTGTTGTTAAACGATGCAGAAATTGTTGTTTCCGGCGGTAGGGGAATGAAAGGTCCTGAAAACTGGGGTCCCCTTGAAGAATTAGCTAACCTGTTAGGAGCGGCAACTGCCTGCTCAAGGCCCGTCTCTGATGAAGAATGGCGACCCCACGAAGAGCATGTCGGGCAAACCGGAAAAATTATTGCTCCAAATTTATACTTTGCACTGGGAATTTCCGGGGCAATTCAACATCTTGGGGGAGTAAGCTCTTCTAAATATATTGTTGCAGTTAATAAAGATAATGATGCCCCAATTTTTGAAGCAGCCGATTATGGAATTATTGGGGATGTACATAAAATACTTCCTGAATTAATAAATGCTGTGAAGGAAATGAAAGCAGCGGAAAATTAGAAGTTAATTGGGGAATAAGGGAAATAGGGGAAAGACCACCGAAATATCCCTTATACCTTTATACCATTATTTCCATTATACCTTTATATCCTTGTACCCTTATACCTTTTAACATACTGAATATTAAAAGTTGTGAAAAAATAAAATAATTTCGAAATATGAGAATACCTTTTTTAGAATTCCTTAAAGACAACATTGTTTTATTTGACGGTGCAATGGGAACGGAGATTTACAGCAAAGGAATTTTTATTAATACTTGTTATGACGAGTTAAATTTATTAAACGATTAGAACATCTGAAAATTCCGATAATTGCAGGAATATGGCCATTAGTTAGTATTAGAAATGCTGAATTTATGAATAATGAAGTTCCGGGTGCTTCTGTACCTGATAGTATAATGAAAAGAATGTATGCCACTGAAACCAAAGAAAAAGCAAGAATGTTAGGATTACAAATTGCTCGCGAAACAGTAGCAGAATTAAAACCATATATTGTTGGTGTACAAGTTTCAATGCCTTTTGGTAATGTCAACTATCCTATTGAGGTTCTGAAAGATGTTTTATGATTTTTTTTATAAATAAGTATAGGAATCTTGCAATTCTTTGTAAAATTTTGTACATTTGTTGAAATTAATCATTAAAACCAAATATTATGAAAAAAGTTTTACTATCAATTTTTGCAGTTTTATTGAGCATTACATTATCGGCTCAAATCAGTATTACAAGTGATGATATAGTAGGTGCCGGAAAAGTTGTTCTGGAAGCAGCCGATACATTACCCTCACCTTCTATTACACCTGGACCGGCAGGACCTGATCAAACATGGGATTTTTCAGCCCTGACAGTAGATTATGTTGATACTATGTGGTTTGCGAATCCCGATTGGACCCCGTATTATGAGCATTTTCCTACAGCAAATCTGGCAGCGTTGAGAGTTTTTGACAGCGAATTAGACAGCGCAGACATGTATATCTATTTTGAGAAAAATGTAGATGAATTTGCGATTGTTGGAATGGCATTAGAAGTTGAAGAGATTGGCTTTGTTATTATGCCATGTATTCCAAAGGAAACTATTGCAGAATTCCCTGTTGATTATCTGAACAGCAACACAAGCGATTTTGAGATGTTAATTGAGGCTGAAAGTCCTTCTCCTCCTGCTGATTCAATTAGGATAAAAATTTCAATATCAAAATCGATTGAAGTAGATGCATGGGGTGATATAACCATCCCACTCGGAACATTTAATTCATTGAGGATAAATGAGACGCGGATTGAGATAGATAGTATGTGGATGAAATTGTTAGGAGCATGGGGTTTTTTGGGAGAGATAATTGATACAACTTATAATTATTCTTGGTGGTCAGATGATGCAGCAGCAGGTTTTGTTTTAGCTACACTTAATTATGACCAGGATACTAAATCTGTTACTGAAGCTACATTTTTAAAGGCAAGCCCTTATAGTAATATAGAAGAAAATCAAAATAAAGGATTTGTTAATGTTTATCCAAATCCTGTTTCTTCAAATATAAATTTTTCATTTAAAGATCAAACAGAAGGCTTTATTGAGATTTTTGATTTTACAGGAAGGAATATTGAAGAAATTCAACTGAATAATGTTAGCGAAGCTATAATAAATATGAGTGGATATCCAACAGGAATCTATTTATATAGTATTATCGGGAATAATGGAAATATAATCCATTCGGGAAAGATTTGTAAGGAATAGATTAATTAACCTGACAGCTTGTTAAAAACCTGTCAGGTTGATTTTTTACAATCCCAAAGCTATAGAAACCAGTTCTGCAATATCATAATTCTTCATTTCTTCTTCCTTGTTCTTGTATTTGATTCCGTCGGTCATCATTACCATACAGTAAGGACAGGCAGTTGCAACAATATCAGCACCTGTTTCAATAGCTTCTTCAATGCGTTCAATAAAAATTTCTTTATTGCCCTTTTCAGCTTCCTTGAACATTTGTCCTCCTCCGGCTCCACAACAGAGAGCAAATTCTTTATTATGTTTCATTTCAGCTTTTTTTGAAGGAATTGTATTTAAAACATCTCTTGGAGCTTCGTATTCATCATTTCCTCTGCCCAAATAGCAAGGGTCCTGGTATGTTATTTTTTTGTCTTTGAAAACCTCGGAATCTATTTTTAGCTTACCTTCTTTTATTAAATCCCTTAAAAATTGTGTGTGGTGTATAACTTCATAATTTCCACCATATTCGGGATACTCATTTTTTAAAGTATTGTAATCGTGGGGGCAGCAAGTGATGATTTTTTTAACTTCATAGCCGTTCAATATTTCAATATTGGTCATTGCCTGCATTTGGAAAAGCATTTCGTTACCTGTACGGCG
>Ga0075120_10003263_pt1 | contig 11176 bp, 12 predicted proteins | sample AntAceMetag02UKL_FD_69792 | JGI IMG/M metagenome (GOLD analysis project Ga0075120, IMG submission 69792) | Saline lake microbial communities from Ace Lake, Antarctica - Antarctic Ace Lake Metagenome 02UKL | ecosystem: Environmental > Aquatic > Non-marine Saline and Alkaline > Saline | place... | reverse complement strand
TTTAAAATTTTAAATACATCTTTTAATAATTCTTCAATATTTGCAATTAATTCATGGAGACTTTTTAATTCATCTTCAATTTTTGATTTTTCAAGTCCAGTAAGCCTTTTTAATTGCATGTCTAAAATTGCCTGTGCCTGTATTTCTGTAAATTTGAATTTATTTATAAGGCACTTTTTTGCTTCTGGTTCATCTTTTGATTTTTTGATAATTACAATAATTTCATCAATATTATCAAGAGCAATTAAGTATCCTTCTAATATATGGGCTCTTTGCTTTGCTTTTTTTAATTCATATTCTGATCTTTTAGTAACAATTTCTTGCCTGTGAAAAAGGTATTGTTCAAGAATGGTTTTAAGAGAAAGCGTTTGAGGGACTCCATCAAGAAGAGCAACGGTATTTACTGGAAATGTTGTTTGAAGCTCAGTAAATTTAAATAGATTATTTAATACTTTTTTGTATGAAGCATCTCTTTTAAGTTCAATTACTACACGTATTCCTTTTCTATCAGATTCATCTCTTAAATCTGATATCCCAACAATTTTCTTATCAACAACTAAATTTGCTATTTTTTTAACCAAATTTGCCTTGTTTACCTGGTAGGGTAACTCTTTAATAATAATAGCAGTTCTTCCTTTTTCTAATTCCTCATCTTCAATTTTTGCTTTTATAAGTATGGATCCTCTGCCTGTTGTATATACTTGCTTAATATCATTTTGACCATATATAATTGCTCCTGTTGGAAAATCAGGACCCTTTATATATGTTAGAAGATCATCAATATTTACATCAAAAAAAAGAGAGTTATTGTTTTTATTATCTTTTGAAGATAAATCTTCAAGATTATTTATTACAGTATTAGTATTTTCGCCATTGTCTTTTAATTTATTAATTATTTCATTATTGTTTTTTAAGTTTTTCTTTTCAGTTAATTTTGCTTTATCAATCATAAAGCATAATGTATCAACAACTTCTACTAAATTATGAGGAGGTATTTTTGTAGCCATACCAACAGCAATTCCTTCTGCTCCCATAAGAAGAAGATTAGGAAGCTTTGCAGGAAGATATTCAGGTTCTTTTAAAGTACCATCAAAATTATCTGTAAATATTACTGTTTCTTTTTCAATATCAGTAAGCATTTCTTCTGCTATCTTTCTAAGCTTTACTTCTGTATATCTCATTGCAGCAGGAGGATCTCCATCTATAGATCCAAAATTACCTTGTCCATGAATTAATTGATATCTCATTGAAAAGTCCTGAGCCATTCGAACCAAAGCTTCATAAACAGGTGAATCTCCGTGAGGATGGTATTTCCCCAGAACTTCTCCTACTACTTTTGCAGACTTGGAAAATCTTGCTTGAGATGTTAGTCCTACTTTATACATTGCATAAAGGATTCTTCTGTGGACTGGTTTTAATCCATCTCGAACATCAGGAAGAGCACGAGACACTATAACAGACATAGCATAATCAAGATATGCCCCTTTCATTTCTTCAATTATTTCTGTGTTTTTAATATTTGTCATATTTAATACGCTTTTTTACTTCATTGCTTTTCTTATTGATTCAAAAGCATGATCTTTTCCCAAAAACTCTTTAGTTTTTACCCATTTTCCAGGCTCAAGCTCTTTATAATGATCAAAAAAATGCTTTATCATTTTTTTAGTTTGGTCATTTAAATCATTTATGTCTTGTATATCTGAATAAAAAGGATCTACTTTTTTTGTTGGAACTGCAATAATTTTTGTATCAATTCCTTCTTCATCTTCCATTTCAAGCATTCCTATTGGTGTACAAGGAATAACTGTTCCTGGGAAAACAGGATATGTTGAAAGAACAAGAACATCAATTGGATCATTATCTTCAGCATGTGTTTGTGGAATATATCCATAATTAAATGGATAAGACATTGCAGTATATGCAAATCTATCTACAAACATGCATTCTGATTCCTTATCAACTTCATATTTAATTGATGAGCCTTGAGGAATTTCTATTAAAACATTTATCTCTTCTGGAGGGTTTTTTCCAGGACTTAAGTTTGAGATATTCATATAATTTGTGTTATAAATTTGTAATTATATATCTAAATTTGCCATTTTAGCATGAGTAATAATAAATTTTTTTCTTGGTGGTACTTCTGATCCCATAAGCATTGTAAATGTTTTGTCAGCTTCTTGCATATCTTCTATTGTAATTTTTTTTAATGACCTGTTTTTGGGATTCATTGTTGTTTCCCATAATTGCTCTGGATTCATTTCTCCTAATCCTTTATATCTTTGTATAATGCCTTGATGTGAAGTTGTGTTTTCTTTTAATATCTTTTTTCTTTCATCTTCTGAAAATGCATAATAGAATTTTTTACCAAATGAAATTTTAAATAAAGGAGGCTGTGCTACGTATAAATGTCCTTTTTGTACAATGTCTGGCATATGTCTAAAAAAGAATGTTAAGATTAAAGTCATAATATGTGCTCCATCAACATCAGCATCTGTCATAATAATAATTTTATGATATCTTAATTTATTGTAATCTACATTTTCTGCAATTCCCATACCAAGAGCTATTACCAAATCTTTTATTTCTTTAAATCCAAGTACCTTATCAAGGTAAGCTCTTTCAGTATTTAATATTTTTCCTCTTAAAGGAAGTATTGCTTGAAATTTTCTTTCTCTTCCTTGTTTTGCAGAGCCTCCTGCTGAATCTCCCTCTACAATAAAAAGCTCACTTATTGTTGGATCTTTTGATTGGCAGTCAGCAAGTTTGCCTGGAAGACTTGCTCCTTCTAAGGCTCCTTTTCTTAATACTGCATCTTTTGCTGCTTTTGCAGCAAGACGTGCTTTTTGAGCTAAAAATATTTTTGAAAGAATTTCTTTTCCAATTTTTGGATTTTCTTCGAAAAATGCTTCTAAGTATTCAAATACTACACTTTGTACTGCAGTTTGCACTTCAGAATTACCAAGCTTTGTTTTGGTTTGTCCTTCAAATTGTAGATTGGTAGAGGGCATTTTAACATACACTATGGCTGATAATCCTTCTTTAACATCATCTCCTGTAAAATTATCCCCATTATATTTTGCTCCAAATTCTTTTCTTGCGTAATTGTTAATAGCTTTGGTAAGAGCAGTTCTAAATCCTGTTAAATGAGTTCCTCCTTCTTGTGTATTTATTACGTTTACAAAAGAATATACTGTTTCGTTTATTGAATCATTGTATTGAATTGCCACCTCAATTTCTTTATCTTCCATTTGTTTTTTAATGTATACAGGCTCATGAAGTGGTTTTTTTCCTCTATTTAAGTCTTTAATAAGAGAAAGAATTCCTCCATCAAAATAATATGCGAATTTTTCATTATTTTTATAATTAAAAATCTTAAAATATGTATTATTGATTAAATATGCACGCTCTTTTATTTGTTTTTTAAAAACATTGAAGTTAATTTCAATAGTTTCTTTGAAGATCTGGTTATCAGGGAGAAATGAAAGAGCCGTTCCATTGTTAAATGGAGAATTTAGTTTTGAATCAGATACTTTTTTTACTTTTCCTGTTGGTTTTCCTCGCTTATATTCTTGTCGATAAATTTTCCCATTTCTTTTAACTTCAACAATCATGTGTTCAGATAAAGCATTTACTACAGAGGCCCCTACTCCATGTAAGCCCCCAGATATTTTATATGCAGATGTATTGAATTTTCCGCCTGCATGAAGTTTTGTTAAAGTCAGTTCTAATGCTGAAATTTTAAATTTTGGATGAATATCAACTGGAATTCCTCTTCCATCGTCATATACTGTTAAGTAATTATTTTTTTCAATTTTAATAATAATATTTTTACAAAATCCTACAAGAGCTTCATCAATAGCATTATCAACAATTTCATTTATGCAATGATTTAGTCCTGGTTGAGATGTTGTTCCTATGTACATTCCCGGCCTTTTTCTAACCGGCTCAAGACCCTCAAGAACAACTATTGACTCTGCACTATAATCTTTTTTATTAGGCATATTTATAAATCTTACGTAAAATATAATTATACTCTTTTATCAAACCAAATTCTTATTTTATATGACTTTTATTTAAGCTCAACTTTTCCTCCAGCAGCCTCAATCTTTTTCTTTGCTTCTTCAGCAGGTTCTTTTTTAATATCAGTTAATATTTCTTTTGGAGCGGATTCTACTAGTTTTTTAGCATCCATAAGTCCAAGATCAGGTTTAATTTCTCTTACTGCCTTAATTACTCCTAGTTTGTTTTCTCCAGAAGATGTAAGCATTACTGTAAATGACGTTTTTTCTTCTTCTTGTTCTTTTGCTTCTGCTCCAGAATTTGTTGAAGCTGTTGCAGCAGGCATAGCAGATATACCTAATTTCTCTTCTAAATATTTTGCTAGCTCTGACATTTCAAGTACCGTTAGTTTTTCAATTTCATTTGCCATTTTTTCTAATTTCTCAGATAATTTTTTTTCTTCGGCCATAATTATTTTTCACCTCCTTTTGAATTTAACATAAATGCAAGTTTTTGTGAATTATATTTTCCTGCATAAATAAATTTCATAAAAGGACTTTTCATGCATAATAATATTTTTGTAATTAATTCATCTTTTGTAGGAAGTTGAGCTATTTTTTTAATATCTTTGTAATCATAAAGTAAGTTGTCAATAAGTCCAAATTTAAAGTCCATTGACTCATCTTTTTTTACAAATTCAGAAAAAGCTTTTAATCCTTTACTCCAGTCATCTTTAAATAAAAGAATAGCTGTAGATTTTTTCAAAGGAAAGAATTTTTTTCTAAATTCTAAGTATTGTTTGTTTTCAATAGATAATTTATTAACAGCCTTTTCAAATAATACATTTTTAATTATGCGTATACTGGAGCCTTTTTTTCTTAATTCTTTTCGTAAACCTTCAAGTGATTGATGACTTGTTTTGTTAAAGCTAAGAAGAACAATATTTTTACTTTTTTTAAGAAGATCTTGAATTTCTTTTACTTTAAGTATTTTTTGTTTATTAACCATAGTTATTCACTTTTTTGACGAATAAGTCAAAATACTTTAGGAAATATTTTTTTAATCTTTTTTAAGAAACCTAAAGTCTTGGTGATAAATAAATTATATCACATTTCTCCTAATAATTCTTTAAGGCTTTTTACTTTGTATTCTTTCTTCTCCTCTTTCTTTTTACTTTTGCTTCCAGTTCCAATATATTTTTTTGCAACTTCTTGTTTCTTTTGAAATACATCTACTCTCCCTTTTATATCAAGATATCTTTGTTCTCCAGTATAATATGGATGACATTTATAACATACTTCAACACTAATATTTTCTTTTGTCGACCCTGTTGTAAAAGTATGCCCGCATGCGCAAATTACTTTAGCATCAGTATAAAATTTTGGGTGAGTGTTTGCTTTCATAGGTTGATTATTATAAAAAAGATTTATTCTGTAATTATAGAAAACAATTATATCATATATAGAGAAAGAAAAAAGAATTTAAGTGAACTTAACTTGCGTTTTTAAATATATTTTTTTTTAGTTTATTTGCTTCTTTTAAAAAATAATCTTTCCATTTTTTGTGATGAATAGGTTTTCTTAAGTTTGGATAATCTTTTAGCTTGTTTACTTGTTTGAATTGTGTACCTAGAGTAATTGGGTCAATATGCCAGTCAAATTTTATTTTTGCATATTTGATTAATTTAGCAATTTTAATTTTAAGACAAGTATTAATCATAAAAAGATCAATAAAATCTCTGCTTCTTGGTTTCTGATAAATTGTAAAAAGTTTATTTACAGCAATATCCAATAGACTGTCGATTTTAATATTATTTTTTCTTTTTGGTATTTCAATTTGTGGGAACGGAAAATATGTAAATTCTACCTTTAGAAATTCTTTTTTAAATTTTAAAAAGAAAATATTACGATTAAAACTTGTATTAATATCAAGTTTTAGATATTTTAAATCTTTTTTCATTGATTTTAATATAATAATAATATCTTGAATACAAAATTCTTGCTCTGAGAAAAAATCTAAATCTTCTGAATAGCGGTAAGGAATATAATATTCGCAAAGTGCAGTACCACCTGTTAAATAGAATTTATCTGTTATGGTTTTATTTGAAGATAGAAGTTTTAAAAATCTAATTTGCTTTTTACTTAGAATTTTAGCCATTAATTACTTTTTTTAAATATTAAAGATTTAATATACTCTCTTTTTTTAGGATCAAGTCTAAGCTTGGAAAAATACTTTCTAACATCAATTTCATCTAATTTTTCATTATTTAAACCATAATTTATCATTTGTTCAATTTTCCAGATCTTATACTTTTTGGGAAAGTTTTTTTTAAAGTCAGAAGTATTTACAGACCAATTATACATACGATAATTATACCTTATTTTAAGCACATTTATTCTTCTTTACTAATTCCTTTTGTTTCTTTAATAAAAAAGTCAACGCCATCACTTTCAAGTTTAATATATGATGTATTTTTAACAAATAATTTTTCATAATTATCATAAGACGCAGAGCCAAAATGAATTAAAAGAAGTTTCATAACACCTCCGTGTGATACTACAAGAATATTTTTTCCTTTGTATGCAATAGCAACTTCTCTTAAAAAAGGAATAAGTCTTAAAAGAAGCTGTTCATTATTTTCAACATCATCTATCATCTCGTATGAGAACTTCTTTTTTAAAGATTTTTTAAGTTTAGTTATAAGGCTCTGCATTTCCTTTACAGTTGTTCCTTCATATTTTCCAAAAGATCTTTCTCTTAGGGCTTTTGTTGTTGTAACTGCAAGTTTTTTTTCTAATGCAATAATTTCAGCTGTTTTTTTTGCTCTTAGAAGATCTGATGAAAATACACGGTAAAAATGAATATTATCAAGTTCTTTTTTTATATCTTTTGCTTGTTCTATCCCTTTTTTTGTCAAAGGTGAATCTTTATGTCCCTGCATCTTTCTTTTTACATTCCATGTTGTTTCTCCATGACGAACTATATATATGGTTGTCATGTTTTTGTCTTTATTCATATTCTTAAAAAGAATGATTAATTAAGAAGTACTTTTTCCCATTTTCCTTCTTTAATAATTTGTTCTAAGTTATGAAAACTTTTTCCAGTTCTGTGATCCGTAACTCTATTTTGAGAAAAATTATAAGTTCTAATTTTATCAGATCTTTCTCCAGTTCCAGCATTTTTTACAAATGACTGATTTATTCCTTTCTTTTTTTCCTCTTCAAGTTGATAAAGTTTCCCTTGAAGAAGCTGCTTTGCTATTTGTCTATTTGCCTCCTGTTGTCTTTCGCGGCTTGCTGTTATTACGATTCCTGTTGGTTTATGAGTAAGTCTTACTGCAGTTGAAACCTTATTTACATTTTGTCCTCCATGTCCTCCACTTCTATAAAATTGCCATTCAACATCTGAGGGTTTTATTACAATATCCGATTGAATAATCTGTGGCATTACAAGAATTATTGCAGTTGAGGTATGAACCCTTCCTTTTTTTTCGGTTGTAGGTATTCTTTGTACTCTGTGCACTCCAGTTTCACTTTTAAATAATTTAAAAGCATTATCTCCTTTTATTTTTACAATATCTTCATCAAGGTATTTAAAACTGAATTTATGTTTTTGAGCAAATTTAATATATGAAAGAAGAAGTTCTTTTGCCCATAATTTAGATTCATCTCCTCCAACTCCAGCTTTTGCTTCAACAATTACAATATTTGGGTTAATTTTCATTAATAATGTTCTTTACAATTTCTTTTAACTTGTTTTCTTTTTGTTTTCCTGTTTTCATATCTTTTATTTTTACAATATTTTTTTTAATTTCTTCAGGTCCAATAATTAAAACATAAGGAATATTTCTTCTATCAGCATATTTGAATTGTTTGTCTAATTTTTTTGATTTATCGATATAAAGCTCTGTATTAATTCCCAAATTTCTTAATTCATTTGCAATAGTAATTGAATTTTCAAAATATTTTGGAGCAAATATTGTAACAAGTACTTTTGTGTTTGTTTTTTTAGATGGAATAAGATTAAACATTTCTAATGCTTCCAAAGTTCTATCAAATCCTAATCCAAAGCCAGTTGCCGCAATGTCATTTTTTGAAAAAGTTCCAATAAGCTTATCAAATCTTTCTCCTCCAAGTACGGAACCAGATGTAAATCCTGGGATTTCTATTTCCCAAATGGGTCCTGTTGAATAACTAAACGATCTTGCAAGAGTGGGTTCGAATTTATACCATGATTTGGGAAAGCCTGAGACCTTAAGATAAGCAAATATTGATTTTATTGTATTATTTGGTTTTAAATTTATTACTTTTTTTAAATATTCTTCTGCCTGTTTTTTACTAAAGCCTTTTTTAATAATTTCGGAAATTACATTTACTTTTCCAATTTTCTTAAGCTTATCTATTGAGACAATTACAGGGTAAGGGATATTTTTAAATAATGAACGATCATTAATTAAAGTTACTATGTTTTTAAATCCTAATCTTTTGTATATTTCCATAGAAAGAGCAATTATTTCAGCATCAGCCTGACTTTCAGAAACTCCAAATATATCTGCATCACATTGAAGAAATTCTCTATATCTTCCCTTTTGAGGTTTTTCTGCCCTCCATGTAAGCTGTATTTGATATCTTTTGAAAGGCAAGTTAATTTTGTTTTTATTTTGTGCAATAAAACGACATATTGGAACAGTTTGATCATATCTTAATGCAATAGAGCGGCCTCCTTTATCTTTAAATTTAAAAAACATATTTTCATCTTCACCTATTTGGCCTTTAAAAGTTTCCAAATATTCAAGCGCAGGAGTTTCAACAGGGGAAAACCCATATAATTCAAACACATCTCTTATTTTTTCAACAAGATATTGACGTTTAATACTATCTTCAGGAAAAAAATCCCTAAAGCCCTTTAATGTTTTTGGACTTACTATTTTTTTAGTCATATGTGGTAATTATACTAGATTTTAGGCAGAAATTGAGTATGAATCTGTATTCAGTTGCTCTGTACTCAATCCTATTTCCTCTATTAAATATACAATATGCATCTTTACAAATATTACATCTGTATGGTGGTTTATTTCTTTTCATAATACATAAATATATTTATTGATATTTGTGTATTATGACACTCTTATTCTTACTTTTCATTCCTTTATTAATTGATATTGATGATTTTTGAATATCAAAGTATTTGGATAAAAGCTCAATTAGTCTTTTATTTGCCCTATTTTTTATAGCAGGCTGATAAGTCCATACTTCATATTTGTTTTTGTCTTTTTTAACAACCTTTTCTTTAGAGCTTCCCGGATGAACTTTTACTGAAATTATCATAAATATATGGAAAACTTGATATATTATATATTTATTAAAGCTTAAGGAGAAGCTTCAAGAATAATTGTGGTTGTTTTTACTTTTCCATCTCTTACATATTGTATCTTTACTTTATCTCCTGCATTTTTCTCAAGAATTACTTTTGCAAGTCCTTGATCATCCTTTCCATTAATTTCTTTCCCGTCAAATTCAGTAATAATGTCTTCATCTTCAAGACCTGCTTTTTCTGCAGGAGAATCAGGAACAACTTCAATAATATATGCTCCTTCTGCAATTTTATTTAATATTGCAGTTTGTTTGTCTACCATTTGATATCTTATTCCCATATATGGTGTTTTGTAATCAAATCCTCTTTCTTCAAATTTGTCAATAAGACCTTTTGCAACATTTACTGGAATTGCAAATCCAATATTTTCTGCTTCTCCGGCAATAGCTGTGTTTATTCCAATGACTTGTCCTTTTGAATTAAGAAGAGGACCTCCTGAGTTTCCAGCGCTAATTGCAGCATCAGTTTGAATTACATTATCAAGTTTTTCAACAAATCCTTCAAATGGGGAGCCTGCGGTTATTCCTCTTCCAAGACCTGAAATTATTCCTGAAGTTATTGTATTTGTAAATTCTCCTAAAGGAGTTCCAATAGCAATTGCAAGTTGTCCTAATTTAAGTTTCGAAGAGTCTCCTAGTTTTAAAGGTTTTAATCCATTGTCATCTATTTTAATTATTGCCAAATCATTTAAAGGATCCCTGTATATTTTTTTTACCTCATATTCTTTTTCATTATTTGTAATTACTTTATAGTCAGCTTGACTATCTGATACAACATGCTTATTTGTAATAATAAGTCCATCTTTGGAGATAATAAATCCGCTTCCAATATTTTGCTCTATTTTCTTTTTTGTACCAGGAATTGTTTTAAAAGGCCCAAAAAAATCAAAAGGATCAATTTCTAATCGGTCTTTGGTTGACAGCACCTTGCTTATTCCAACAGTTACAACAGAAGGAAGAGAATCTTCTACTACTTTTATTATTACTGATTCTTCATATACCAAGTTTTGTTTTTCAACACTAGTTTCCTCCTTTTCATTTTTTGGAAGTTTAATATGCTTTTCCAGATCAATCCCCAAAAGTTTATTTGCCTGTTGAGCAACGGCTGCAATTACAATAATTAGAATTGCAATATATATTATTTTTTTCATAATATTTATTTTAATACTTCTTCAATTGCTTTTTCAAGTTGTTTGTCTGTTTCTTTTGTTATTGTATTTCCTTCTTCTATTTCGTTTTCAATTATTATATCAGGCTTTATTCCCTTTTTATTAATCCAATCTCCATTTGGGAGAATCCATTTAGAAACAGTAACATGTATTCCTGCTCCTTTTTTCAAGTCAAAAGCTTCTTGAACAGATCCTTTTCCAAAACTTTGTTCTCCAATAAGTTTTGTACTTTTATTATCTCTTAATGCTCCTGCCATTATTTCTGAAGCAGATGCTGAACCTTTATTTATTAAAATTATAAGAGGAATGTCTAATAGTTTGCCATTTCTTGTTACATTGTAGTCTTTAATATCGCTATCGGTTGATTCCTGCCTTACAACAAGCTTACCTTTTGGAAGGAATTCTGACGCCAAATATACTGAACTTTGAAGATAGCCTCCTGGATTGTCTCTTAAATCAAGAACAAGCCCCTTAATTTCTTTATTTTTCCACTTTTCTACTATTTTATTTATTGCCTTATCCCATTCATTATTTGTATTTTCACCAAATTGGATAAGCTTAAGATGTGCAATCTGATCGCAGTTATTATTACAGTCTTTTCTAGTTTCATATTCAAGCTCAACTGAATTTATTATA
>Ga0075120_10003256_pt1 | contig 11186 bp, 11 predicted proteins | sample AntAceMetag02UKL_FD_69792 | JGI IMG/M metagenome (GOLD analysis project Ga0075120, IMG submission 69792) | Saline lake microbial communities from Ace Lake, Antarctica - Antarctic Ace Lake Metagenome 02UKL | ecosystem: Environmental > Aquatic > Non-marine Saline and Alkaline > Saline | place... | reverse complement strand
CACCTGAAAGATCAGGCCAAGCGACGGGCTGGTATTATCAGGGCTGTTATATCCTCGTCTGCAATCGAGGGTATTCATGGAGTCGTAATAACCGACGCTGATATCCCCGCAAACAAACGTCCTACACACCGCCGTAAATCTTCAACGTCCTTGAAATAACCCCACTGAACACTTTTTGCATAGGCGTATAATTACGATCCATCCCTGCGCGTACGGCCAAAAAGTATTCTTCTTTTTTCATTCCTTCAATTTCGCTGAAATCCAGCAACGGCAGTCCTGCCTGCAAAGCCATAAACGTTGCAAGCAACCGCGCAATTCGGCCATTGCCCTCACGGAAAGGATGAATAAGCAGCAGTTCAACATGGACAATGGCCAATGCTGGAACAATTTCAATATCTGATTTAAAATTGCAGGGCGTATAGCGGTTGAGAATATCCTTTTCAAAACCCCCCATTAGATTTGGTATAAAATTCGGGTTTGAAAATGAAAAATCCCCCTTGCTCAGTTTTACGCTCCGGTACTTTCCAGCCCATACATAGATCGAGCCGAGCCAGGCCTCGTGCATAAAGCAAATATCGTTTGCGGTAAAACGGTAATCACTTGCGTATCGCTCAACAAACTGGTCGTATGCTCGCAGCAGTTCTTTTGTCTCAAGCGCACTAATCTCCTGCAAGCTTTTTATGCCGGGAATATTTTTAAGCACCTGTCCATTAGGGCCATCTTCGTACTGATCCTCAATTATCCCCGCTGTATCGTATCGGTTACTTTTTTTCATCTCTGCCCCATGGTGGCATTGACCAGTCGATGAATTTGTTTGAACTCATTCTGTACGCTGCTTATGAATATTTTTAACCGGGTTGCAGGCATAGCGGTTAGACCTTTACAGGTGCAATGTTATAGCGCGGCTTCCATAGCTTACTGGATTTATTCATACCGGCGCCTCTTGATAAATTGCTATTTCGTTTAACCACTTTGGTTTTATCCTCTGTCACGAGTGTAGACCCGACCCTTTACTATTGCCTTGATTCTCCAGCACCAGTGGGAAATATAGCTGCGGCAGATTTACCCGCAATAATTTTTGAGATAACATCCTTTTGACCTTTAAGGAATGTCTCATATCCAAAATACTGTTTTAGTCTATTTGTAAGCATCCGATACCTTTTTTGAATAAATATCCTGGCCTGCCCCCGATGGGGGTGCCACTTTTTAAGTTAGTACCGACACCTTTCTTGGGGGTACCCCTTCTTTGGACAAGCAAAGAAAGGGTACAAAAGACTCTTTAAAACCTTTTTTGTTCGCTCCAAAACAAAGTATCGACATATATATATAAGCTCAATCATTCATGCTTCACAGCATGATTCCGATCATAAAATCTACCAAGCAAACACCCTACCACCGCCCACACCCCTGCTAAAAAAGCCCCAACAAGTGCCACGGCCCCAATCCCAAGCCCGATCCCTTGCGTCAATCCGGTAAAGGCCCAGGCAGTCATCATATCGCCTCCGCGGTAGACCACAATATCGATAACACTTTTGGCCTTAAAGCGGCTCTCGCGGTCAACAACAGTATAGAGCATCTCGCGTCCGGGCCGGGTAATGCTGTAATTACCGGCGCGGCGCACAACCTGCAAACAAACTACCACCCACAACATAGGAGAGATAAATATCATCAGCAGACCCAAAACGATAATGACCGGAACCAAACCGAGCGTGCCGGTAAGGCCAAAACGGGTGGCAAGGCGCCCGGTTCCAAACATGGCCGTTGCAATGCTCAAGATGTTGACCGCAAGGTCCATGCCGGCCCACAATTGCGTGCGCGTGTTTGCATCCAAAGGAACCATCAGGTTCTTGAGCTCGAAATACACAAAGGTGCTGATGGATGTGTAAAGCAGGATAAATATGGCGATGCCAAGCAAATACGGATTGCGCACAACCAGCATGAACCCGGAGAAAGGATTGCGGCCCAGGGTCTGCTTAAAGTCCTGCTCAGCGTTGCCCTCCTCATTGTGCAGCTCGCTGTGCTTCAGACGCTCAAGCCAGATGATAATTCCCATGGGAAGCAGCAGGATCGCGGCAGACAAAAGCAGAAGTTTTTCACGGCCGATAGTGCCTGCCAAAAGTATGGCCAGCAAAGGGCCGGCAATTGCCCCTACACTGCTGCCGGATGCTATGAAGCCGAATAGCCTGGTCGCCTGCTTCTTATTAAATATATCCGCCATGAAGCTCCAGAACACGGACACGTGAAACAGACTGAAGATACTGGTCCAGACATAAAAGGCCTTATTGACCAGCTGAACACCGGGCATTGACTGCAGCAAAAGATAAAAGCCCATAAACGACAGGGCAAACAGCGCGTACATGCCGGGTACAAGGATGCCAATACGAATGCGCGAACAGGCAGCGCCGTACAGGGCAACTGCCACGGCGCTGAGGAGAAAGGTAATCGTAAAGAGGGTGCTCAGCTCGGCATCGGTCCAGTTGCTGGACATAGCATCACGAATAGGCCTCAAAATGTAGTATGAGGCCATCAACGTGAAGACAAATGCGAAGCTAAGAAATACCGCCTTGATCTCGTTGGGCTCAACTTTGACCGCACTGCGCATCAGGCGTGTAAATAGATTGTTCACAGAGTCCGCCGAATCATTGGATTAGCCCGGCATCAGGCAACCGGAAGTTTAGTCTTCTGCCAGGTTTTGCTCTGAACAAGGTACGGAGCGGTCAGCTCAACCGATGCATTCCACAGCCTTGTTGCAAGCTCGCGGTCTGCCATATGCGGCCCGTCAGGCGTGATCGGGTTGCAGTTGGAGAACATATGCCCTGAAACTTTAGCAAGCTTCGGATTTGTTGCAACATAGCAGCCTGTAGCAACGCCCGCCTCCACGCTGCGCATAAATGTCCAGCCGATAACATCGCTGAGCAGCAGTTTCCATTTCGGGTAATGGCGCCCTAGATTGGTGTAGATAATGCCGGGCAACACTGAATTCGATGTAGTGGCTATTCCCTCAAGCCTGCGCGAGAGTTCCTGGGCGAACAGGGCGTTTGCCAGTTTGGATTGACCATACGCTGTCAGCGGATCATACCCGGCATCTCCGGAAAGATTATCAAACTGAATACCCTCTTCAGGAGCCGACTTGTAGCGCCCGCTGCTCATCACAACAACCCTGCCCTGTTTGGCCTCGTTAACGCGGTCAATTAAGTTATTGGTCAATACAAAGTGGCCCAGATGATTGACTACAAACTGTTTCTCAATCCTGTTGACTTTCTCAAGCTCTTGCAGCTCCATGATACCGGCGTTGCAGAGCAGAACATCAATGGGAACGTTCATGGCCTTGACCGTGTTGGCGCACTCAACAACAGAGGCAAAGTCGCTCAGCTCGCAAAACGCAGGCGTTGTTTCACCCTTGACCTTGGCGCAGGCATCTTTGGCCTTTTGCATTGTCCTTGCAACAGCAATAACATGAGCACCCCGCATGGTGAGCACGCGCATGGTTTCAAAGCCCAGGCCGGAATTGGCACCCGTAATCAGCACAGTCTTGCCCTTTAAATCAATCCCCTCGGTGACCAACTCTCCGGTTGCCTCTTTGGTGAAGGGGCCCATGTAGGGATTAAGGGTCTGCGCCCAGGCGGTTCCATACAAAGCTGTACCGGCGGTAAAGGTTGAGGATGTAGCGATGAATTTCCTGCGGGTCATTTTAAACGACATGGCATGCCCTCCTGAAATGATGGTCATCGTGAAGTTACGTAGGGATATGCGGCAACTCTATTAAATGTGTGATGGAAAGTCAAATAGATGAAGAATGGGAGTAAAAGAATTTGTTTGTTCATTGAGTCAATCAAAAGCGATTGACCGCTACGCTCTTTGTCGCTCCAAAGGGCTATAACTGCCAGCCTACTTGGCTGGCTCAACGAACCAAAGAGCGTAGCGGTCAAGCCTGAAAGGCTTGACTCAAAGGCGCCCAGCAGCTTGGCCTTCGGCTCTCCTCGCGAAACGCAAGAACACGGGGGCGTCAAGAACTCATCCCGCTTTTCGCGGGACTTAGAAAGCTTGCCACCCTTAATCCGTATTCTCACGCTTCGCTCGGCTGCGCTGCAACGGTTTTTAAAATCTAAATCAAAAGAAGATTAAGCTAAAATTGCTTTAAAAAGATTTTGATTCTTGCTTTTAGGTTTTTCCATCGGAGCGCAGCCGAGACGGGTGCATGAGAGCGGAATAGAACGAGAAGCTGTTTGAGCGGAGCGAGTTCTTGTCGTTCCCGCTAACATGTGCCCGGCGAGGGCAGCCGCAGGCCGCGAAACGCCAGGATGTCCTTTCTTGGGGGTACCCCTTCTTTGGACAAGCAAAGAAAGGGTACAAAATAATCCTTTAAAAATTTATACTGTAAAAGGAAAAAGCAGGAGGGGGAAATTATAAGAACACCTTGTAGCCGATATTGAGCGCTGCTCCAAGTGTTTTGGCGGTTTTAATGCCGATCGGACGCCTGCCCTGCTCCATTTCAGAAATATGTCCCTGCGCAATACCGCTCTTTTTTGCAAGCTGTTTTTGCGTAAGGCCCTCTTTTCCGCGTGCGCCCCCAAGTATAATGCCGGGCTTTTTATCCCCGGTTACGGTGGGAAAAAGCTCCTCTACGGAAATGGACATGTCTTCATCAACAGCAACAAATCCAAGCGCCCTCAACGAAGCGAGCGCTTTACTACGATTCGCCGCAGGACCGATAAGTTGCAAGGCAACCGTGTCAGTATGGCGCTTTTTCGTGTGTGCCAGCATACGTTATCTCAACAAGCCTTATTGTTTTGTCTCTTTCTTCCCAGACCGCCACATAGGTCGGCCTGCCTTTTCTTATATGACAGTGATGACGCCCACCTGTGAGCTTGCCATAGTTGGGCCAGTTGCCACGCACAGGGCCATGAAACTGAATATCGACCATAAGGGCCAGCAGGCTGTCTTTAACCCTCTTCGGTAAGGCATCAACCTGTTTGTGCACTCTCCTGCCAGCATACACCTTCCATTGCATACAGCATATCCCAAAAATGGTATATTTTCAACCCTGTATTTCTGATATGATACTAGTCGCACTGCATTCATTCTTCTTTCGTGAAAAAGCATTTTTTGCCCGTTCTGGTTTTCGACTCTTTATTTTTAGATACGTTTTAAGAACGCAGCAGAAGAAATTGCACATAGTATTCGGCAGGAACAAGGATGAAAGCAGATAGGCAAAAGGTGGGTTTGTTAAAGCAGTCTTTTTGCCCCCGAAAAGTGCCTTCTAAGAACTAAAAACGTGCGTTTTAAAAAGCTTTTCAAAGCTATTTCTTATAATTAGCTAGGTCCGACCCCCGAATTCACTCTTATAGTTAGCGTGGTCCGATCCCAGAACTTCTCACCCCTCTCACACTCGCAGCCATAGAATAGCAATAAAAAACTTGCATTCCATGCAAAAAAAAACTAGAGTTTCTCCATTTTACATTCACAGAGCTTTGAAACGCAAAAAAGGGGCAGTGCACTGAGAACAAAGGGGCTATATATGGCATTAAAGAAACTAACGGTTTTGATCGCTTTTTCACTTCTGAGCGCACTCTACGGTTCAACCGCGTGCGCCTACGACCTGCCTAACCTCAACCTCGGCTTTACAAGCTATTATGACGCCGTACCGCCTAATGGGCCGGGGCTCTACTACTCGCAGTACCTGCATTATATTGCAAGCAGTACATTTACCGACAAAAAGGGCCACGACCTCCTGCCGCACAGCGCCGGGGAAAAGCTGAAAGGCTTTGTGGCGATGCCGCAGTTCTTGTACCTGTCGTCAACAAAGCCCTTTCTAGGCGCCAGGCTCGGCCTTGACCTGGCCCTGCCGATCGTGTTCACTAATCTCAGCTACCGCCAAAACGGCCCGTTTCCGGAAAACAACAGCGACGGCATCGGTGACCTGCTGGTGGGTCCGTTTCTGCAATGGGATCCGGTCATGAAGAAGGACGGCACCCCCCTGATGTGCCACAGGGTCGAATTCCAGCTCCTCTTTCCCACGGGCAGATACAGCAGCAACCGGGAGATCAACCCGGGCAGCAATTTTTTCTCCTTCAACCCCTACTGGTCCTCGACCTGGTGGATAACCCCGCGCTGGACCACATCGGTGCGCCTGCATTACCTGTGGAACGCCAAAAACCACGACCCCAACAGATCCTTCGGCAACGTGGGCCATACACAGGCCGGGCAGGCCTATCACCTCAACTATACACTGTCCTATGCGGTCATCCCGCACAAGCTGTACCTGGGCATCAACGGCTACTATCTGAACCAGTTTACCGACACGAAAGTAAGCGGGCATTCGGTACGCGGGCGCAAGGAAGAAGTGTTCGCCATCGGGCCTGGCGGCCTGATCAGCATCACGAAGAAACTGCATATATTTTTCAACACCTACCTTGAAAGCCACGCGCGCAACAGGGCCGAAGGCTTCCGCAGCAACGTACGCATCGTCTACCAGTTGTAAGACGGCACCCTGTTCGTGAGGGGAAGGTTAATTGGGATTCGGGGAGTATTGTGGTACGCAGAAACACATATCATGCGCCCTGCTTTTCTTGCATACGACCTTAAACTTTGATGAAACCGTAATAAATCGTCCCACCGGTGAAAACCGGTGTCCAGTATTTTTGCACGTAAATAAAATGCCTGGATTACGGCCGGAGTTCATCCCGCTTTAGCAGGACCGCAATGACTGAGGATGCAGCGCAACTCAGCATCCTGACTTTTTACGAGTGCGTCAACTTTGTATCTCACTCATTCTTCCAAATAACATTCCTCATCCCCTGCCGGTAGCACAAACGCCTGATTTTGCAGGACTCGATCGTAATCACGTTGAAGTTGTAGAACGAGACAGCGCCCCCCCAAACCTGCTCCTCAAGCTGCTGCATGTAGCGCGAATACGACTTGCTCTTCTTGAAGCGCTCAAGATCAGTATTCTTTCTGAAGCAGGGTCGCACAGCCCCAGACCTGCATTTCCGAAGCTCCGAAAAAATCTATTGCCGGATCGCAGGGCCCGGCAGGCTCGTGCGCTCCGGTTATTTCGCGGGCTGTTTCGGCTTCGGATAATTACTGATCGGCTGAAGCGAAGCCTGCAGATCTTCCTCGGACAGCACATAGTCGGTCAAATCGCCTGCCATAAATTTTTCGTATCCGGCCAGATCAAGCAAACCGTGGCCGCTATAGGTAAAAATAATGACCTTCTCGCGTTGCTCTTCGCGAGCCTTGATGGCTTCCTGAATGACAGCAGCAATAGCATGACTGGTCTCAGGCGCACAGACCGGGCCTTCCGTGTTGGCCCACAGCATAGCGGCCTGATAACATTCCATCTGTTTCAAGGCCCGGGGAGCAAAAAGCCCCTCAACAATGGCCTGACTCACCAGAGGCGCCATGCCGTGATAACGCAGGCCGCCTGCATGAATGGGACGCGGGATAAAATCGTGACCCAGCGTGTGCATGGGAATCAGCGGGGTCTGGCATCCGACATCACCATAGTCATAGGCAAAAGGCCCGCGCGTGATCGTGGGGCAGGCTTCGGGCTCAACCGGTATGATGTCGATATCGGCCCCGTGCATCTTATCAAGAGTAAACGGAAACGCCAGGCCCGCAAAATTGCTTCCACCGCCGGCACAACCAATAACAACATCAGGCAGTTTTTCACCCGCCAGAGCCAGCTGTTTTTTAGCCTCAAGTCCGATCACGCTCTGGTGCAGCATGACATGATTCAACACGCTCCCCAGCGAATAGCGCGTCTTCCCGGTTTCATCCGCAACCGCGGCCTCAATGGCCTCCCCGATAGCAATCCCAAGACTGCCGGGTGTGTCGGGGTATTTTGCCAAAATGCTGCGACCGACCGCGGTTTCAGTACTTGGACTTGCCACACATTCACCGCCCCACAAATTCATCATCACCTTACGAAACGGCTTCTGATCAAAGCTGATACGCACCATGTAGACCTTACACTGCAAGCCTAATAGGCTGCAGGCGAACGAAAGGGCCGCGCCCCACTGCCCTGCCCCTGTCTCGGTCACAATGTTCTTGATCCCGAACTGCTTATTATACCAGGCCTGGGCCACGGCCGTATTAGGCTTATGACTGCCAGCCGGACTAACGCTTTCATCCTTATAGTAAATGCGCGCCGGCGTCTTGAGATATTTCTCTAAAAACACCGCGCGACGAAGAGGCGCCGGTCTCCAGCGAGAAAGAATGTCCAAAATCGGCTCAGGGATATCGGTCCACGGGTCGGTACACATCTCCTGCTCAATCAGATTCATGGGAAATATCTTCGCAAGGGCTTCCGGGCCAATGGGTTTGCCGGCAGCATCAACCGGCGGCTGCATGGAAAGTTCAGAACCCAGGTTGTACCACTGGCGCGGCATTTCAGATTGGGGAAGGTTGATCGTAATACTCTTCATACAAATTCTCCTATAGGAAGGAACAGGGTCAGCTCAGGGGAGCGAAAGCATCCGAAAACGGCTCTTTACAGCGCAAGGGCTCCAATGTGTTTGACAAAAAAAACTACTAATTATAATATTTTTGCGATTGATTCGCAACTTATTGTTGAACACCGCTCGGATACGAACTCCCTGCATGAATATGCCCCTGCATGCCAAACAGTTTACCTCGCAGCATCTGGCGAGTAATAGGAGTAATAAGGGACGGAGTCAACTTATCAACTTATAATCGTTTTTCACAACCTATTAGTTCTTAAAGCAGCCTTTTTGCCCCCGAAAAGCGCCCTCTAAGGTCTAAAACCATGCGTTTTAAAGAGCTTTTTAAAGCTATTTCTTATAGTTAGCTTGGTCCGACCCCAGGTAACCTCCACTCTCCTCACTGAATATAAAAGGCTCAACATTCAACGTTGGAAGTTCGATGTTCAGCGTTGAAGGTTTAAGAACCTACATATACCGGGATGCATCCACATCCACCGGGCTACAGAGATTGTCGTCAGAATTGGCGGCCCGGCCGCAGTTAAGACAAATATAATGCGGATCTTTGACCAATTGCTTTATATCTTCAAACTTGCCTTCTTCTGACAGTTTACAGATATGCTGTGAATGATCGCCCGTGCATTTTTGCTCTGCCATCGCCCTTCCCTCCATGAAATAAAGAATTGAACTATCATTTACAGTTAATAGGATTCTGAAGCGATGATTTCAAGGGGAATGTTTTCGTACCCGTTCTTTACGTGCACAAAAGATTGGGTACTGAATATTTTTTAGATACTTTTTATTCGTTCATTGAGTCAATCAAAAGCGATTGACCGCTGCAACGGGTTTTAAGACCTTAAAATCAAAAAAAAAGGGTGAACATATCTTTTTAAAATTTTTGGTTTTTTATTTTGGGTTTTAAATCCCTCGTATTGCAGCCGAGACGGGTGCATGAGAGCGGAACAGAACGAGAAGCTGTTTGAGCGAAGCGAGTTCTTGTCGTTCCCGCTAGCATGTGCCCGTCGAGGGAAGCCGAAGGCCGCGATACGCCAGGATGTCCTTTCTTGGGGGTACCCGTTCTTTGGACAAGCAAAGAAAGGGTACAAAAAATCTTTTAGGTTCAAATCATTTAAACGTTCAGAGAGGAAAACTTTTTTTAACGTTCATTTCTTTGCTCACTCCAAAGAAACGAACCAAAGAAAAGGTGCCCCGGCGTTTCGCGTCCCGACATATAGTCGGGATTCCCTCGCCGGGCACATTCTCAAGGGGTCGTTATGAACTCGCACATTCGGGCGCTCAGACAGCATAACGACCGTATCCTTGATTATGCACCCGTCTCGGCTGCCAAACGATGGGGATTAAAAACCTTCAAGGCAAACAAGACAATCAAATGCAGAATTACAGAAGGGAGATGCCTTTAACCCGCTTCTTGTTTCGGAAAAAGACTTCTTAAGGCAAGTACGGCAATGACGATGTACGCTATAGTTTTTGGAATCATCAGCATGGCAATAAATGGCACCTCATTAAGCAGGAAAATAACCGGCACGTAACAGGCAAACGACACAAGGATCAACACGGCTATCCATAAAAAAAGCCTGTCCTTCTTTGCAAGAGCATCACGCATGAACAGGTAGGCAACAATAAGCTGCATGAGCATCAGTGGCACATTGCGATATATGACCCAGTCATAAGTAAGCTCAAAAGAATTCCAGTTATTTTCCGGGCAGGCCATGATCAAAAACCTCGCGGCTGCCAGGGCAAACCCGCACAAGGCCCAAAAACTGTAGCCTTTTTTAAAACGCGCTTTCAAGATCACCAGCATGCAGATATAGAAAAACGTATATGTAATAGCCGTTGCAAGTGCACCCATAGGTGCAATCAGCAATTTACAGCCGAACAGCTGCACGCTGGTTTCTAACCCGCCAAGCGCAAAGGCAACAAGCCTAAATCCCACATGGCCGATGTCGCCCAGACCCAGGAAGAAGAACGCCAGCATCATAAGTCCGGCTGTGCGTTTATCCTCATCAACAACCAGACTTCTGCGCTGCCACATCAGCAGCACAATCCACCAAACAGCTATCAGGTACATGATATTGAATGATGTCTCCACCCACAGACGCGTTGCCTCTGGCATACTGGCTCCTTCCAAAAAACGGTTTATCGGATATTGTTTATTTACTTATTTAAGGGCGTCCCGCTTACTATATTTACTACCCAAATCTAAGAGCAGTCTTTTTGCCCCCAAAAAGTGCCCTCTAAGGCCTAAAATCAGCCATTTTAAAGAGCTTTTTAAAGCTATTACTGATAGTTAGCTTGGTCCGACCCCAGAACTTCGTTCCTATGGCTAACCCGAACTAAAAATCCTTATTCCACGTAACCTTCCGCCATAATTGTCCGGGCAGCTTCCCTGTCGCGGCTGCTCAATTTAGCCAAAAATCCCGCTTTGTGTATGAAGGTTATAGCGGAATGCCCTGCAGCCTTATTAAAGTCTATTGCCCCTTGCGCCTCGGCCCTCAGTGTCCGGCGCAGTGCGAGGTTGCCATCCGAATTGTAGATATAGCAGAGCGCATCGGGATGCCGCGAAGCGATCCACGGGTCCTGCAGGTCTAAGTTTTCCAGTATTTCCGAGAAATCAATATAGAGTATGGGTGCTCCCTGTTGTGATTTCACTATACCCCGTTTGGCTTGTTGATCCATGGTGTCGAATTCATGCCTGAATCGAACGGGCTGATTGCGCAAATCTTT
>Ga0075120_10003254_pt1 | contig 11192 bp, 5 predicted proteins | sample AntAceMetag02UKL_FD_69792 | JGI IMG/M metagenome (GOLD analysis project Ga0075120, IMG submission 69792) | Saline lake microbial communities from Ace Lake, Antarctica - Antarctic Ace Lake Metagenome 02UKL | ecosystem: Environmental > Aquatic > Non-marine Saline and Alkaline > Saline | place... | reverse complement strand
AATCTCTCTTCCTTATTCAAATGCTTGCCTTTTCTACTATGCTTTGTGCCATGGTATTGTTCCATGCCTTGATCCTTTCCTCTAGTGTTTCCTGTTTAGGACCACTGAGGATAACGTTTCTGGGCATGGAACGCTTCCCTTTATACCTACGGCATTTTAATTTACACTTTTTAGGATGGCAAATTTGTTATATGCAAAATTCTAGATAATTATTGACAGCCTTTTTTTTGTTTTCTCATCCAATCAACAATGTTATAATTCCGTTTTATACTGTACTTCTTAATAAATAAACGATGGTGCGTTGGTTCTTGATGATACGTCATTTGACAATACTGCAGATATAACGAAAGTAAATATTTTTGTTATACACAGTGCTTCAAATGGTGCTATTGAGTATGTTGATAATATTGTAGCTGCACCTGAACCATCAACCTACGCATTGTTCGGGCTTGGTCTTTTTGGATTGATCGGTACTGGTCTGAGGAAATATCGAAAGAACAAAGCAGCATAAACTATAGTGTAAACAGAGGTAGGGTAAATACAGACTATAGACACCAGACCAGAGACCACAGACTAAAAACAAATGCAATTTCCTATGAAATAGGTTCTAACATCGTCGATTAAACGACCTCTTTTGTTCATTAACCGGTGAGAAGTAGTTCTTTTAGCTGGTAAATAGTCATAAGATCAGTAATAATTTGGTTCCAATGATTTTTTATTGGGGCTACCAATAGGTAGGCGTTGCAAAACCGTCACAGGCGGGAACCCAAGCATACCTCGTCTCTGTATGTTGTTGCTGCTTTTACTTCGCCATCAATAAAATTCATATTGAAATTGTTAGTGTGTAAAAAAGCTTACACTACAAAAACCATATTATGCTATAATGTAGTGTAAGAGGTGACCCATGAAAATATTACAAAGTATATTATCTGAAAGTAAAGATTATTATCTCGATGCAAGTAAAAAAATCGATGGCAGGTTGGCATCTTTGCCAAAGGGTTGCGTTAAAGAGAGGATTATTGGCGGGAAGAAGTATTATTATTTGCAATACCGTCAGAAAAACAAAGTGGTGCAAAAATATATCGGCAATAAATATCCGGGCGATATTGCTAAGCAAATTGAAGAACGCAAGGCGCTTAAGAAGGAACTAAAAAAGGTGAAAGAGGCGCTGAAAATAATCAAAAGATCAGAAGGAAGAAAACGTGGATGAAACCGATATTGTAAGAAAGGTAATGAGAGTGTTTGCCGATAACGAACTCTTTGAGGAAGGAGTTGAGTTGATCGGGAGCTGGTGTTTTCACATGTATCAAAAACATCTTGGAGCTCGGAATTTTCCTTTAAGAACACAGGACGTTGATTTCTATATTCCACAACCTTTTAGGGGAAAACGACACGGAAATTTCATCGTGGAATTGGAGGGATTGGGTTTTAATACGGATTTCAATAGCGATGGGTCTTTGTTCTTGTGGAATGCGGATTTGAAAATTGAGTTTATAACGGCTGAGAAGGGTAAAGGCGTGGAGAAAGCGATAAGAATACCGGGGCTGGGTATCAGTGCAATTCCGTTAAGGCATGTCAGTTTTCTACAGGATGATCCTATTGTTATACATGATAATGGGATTAATATTCTTGTCCCTGATCCTGCCCGTTTTTGCCTTCATAAGTTAATTATATCGTCACGAAGGAAAAAGATAGAGAAACGCGTCAAAGATTTGCAGCAGGCGCTGTGTACCTCAGTAATTGTTGATCCTAAAAAGATAAAGAATTTATTTCTTACCCTGCCGGCAAAATGGAGAACAGCAATTTTAAAGGTTTTGGGTGAATCAAATATGGAATTGCCTCTTTTGAGTTCGGAAATTGATGATCTAATGCTTGTACTACAGAATCGCGATAAGTGATTATTTGTAGTGTAAATGTGCATGTGTGTGATTAGGCGGTGTCAAAACGATGCACATTTCACACAAAGGACCCGCTAATAATAATCTACCCCGCAGTAAATAAATCTTTCAATTTATAAATAACCATTAAATCTGCAACGATTGAGTTCAAACTGGCAGACATTAGGGCTACCAATAGCTAGGCGTTGCGAAACCGATTGTGTCGGGATTGTGGCGTCTGTTTTGTTAATGAGGATGGCGAGATATGCAGATTAGAGTTGAGATTTATCCGATAAGCCAGAATATACCAGAAAGTGACACAGGAACGTAACTTTATATGAATGTAAAATATTGACTAACTTTATAAAGTATGCTATATTACAGGCATGAACACTCAGCAAAAACTTACTTTAATTCGGAGGTTGTCAGGGAAGACACAAGAGAAGCTTGCGGCAGAGCTTGGGGTGTCTTTTCCCACTTTGAACAGCTGGATAAACGGAAAGTCTCTTCCAAGGAAACAGGCGGCTCAGAGAATTGATGAACTCTACCTACATGTGACCGGCCAAAATGTTGTTCCTGCAGACCTTCTGGATGCAAAGAAACAGGTATTGATCGAAAAACGAAAGAGGCACCCGAATGTTCTTCAGACTTTGGAAACACGGAAGGACATATACGACCAGTTCTTGCTTGCGCTGACTTATAATACCAACCGTATTGAGGGCAGTACGCTTACCGAACCGGAGACTGCGGCGATCCTCTTTGAAAATGCGGCGATTCCGGACAAGTCTATTATCGAACAGATGGAGGTTAAGAACCATCAGGCCGCTTTCCAGCATATGGTCCGGTATCTTGTGGAAGGAGGGGAGATTACAGAAGGTTTAGTTCTGAAATTGCACGGGATATTGATGAATGGGATCAGGGAGGATGCGGGGAATTACCGCCGCCACGCAGTCCGGATCGTAGGATCGAATGTTCCGACAACTAACTACCTGAAAGTCCCAGTCCTTATGACGAACATCATGAAAGATACAGTTTGGGGTGAAAAGGATGTGATCGGATTTGCAGCCCGCATCCACAGCAGGTTCGAGCAGATACATCCCTTTTCCGATGGGAACGGCAGGATAGGGCGTCTCCTCCTCGTCGCAATTCTATTGAAGAAAGGTTTTGCCCCGGCGGTAATTGCTCAGGAAAAACGCCGGTTCTATATCCTTTACTTAAACCAATCTCAGATTAAGGACGACCACAGCCGTCTCGAAGATTTAGTCTGTGACGGTATAATGGCCGGCTATGACCTACTCTCATAAACTAAACTATTGGAAGCAGTGTTTTTAGTTGATAAATAGCCAATAAATCCGCGATGATCGAGTTCAAACTGGCGGACATTGGAGCTACCAAGAGGTAGGCATTGCAAAACCGTCATAGGCGGAGATCCAACGCCTTCTTTGTTTATAAGGACATCAAGATCTGTCATAAGATAGTATCTAATAGAGACTTCCCCTTTTGTATAGCTCACACTATGGATAAGCTGACTCATAAGACATCTCTTATCATATGGATTGTTTATCTTTTCCCGCCCCTGCGCGCCCGCTGTCGCTTCAATAGCGGGTTACAATGGCGCGCTTCTACCCTAACAGGAATATTTATTGAAAGGCTTTGGGGATTTTTTGCAGGCGGTCGCCCCGCGACGCGACCGCCTGCATTATATGATGTTGGATTATTCATTCAGAAAAATATTCGTTTGTGTAATGAAATATTCTTTTTGAAAAAATTACTCTTTTTACAATCCTTTTTCTTAAATGTATGCTTATATCTCCTTCTAATGTAGGTATTTAGCAATATCACTATTGACAAAACCGATTTTATAGTTTACAATATCGATGTATATAATGATAAGTAATGTGTTGGGAGTAGGATATTTATATTAGTTTTTATATTTTTATCCTATGTCCTGATATAATTTTTATAAAAAGGAAATTTTTCTTGCGAGAATGCAAGAAAAGAAAATGTCTTTGTGTCTATAGAACCAAGAGGGATTAATGAAAAGTGACGTAAAACACATATGATCACAGATGAAATAAACGTGGATTAGCGCAGATATAACAGGACTCCTCGGAGGTATCTACCTTTTAAGGGGAGATCCTTCGATTCCCCGATTTATCGGGGGACCGAAGGATGACATTTGGGAAAGAAAGAGAAAAAGATGGAATTATGAACACAAAGAGCCCTTTGGGTGTGAAGAAAAAACATAACAAGGCACTTATCAAAGTTATCGCTCTTGCGGTAACGATTGCGTTCCTCTGCCAGAATGTTGTCTGGGCAAATCCTAATTCTTTTACAAACGGCGAGCGACGAGTTACAAATAAGAAACTTGCCCCGAAATCTCAGGTGAAAAAAGTCTATGAAGCGTATGAAAGACAAAAGAAACAAAATGAATTGAAAGGTACCCCTAAAGAAGAGAAAGAGGCGAGAGAGTTAAAGGAACAGAGCGAACTCGCTAAAGTTAAGCCTTCGAAGTTTAAGCGAAGTAGGCCTGAGGAAAAAAGGATTGAGAGGATAAAGAAGGAGTATGAGCAGAGGTTTTATCCTATGACTGAGACACGTTTTGATGATTTACCTAAGGAGACGCGAGAGATCCTCATTTGTGTTGGGATATCTGATGATTTTGTAAAACTTATAAGGGTCTCAGGTAAATCCGCGGGATATATATTAGAAAGCGGCTTGCCTGCCATAAAAAAAGCATTTGGCATAAGGTTTGTCAAAAAATACTGGAAGAATATAGTAAGTCAATTAACCAGGCTTTGCAGTAGCACTACGAGCGATAACCTCGAGGATATTTTAAACCTTCTTCTAGATGAAACATACCTTTTGATCTTAAAGAAGAAGAAGGCTGATTTCTTTATGCATTTTAAATTTTATAATACCGTTATTCAAGAAAGCGGACATTTTCCGTTTCCGCGTTCTGCTCTGGAAGGGGTAGTAGCGGGTGTAAGAGAAAACGATGTAAATGTATCTTTAGACAGTGAAGAGCAAAGGTTAATTCTTGATTTTATTGCCGTAAGCTATAATTTTTTTCCTAAAAATTTTATTTTTTATAAGGAAAAAAAAGAAATTGAGGATTCGATAAAACAATATCCTCTGGCTGACGGACATGTGCATTTTAGCGGTTCAATACCTCCTCACTTTTTATGGAAGAAGTTATTGGAGTTGGATGAGAAGGAGATAGAAAGTATAGATTGGAAAGATATAAATACCAAGTTGACGAGGATATATAAGAAAGAGGTAGATTTAAAAGCTATTGTAGATGAGGGAAAGAGAATTTTCAGGGATAAGACGGATAGGGAAGGTAAAAAAATTTCCACTGAAGAAGTAGAAAAGAGATTGCAGGAATTGAGGAGGATTTTTACTGGTTTTATCCAGTATGACCCATCTAAGGGTGAAGGGAATTTAGGGGATTATATTGATCTATATTCTGTGGCAAAGAATTTGGTGGAGGGGCTTTCCGAAAATAATCCTGAGTTTATAAGAGAGATGGCCACGGGGATTGCTATGAAGGGGTACGAGGATGGTTTAAGGTTGTTAGAACTTCGTACTAGTTTGCCTACAGATGAAGACGAGGTGGAACTTTACCGGAGGATTTTTGAAAAACTCAATTATATTAAGGAAGGATTGCAGGATGCTGAGAGAGATGTTAACTCGCGATTGGGGGAAAATGAGATAGGTCTTGAGACAAAGATTGTCATAACGCTAGAGAAAAACAAAGAAACGGAGACTAGTTTAACGCAGACCAAAGTGCTGCTGAAAATTTTGGAAGATCACCCCCAACTGCGTGAATATGTGGTAGGTGTTGATGTGGCTAATAAGGAACAGTTGAAGGTCCCCACGCAATTTATCGAGCACTTTGAGCTTATTGAGGAATACAATAAAAGGCTGGGTATAGAAGGAGAACCAAAGTTAGGTTTAACATACCATGTGGGAGAGGATTTTAGTGATACATCCATAGAAAGCGCGATAAGGCATGTCCATGATGCGATAAACCTGGGGATAGGGAGAATCGGTCATGGGTTGGTGCTGGGGATCGATGTTGAGCAATTTAGGGGCAAAGAAAGTGAAGAACATCTAAGTGAGAGGATTTTCCAGATTTATTATGACCTTAAATGCGTAAGGTTTGATGCGATTGGATTAAAGAGAGTTGGGTTGGATATAAAGACGGATAAGCTCAAGAAGGAATTGCAAGGATACAGTAAAAAATATGAAGATGTAAGGGCAGTTGCAGACCAGATTAATTTAATTTTAGATAATAATGAGTTAGATAAGGAAAAAGAAAAACAACTTTTTGCAGCTTTCCATGAAATGAGGGATTCGGATGAGTATGCCCCTGTAACTATAAAATATAACTCCAAGAGATGCTGGGAGTTGATAAAACGCCAAAATTATGTTCTTAATAAGGTAATTGAAAAAGTGGTTGCAATTGAGTTTAATCCTACTTCCAACGTTCTTATTGGTCCCATCCGGTCTTATGCAGAACATCCTATAGGGAGAATTATTGATTATATGTATCCTACAACTGAATTCAGGAATGGCCTAGCCGGCCAAAGGCCGATTGTTACTATAAATACAGATTCTCCAGGTACATTCGGCATTAACATTGTCGAAGAATATAAAAGAATTGTTGTGGCTCTAAAGCTTAGCAAGCAAGATATATTGAGATTGATTATTAACTCTTTTAAGTATAGATTCAGCGGTTATCCATTACGTTATTTTGAAGCAATTGAACGTAAATTAGACACGCAAATAGAAAAGAAATTCGAGGGATATCAGATCGCGCAGACTCAGTTTGGGAATGTTCAACTTGCTATTGCTTCAGAGACTGCCAAAAACATTATAAAGATGCGTAAAGAGAAAAAAACATTTCCTACCACGTTTATTCTTCCTCCCGATATTTTGGTGGGAGGATATAACTACGCAGACATAGAATTTGTGATGTATTTCTTTGCATTTGTTGTTGGAAAGGGACTAAAGATAAACCTTGTTCTTACCGTCAAACAAGAAATTGCCTTGAGAGAATATCTAAAACAGTCAATGTTCGGAATAGATTTTAAATCGTCTGATTGGAAGAAATATCGAAAAAAGTGGATTAAAAATTTGGCCAAGGCGAGGGGGCGAGAAGCGGAGGATCCCGCTGTATCAGAAGAGATCAAGGTTATAGAAAAGGGTATTCAGGCTGCTCATGAAGCGCTTGCTGTGCGCAATCTGGATGGGACACCCAAAACAATTGATGATTATATAAATTTTTATCCTCTAAAGGAAGGCAAGGCATGGGTAACTATGATGGATGTTGAAAACCCTGAAATCCCTTTAGGTCAACTTGAAATAAAACAACGTAAAAACAAACCTGAATTTGTGATTAAAGACTTTGCGCGCGCTAAAGAGGTAGATGGAGAATACGTATTTATAAGGATACGAAATCCTGTTACTGCTGGGCTGGAAGTAGATTATACGAGGCCTTGTGTTCTCCCTGAAAAAATTCCTTTTGAAGCAAGAAAAGCAGTATCAGCGAAAAACCGGCCGCGTTTTGGGTATACCGTTTTAGCTAGAAATAATGGGTTTGATGGTAAAGGCGAGGTATCAAGCTTTATTATCTGGGTCGAGGGAAAAGGTATATTAGTAGATCCTTCATTGTCCGCTGTTAAGAAGTTGGAGCAATTAGGCCTTACGAAGGATGATGTTCCTTACGTAATCCTTACACATAACCATGCTGACCATGACAGAGGCCTGTTAAAATGGTTATTTGCCGGTAAAAAGGTGAAGTTTTTGACTTCTCATCCTGTATATTTTAGTTTTTTGAAAAAGGCGAAAGCGCTCTTAAAAGAAGATATTGATGGTGAATATGCGGACTTTATACCTCTTTTAGATAATATGGAAAATGAAATTTTACTTCCAAGTGGAGAAAAAATGATTATTCAAATCCGTCTTAATTTACATCCCATCCCCACTATTGGTTTAAAATTCAATTATGAGCATGAAGGTCAGGTATATAGGATAGGATTTTCAGGGGATCATCTTTTTAGCACCGACGAGAATGAAAAGATAAAGGAGTACATACAGAATATGAAGGATCTGGGATTAAGCGAAGAGCAAATTTCCAGTATAATGCATAACCTCTGGTATTTTTTCTGGGATGAAAGTGGGGAACTCTTAGTGGATGCCCTTCTGCAGGAAGCTGGATCGGAGAAGGAAGGGCTTTACTCTATTCATACTACATCTGATACCCTTAAAGAGGTGTTGACGGAGGATACAATAGAAAAGATAGCCTTGTATCATAAGGCCGAGGGGAAATTTCCGGTAGAAGGATTTAATGATGTTAAATCGGGGGAGACTGTGACTGTTTTACCCTCCGATGAACAACTTCTTAAGGATTATAGAATGCAGATGGTGAGTTTGGTATCTCTATTTTCGGATATGAACAAGGAAGACGTAGCGTGGATTTTAGAAGAAGGGACTGATAGAAACTACAATCAGGATGATGTATTGATTAAGCAGGGGACTTCTATAGAAGAAATTATTAGGGATCCGGAGAAGGGGGTTTTTTATATTATTTTGGAAGGAGATGTAGTAGTGGAAAAGAAGGATGGCCAGTTCGTGACTAGGATTGGTAAAGGAGCCTGTGTAGGGGAATGGGCGCTCATTTCAGGTCAACCAAGGGCGGCAAATATTAAGGCAGGAGATGGATTGAAGGTATTGGAATTAACAATTAGTCAGTTTGAGGCGTTAATAAAGAAATATCCTAAATTAGAAGAAAGGATTTTTAAGGGGAGAGAACATCTTCCTTTTCTTCAGAAACTGCGGCGTAGTTATCAAGAAAATAATCCTTTTAAGGAACTTGGCGGTAATGTATTAATGGATTTAGCCTGTAAGGTGGAGCCTATCTCAATAAAAGATGGGACGAAGATTATTAAGCAGGGAGAGAAAGGCGATGACCTCTATTTGATTAAAAGCGGCAGCGTTAGTGTATTTATAAAAAAGAGAGGTGAGATAGATATTCTTTCTGAAGGCGGCTTTTTTGGCGAAATTGCTATGTTGAGTAAGAAAGGTATTAGGACAGCAACGGTTGTAGCCCACGGAGATGTAGAACTTTTTAGAATTTCCAGGAATCAATTTGATAAGATTCTGAAAAACTGGCCGGATTTTGGAAGGGAAATGAAGCAAGCGGCAAGAGAAAGAATGGAAAGATCGGGTGAATCTCTCAAATCCCTCATCGTACCGGTTGTAATAAAGGGTGCTACGGAGGAATTACTAACACCTCAACGTAAAGAGCTTCATATTGAACCAAAGGGAGTAGTAGAAATAGAAAGCGCAGCATAATTCATTCCTACCTATTTTATTTGCTACGTTCCATACTCTACTATATAAATGGTAACAGTAGCTACCATTTATTCAACCGATGAACTGTGTAAAAAAGAAGTTTTAAGCTGATACTCATCCAACTATAGAGCAAATACCGCAACCGACCGGCAATGCTTGAAAAATTAAGACGGGTTTGATGTAAGAAATTCTTCAGTTAATGGAGAGGTGAAGGGGTCACACCTATTCATTTAGAAAAATATTCGTTTGTGTAATGAAATATTCTTTTTGAAAAAATTACTCTTTCTGTAATCCTTTTTCTTAAATGTATGCTTATATCTCCTTCTCATGTAGATATTTAGCGATATCCCTATTGACAAAACTGTATTTATAGTTTACAATATCGATGTATATAATGATAAGTAATGTGTTGGGAGTAGGATATTTATATTAGTTTTTATATTTTTATCCTATGTCCTGATATAATCTTTATAAAAAGGAAATTTTTCTTGCGAGAATGTAAGAAAAGAAAATGTCTTTGTGTCTATATGACTATAAATGAAGAGGTTTAGATACAAGGATGTGCTGCATCTTCTATAAATGAAATGGGTTTTGGAGAAAGAATGAAAAGTAAAGTAATACATAAAAGGGTATTTATAAAGATTATCGCCCTTGCGGTAACGATTATATTTCTATGCCAGAATGTTGTTTTGGCAAATCCTAATTTTTTTACAAGCGGTGAGCGACGAGTTACAAGTAATAAACTTGCCCCGAAATCTCAGGTTAAAGAAGTCTGTGAAGCGCTTGAAAGACAAATGAAACAAAAAGAATTGAAAGGCACACCGGAAGAAGAGAAAGACGCGAGAGAGTTTTTAGCGGAAAAGCTTAAGATTGAACAGCTTGATATGGAGTATGGAAATATTGATATTCAACAGCTCGATAAAGAGTTTGAAAGCATAATAAAAATCTATGGTTATAAGCCTTTTAAAGATTTGTATTTATCAGCGGGAGAAAACATCAGGAATTTATTTCAGTTTGGCCTGCCGGCAGTAAAGAAAACCTTTACAGAAAAAGAATTAAAAGAATACTGGCCTGATCTTGTAGAATTGGGAAAGGCAGCGGGAGAAAACAGCTGGAATTTATTTGCGCATGGCCTGCCGGCAGTAAAGAAAACCTTTACGGATGAAGAATTTAAAGAATACTGGCCTGATCTTGTAGAATTAGGAAAGACAGCAGGAGAAAAGAGCGGGTATTTATTTGCGCATGGCCTGCCGGCAGTAAAGAAAACCTTTACGGATGAAGAATTTAAAGAATACTGGCCTGATCTTGTAAAATTAGGAATTACAGTAGGAGAAAAGAGCGGGGCTTTATTTACGCGTGGCCTACCAGCAGTAAAGACACTCATAACAAATAGAGATTCATTGGTAAAGATCGGCAATGATCTGCTTAAAATATTCCAAGTATGCGCGGGTGCAGAAACAAATATAGCAGTTGCTTTAGGAGGACTAACTCCGCTTATAGAAAAATACCCCTTATCATGGAATAATTTTATTAAACCTGTTGTCTATAACCAGACAGTTGGTGCATACCTCTGTTTTCAGGAAGTGAAAATAATGTATGATATGGGAGCGATATTATCAGAAGGGGATCTCGTATTCATAAGAGAGATTATAGAGGGTAATAATGTGAGGGCATATGACATTCTGGATAATTTTATAGTTAAAGGGGTAAAAGAAGGGATTATTTCAAAGCCAATTTCTGTTGATAAGGATTTAATTAACAATTATTTCAAAGAAAGTCCTTATGCCATAATTGAAATATATCAGGCATATAAAAGCAATCCTGAAGACTTGAAACCACTTATAGCGAAGTGTGAAGATATTCATAAAAAGATTTTAGATGGTGATACAGCCGGTGTTGAGAAAGATCCATTATTTAGCGCTATGCTTATGCATGTATTTCCGCCGGCGGTAA
>Ga0075120_10003251_pt1 | contig 11197 bp, 9 predicted proteins | sample AntAceMetag02UKL_FD_69792 | JGI IMG/M metagenome (GOLD analysis project Ga0075120, IMG submission 69792) | Saline lake microbial communities from Ace Lake, Antarctica - Antarctic Ace Lake Metagenome 02UKL | ecosystem: Environmental > Aquatic > Non-marine Saline and Alkaline > Saline | place... | reverse complement strand
CCTTAAAAGAGCGGGAATACGTGGAAGCGGGTAGGGCCGTGGGGTCATCTTCTGTTAAGATCCTTATCCGTCATATACTCCCCAACTGTATTCCTATCATTCTGGTCGCCGCCAGTCTGAAGGTCGGTGCATTTATCCTGGCCGAAGCCGCGCTAAGTTTTCTCGACCTGGGGGTACGCCCTCCCACCGCTACCTGGGGATTCATGATCAGCGCGGGGCGCGAGTACCTGAAGACCGCCCCCTGGATTACGCTCTTCCCCGGGTTGGCCCTGGCACTGGCGGTCTTCTCCTTCAATCTCCTTGGTGACGCGGCCCGGGATCACTTGGATCCGAAGGCGAAACTATAACCTGCTTCCCCGGTTATTAATAATCAATTTACCACGAAGGACACGAAGAGCACGAAGAGGATTTAAAGAGGACCATTCTGATGGAATGATATATTCAGGGGACGAAGTAATCCAATTTTTGGTTCTTTTCCATTTTGTATGGGTAAACACTATGCAGAAACTTAAGGACGCCAACGGCGTCCAACATAATAGCCCAGGGTGTAACCCTGGGAACAGAGCATCCCAACCCACCCCCATGCCGCACCCCAAGGGGGTGCTACATGCCTGTGCGATCTTATGAATATGATGTGGCACCCCTTCAGGGTGCTACTCATTACTACACTTAATTGGTCATCTTTTATCAAGAAAAGGTGGAAGTAATAAGAAAACTCCTTGCGTTTCCTTGAATATCAATTCATTGTAAAAACTGAATTAGATGATTTATGGACATTTCACGACAAATAAAATAGATATGCGACAAATAAAACCTTTTTTTGTCGCTATAATGTATTTTGCGACATATAAACAGGTATGCCAAAGAAGATCCTAAAGGAAGAGTTTGAATCGATTCTCTCGGTTGTGGCAGCCCACCCCGGTGGAGTTAGGATTGACGCCATTCGTAAAGGTCTCGATATTAACCTCCCGGATAGGATGCTTCAACGCCGGCTTAAACGACTGGCCGAGGAGGGAAGAATTGTTCCTTTAGGAACGGGAAGGGGGAGACGATACTTCCCCAAAATATGCCCGGAACCACAGGTCATAGAAGAAAACCGTCACACCCATGCTCCTGGCGGGATCCAACTTTCAGCAAATGGCCAAGCGATCAAGCATTCGGTTTTACGGCCTATTTCAGAACGTATCCCGGTTAGCTATCAGTCCAAGTTTCTGGCGTCCTATGAGCCAAACACAACAGCATATATTTCGGATAAACTTCAGCACGAGCTAACAGAAATTGGTCAGGTTGGGCAGGATGAACTCCCGGCGGGAACCTACCTGCGTCAGGTTATGGATCGCCTGCTCATTGATTTGTCCTGGAACTCGAGCCGTCTGGAGGGCAACACCTACTCTCTGCTCGACACACAGCGACTATTCGAGCTGGGAGAGAGCGCTGAAGGGAAAGCGGCGGAGGAAACCCAGATGATCCTTAACCACAAGGCCGCCATAGAGATGCTCGTGGAAAACGCGGAAGGGATCGGTTTCAACCGCTACACGATCTGTAATCTCCACGCCCTCCTTTCGGAAAACCTCCTCCCCGATCCTGCTGCCGGGGGACATATACGTGCTCGTCCGATCGGCATCACCGGAACCGTCTATAGACCACTGGAAGTGCCCCAGCAGATTGAGCAATACTTTGATCTAATTCTGCAAAAGGCCCGGGCTATCCGTAATCCATTCGAGCAGGCCTTTTTCGTGATGGTTCACCTCCCATATCTCCAGCCTTTCGAAGACGTGAATAAGCGGATCTCCCGCCTGGCTGCCAACATCCCCTTCATCCGCCACAACCTCAGTCCCCTCTCCTTTGTCGATGTGGATAAGGATGATTACGTGCGAGGTACTCTCGGTGTGTATGAACTAAATCGAGTTGAGTATCTGCTGGATATTTTCGCGTGGGCCTATCGACGGTCTTGCATGAGATATTCCGCGATTCGCCAATCATTGGGTGAACCGGATTCGTTCCGGTTGCGATATCGGCAACAGATCGGCCAGTTTGTTCGTTGGGCAGTTCAAAACGTGATGGATAAGCGGGCCGCGGCGAAATGGATAACGATGCAGGCGATCCAGAAGATTCCCCAGAACGATCAACATAGGTTCGTAGAGGTGGTCGAAACAGAACTCAGCAATCTTCATGAGGGCAACACAGCACGTTACCGTTTGCGACCATCCGAGTTTGTCGCGTGGAATCGAGATTGGAAGTAAACCCGGAAATTCCACATGATATAACAGAGACAAATAAGTCAAAGAATATGTCGTGGACAAAATATCAATGGCCGGAGAGCTCCCTTAGACGCCAGTGTTGTCCGTAGAGAATAAAGTGCATCTATGAAAAAATATGGATTAAAAAAAGTTACCCCGGTTGGGAAGATTGATTATGAGAACGAGCTGAATCCGCAGCAGCTGAAGGCGGTTCTGGCTTCGGATGGTCCGGCACTGGTCATTGCAGGTGCGGGGAGCGGAAAGACCCGGGTTGTAACCTACCGGGTCGCCTATCTTCTGGAGAGAGGCGTCAGTCCTGAGGAGATACTCCTGCTGACTTTTACCAAGAAAGCGGCCGGCGAGATGCTGCGGCGGGTGGAAGATCTGGTCATGGTGGACGCCGACCGGATCTGGGGAGGGACATTTCATCATGTCGGCAACCGGATCCTGCGGGAGCACGCGGAACTGCTGGGATTCAAGAATAATTATACTATTCTGGACCGGGATGATTCCCGGGTTCTGGTTGATAGTGTGGTCCGGGAAGCGGGGATTGATACTAAAGCCCGGCGCTTCCCCAAGGGCCGGGTGCTATTGGAGATTATCGGGTACGCCCGGAATACCGATACCACAATCGCGGAAGCCGTTGAAGTGAAGGTTCCCCACTTTGAGAAATTAACCTCCGAGATTGAGATGGCGGCGGTTCGATACGCGCGGAAGAAGAAAGAACTTAACTATATGGACTTTGACGATCTCCTGATCTACTTCGCCGAACTTATTGCTACTCATCCGGAGGTGGCGGAAAAATATCGCTCCCAGTTCAAGCATATCCTGGTCGATGAATATCAGGATACCAACCGAATCCAGGCCAGGATTGTCGATCTGCTCGGAGGCGGCCACAGGAATATTATGGTGGTGGGGGATGATTCCCAATCGATCTACTCATTCCGGGGCGCGCTCTTCCGCAATATCCGGGACTTTCCAAAAATTTACCAGGGATGCCGGGTATATACGGTGGAGACCAACTATAGATCTACCCCCGAGATTCTCCATCTCTCTAATCGAATTCTGGCAGGGAGGGAAGATGGCTTTCAGAAGACCCTCCGACCTGTAAAAAAATCCGGATCGCTGCCGGCCTTGATCCGGACGGAGAATGTTTACGAACAGGCCGAGTTTATAGCCCAGAGAATTCTGGAACTGGCGGACGAAGGGGTCAATTTGGGGGAGATCGCGATCCTCTACCGATCTCATTTTCATTCAATGGAGATTCAGATGGAGTTGACCCGGCGGGAGATCCCCTTCACGGTACGTTCCGGTCTCCGGTTCTTTGAGCAGGCCCATATCAAGGATGTTCTTTCTTATCTGAAGATAATAGATAATCCCCGTGATGAGATAGCCTGGAAGCGTATACTTGTAAAAATCCCCCGGATCGGGGTCCGGACGGCTGATAAGATCTGGGATATACTCAAAACATCTACTGATCCTCTCGGCATTATCTCCGGCAATGAGATTCCCTCCGCTATCTCTTCCGGCTCCCGGCCTGGGTGGGCGAGCTTTGCCATGACGATCCGGGAGTTGAAAGCTAAAGCGTCTCTCGGGCCGTCCGAGCTGATCTCGATGGTCACAGGAAGTGAATACGACGACTATCTTCAGAGCCAGTACTCCAACTACGAACGGAGGGTAGAGGATCTGAGACAGCTGGCGAACTATGCCGAACGCTATGACGATCTGGAAAAATTTCTGGATGAACTGGCAATGATGGGAGGGATTAATACCAGCGATGTCTTTGCCGTTCCCCAGGATGAGATGGTGGTACTCAGTACCATCCATCAGTCAAAAGGCCTGGAATGGGATGTGGTATTTGTCATCTGGCTGGCGGAGGGCAGGTTTCCTCCGGCATCCAGTTACGGGGATAACGGCAATATGGAGGAGGAGCGGCGGCTCTTCTATGTCGCCGGTACCCGCTGCCGGGAAGAGCTCTATCTGACTCACCCCATGATCGCCCGACAGCGCTCAGGAGAGGAGGTCAGGTTGCAGCCGTCCCGTTTTCTGGAAGATCTTCCTCCCGGCTGTTATGAAGAGTGGCAGCTCTTCGATATCTAATTTCCCCGGGGGGAAATTAGATAGTTTTGAAAGTGGAATGACGTTTGTAATTGGAGTTATCATTTGCTGGTTGTTCTCCAATTTGATGATTGGATGATTCTCTAAACCGAATGAATCTGTAGCCGCGGTCACCGGGGAAAATTCTGTAGCCGCGGTCGCTGACCGCGGAAGGCCGGATGAATCTGTAGCCGCGGTCACCGGGGAAAATTCTGTAGCCGCGGTCGCTGACCGCGGAAGGCCGGATGAATCTGTAGCTGCAGTCACCGGGGAAAATTCTGTAGCCGCGGTCGCTGACCGCGGAAGGCCGGATGAATCTGTAGCTGCAGTCACCGGGGAAAATTCTGTAGCCGCGGTCGCTGACCGCGGAAGCTAAGGTTGGGAACTTCGCCCTCAGGTACTGTCTCTAAAGCAGCCTTGATAAACCAATAGTAAACTGTGTGAATAATTTATGAAGAAAGGAATAAAAAGATTTCTCTGGATTGTCACTATTCTGGTTATCCTTCTTGCCGCCTGGATCGGGTTCAACACTTTTTATATCTGGAGGGACTATCTAAGCGGCCCCCCGGTTGAGTTTATAGAGAATGACGATATATCGCTTGGTCTCTATCCTGGCGAAAACCGTTCAGCCACGGTCTTTACCAATGACGATCTCTGCGCTGTAACTTCCCTCGATTTGATTGAGACCCTGCGGGTCCGGTTAAAGGAGTTAGGTGTGAAGGGGACATTTTTTGTGATCCCCGATCATCTGGGTGAGAATATATTCCGTCCTGGAGATCCCCGGGTGGAGCTGCTGGGGAAACTCCGCGATGACGGTCATGAAATTGCACAGCACGGGCTGACCCATTACTGTGAGAAGAATAAAGGCCGCGGCGTCAAGATGGGAGCGGAGATGCTCTTTCTCTCAGTTGAGGAGCAGATTGAGAGGCTGGAAGAGGGGAGGGAGGTATTGACCAAACTGGGATTCCCGCCCCGGGGGCATAGATGTCCCTGTTTTTCCGGCAATGAGAGGACTTTCAAGGCTCTTGATCAGCTGAACTATCTCTATGGTTCCGATCTCGATCTCCCCCCGACCACACTAAAGACTATCCTATTTCCCTCCGTCCGCCGCCGCCTGATGTATCCCTACCATCCCTTCGGGATGAAGCTTCTGGAGATAACCTCCCAGACCGATCCAACTGTCCGGCTGGAGAAGACACTTATGGTATTCAAGAGATACCATAGCCGGGGAGGTGTATTCGTCTTCCTCACCCACCTGCCCGACATAAGTTCTCCGGAAAGTCTGGAGCGGTTGACCGATTTTATTAACTACCTGAAAGGAGAAGATACCTGGATCTGCACCATGGAGGAACTGACCGAGTGGTGGCTGGCCCGGGAAGGAGTGAAAGTCCGAACGAGACGGGAGGGTGACACCCTGGTCATCACTTTCGAGAACCCAAGTTCCTATCCCCTGAACAATATCGCCATTGCCTGCAAAGAAGTCAATTCGGATCAGAAAAAGTACCGGATCCTTGATAGGGAAGGGGGGGAGATAGAGATCGGAGACATCCCCGCCTCCCGGCGGATTGTAGTTGATATCCAATGAATTCCGGGGACACTATACTTAATTAATTAAGTATTGTGTCCCCGGAATTATAAAAGAAAAATAGGCAAAAACCTCCTGTCGCGGTAAAATTGTAATCTACTCTCATTTGCAGCAGTTTCGGGGCTAAACCCGGATTATATAAAAATCTGATTTCATGAAACCTATTTCGGTGGATATTATAGATAATACCTGGAAGCGGATGAAGGATATGCCGATAGCTGAATCGTTAGATATTATGGAACAATTTGGAAAGGAGCAACCGGTGCTTCTGGCTTATCTTTATGATCAGGGCACAAATTTCAGTAAGAGCTAGAAGGGATTGATGCTTTATGCCGGGACTGTAGTCTGGCGCATAATGTCACAGGGAGCGCTTCAACTCCCAAAAATTAGTAAGCGCAGGTTGAAAGAGGTAGAGCGAAAAAATAACCAGATGCTCGATTATCTTGTCGGTGAACCAGCGGACGAAATACCAGGGATCATGAAAATTATAATGAGCGGTTACAACCAGCATTTGATATTAGAACATATATCCGCGAAGGTAATGAAAGAACCCGACAAAGGTGAACGCGTTATCCGGGAAGAAAATTCCGGGCTCCTGATATATTGCTTAAAAACCGTTATCGATTGTTTTGATGGGGTCTGGGAGAGATAGAAAGCTTGTTGAAACATCTTGTGAAATTCAACTTCTTCGATTTCACGCAGAAAGCAAGAAATCTCATTGATAACAATCCCAATTTTCCAGAATTTGTAACATTTTAATGCTTTGAAAATATCCACCACCGACCCTGTGTCGGTGGAGATGTGATTGATCACTAAATATATCCACACATAACTCCCCTCCACCACCACCACCTCCCGCGCCGCTGGCGCGGGAGGTGGTGGTGGGGGGGGATGAGATACAACAAATTAGTTCCCAGTCATATCTCCACCGACACAGGGTCGGTGGTGGATAGGAAATAATTTCAAAGAGCTACACTGAAATGACATCAATGCGCATGGGTACTGGATGTTGATTGCCCGCTTGCGCGTGGGACAAGGTAAGTAATGTCACAAAAATCGATCTATTTTTGTGACAAAAGTCGGAACCGTTTCCCTCTCCCTGATATCCCCCTGAACCCGCAATCCCAGTCTCTATCTTTTTTATCAATTCACTCTTGACAGTAGTCTACTTGTGAGTAGACTACTTTAGAGTAGACTATTGTGGATTCGCCATAGTAATGAATTGCCCCCCAGGTACTTACGTATTATTACCCCCTCTTTTTTGGTCTTAGGAGGCCGATTTTGCCCTGGAAATCGTGTTTTAAGGCCATTCTTACTACCGGATCAAACTGACTCAAATCAGAAAACTGCCCCTCCCAATCTCCAGCAAGCGCTTGCGAAGAATAGTTCATATCTCTTCTCCCCTGTGTGCCGCAATGTAGTCTGAGAATTTTGGTCTGACTCAAAAGGGAACTTCCCCTCGCCGGTAATTATCCTCCGTCTAATTCAAAACATACCATTCCGCCCGCCGGGATTCATCTAATCCCCCCCCTGACAAAAATTGTCGGTGCGCACCCTCTCCACTGTGGGAGAGGTTTTCATTGAGAATAAAAAATCTGCGATTTTTTGGTTTTTCCGGAATAAAACGCCCACTTCTCCGACTGTTATATATGAACCAATATTTAATTATCAACATGGAGGAGATTTAACTATGAGTACGGGGAACAAAAAACCAAGTACACGCGACAATGTCGAAAAGCTGACCTCTCCTGAGATTTATGCCGATATCCGCCGCATGATTGAGGAGACTCGATCCGCCGTAGCTATTGCCGTCAATGCCGGGCTTACCATTTTGCATTGGCGCGTAGGAAAAAGATTACGGGAAGAAGTCCTTCATTGCGAACGGGCAAAATATGGGAAGGAGATTGTGCAGGCACTGTCTGCGCAATTGACAGCCGAATATGGAAGAGGCTGGAGTAAGCGCAATCTGGCATACATGATTCGTTTTGCCGAAGTTTTCTCAGATGAACAGATTTTGCACACACTGTGTGCAAAATTGAGTTGGAGTCACTTCCGGAAGGTTATCTATCTTGACGATTCCCTGAAGAGGGATTTCTACACTGAGATGTGTCGGATTGAGAACTGGAGCACCCGAACGCTTCAGAAGAAGATCGACTCTATGCTTTATGAGCGTACCGCCTTGTCCGGGAAACCGGAAGAGACAGTCCGGCATGAATTAGAACAACTGCGCGAATCCGACCGGACAACCCCGGACCTGGTCTTTCGAGACCCATATTTTCTAGACTTTTTGGGTTTGAATGATCGCTATCTGGAGAAGGACCTTGAGGACGCCATCCTGCGCGAAATGGAGAATTTTCTATTGGAATTGGGTAATGGCTTTGCCTTCCTTGCCCGGCAGAAACGCATTCAGATTGATGACGATGATTTCTACATCGATCTGCTCTTCCTGCACCGGCCGTTAAAACGCCTGATCGCTATCGATCTGAAATTGGGCAACTTCAAACCGGAACATAAAGGCAAGATGGAACTCTACCTGCGTTGGTTGGACAGACACGAGCGCCAACCAGGGGAGGAGTCGCCCTTGGGTATCATTCTCTGTGCCGGCAAGAAACAGGAGCAGATCGAGTTACTCGAACTGGGAAAGTCAGGCATCCATGTGGCTGAATACCTCACGGCATTACCTTCCAGAGAAGTATTGCGGCACAAACTTCGCAAGGCGATTGAACTATCCCGCAGACGATTGGAAGACCGAGGGGCGGAATGATAAGTCACAAGCCTTATCCTGCTATGAATGACTCCGGTATTGAGTGGCTGGGGGATGTGCCTGGGTAAAGTAGGATCTGGCTTCTCTGTATGGGGTTCCGACAAAGGTATTTAATCAAGCTGTAAAACGGAATATCGATCGTTTTTCAGCTTCATTCATGTTTAAACTTACTAAGAAGGAAGCCAAAGAACTTTTTTCTTTAAGGTCACGAAATGTGACCTTAAAGAGTGGAGGGTCATTATGGATTCGCCATAGTAATAAATTGTCCCCGGAATTACCCGGAGGAAGAGTTCTCGAACTTGAAATCACAAATTGTGATTTCAAGTTGGGGAGGTTTGCGCAGAGCCCGGCCATATGCGTTTACCGAGCAGGGTGTTGCCATGCTTTCCAGTGTTTTGCGAAGCAAACGGGCGATACAGGTAAATATTGAAATTATGCGGGCTTTTGTTCGGCTTCAGAGATTAATAAAATCCCATGCCGAACTGGCAAGAAAGATCGGAGAGATGGAGATAAAATATGACGCGCAATTCCAGGTTGTATTTGAGGCTATTCGCCAACTCACCGCTCCCCCGGATCCACCACACCGTCAGATTGGCTTCAAATCAGAGGGGGAATAATCACTATTTTTATATTTATTCCTGAATAAAACGTCCACTTCTCCGACTATTGTATAGAGAGCTGTTTTAATTTCTTAAATACGAATTTTGTGTTATTATTCAGTATATTTTGCACAGGTTAACGCAATTTGGTTAGTGCAATGCAAAACAATTTGCCCGAAAAATAAAATCAATTTCTCCTCTATACTGGAAATTACGGAGAAATTAATGTCGATGTATTCCTGAAAGACGAAACTGTTTGGCTTACTCAAAAAGCCATGGCCGAGCTATTTGGGGTTAATATTCCAGCGATTAGCAAGCATCTATCAAATATTTTTGATAGCCGGGAATTGCAAAAAGAGGCAACTATTTCCAGATTGGAAACAGTTCAAAAAGAGGGGAAAAGGCTGGAGAGTATTCTTCCCAATCCCGGGCCAACAAATTTTTATTAGCTTGTGAACTGATTCACCCGTGACGCAAGGTCATGGGGGTCTTGGGTGTGGGGGGAAGCGGGATTAGCTCTTGAACTGATTCACCTGCCGGGTGAACCGGCAGGGGTCTTGGGTCGGTGAGGAGCGTGGTTAACTTGTGAACTGATTCACCCGTGGCGCGAGGCCACGGGGGTCTGGCCGCCCCCGGTGGGCTTGTCCCACCGGAGCGAGAGTTCAATAGCTAATACAATTTAGCCAACCAAGAATCCACGGAACGGGAAATAGGCTGACATAAAAACCCAGAAAATCTCTTTGTCAGCTAAATTATGTTAAATTTCGTGCTCAATTGTGCCACGTGGCACAATTACGTGTAAAAGGAGATAAGCTATGAAATTGTTGATGATCGATCGGGATAAGATTAAGATTGAGGGGTATCGTCTCCGGTTTAAGAGCGGGCGGATGGATATCGAGGAGATGGTCGATTCGATTAAGATTCATGGGCTGCTCTGCCCGATTGTGGTCTCCGGGAAGAATGATTACTTCCAACTGATAGCCGGGGAGAGAAGGCTGAGTGCTATGGATCAGCTCGGCTGGAAGAAGATCCCCGCCATCGATCAGGCGAGCGAGGGCGGCGCGGATATTTTAATCAAGGGTCTGGTGGAGAATATCGTCCGGCTTAACCTCTCTCCTTTAGAGCGGGCGATGGCGATGCAGGAGATTATAGAGACCTATAAATATACCCAGGAAGAATTGTCGGAAGAGCTGGGGGTGGATCGTTCCACCGCCGCTCATTTTCTCCGGATGATCGATATCCTCCATCCCCAGGTGCTGAAGTTTGTCCATGAGAGCAGCATCACCTTTGGCCATGCCAAGGTCCTGATGAGACTGAAGGATCAGGAAGCGCAGCTCAAGATAGCCAAACAAATTGTCGCGGAAGATCTCACCATCAGTCAGGCCGCTCTCCTGGTCGATCAGGCGCGCCCCGCGAGTGAGCTTACTCCGGTGGAGAAGGAATTAAATGCCGTCGAGCGGGATATTGAGAGAGTATCGGGGCCTAACTGGGGGGAAGAGATATTCATCCGGCAGGGGAAGAACAAAGAGCAGCTGGCGGTGAATTTTAATAGCCGGGAGAAACTGAAGGAACTGCTCCTTAAAATATTGGAAGCTCTTTAATAGGATCCCTTTTATATGATTAAAGCTAATGAAACATCACAGTCTATGTCAGAGATGATTGACAATCACGCACAGGAATCTTTACCCGAAGACTTGGAAGATCTGTCGGCATTTGATGATCGGGCAGGGGAGCCTCTTATCGCGTTCGAAACATACTTGAAAGAGATTGAGCGTGACGGCAGGATATAAGATATTTATTCGCCGATCTGCAAAAAAGGATCTCCAGCTGGAAAACGACTCAATAAAATCTTTCCGAAGGAAAGGTTTTATTGAGGGATGAAGAGAATCTGGCCGACCCGGATGGCGTTGGG
>Ga0075120_10003250_pt1 | contig 11198 bp, 9 predicted proteins | sample AntAceMetag02UKL_FD_69792 | JGI IMG/M metagenome (GOLD analysis project Ga0075120, IMG submission 69792) | Saline lake microbial communities from Ace Lake, Antarctica - Antarctic Ace Lake Metagenome 02UKL | ecosystem: Environmental > Aquatic > Non-marine Saline and Alkaline > Saline | place... | reverse complement strand
TTTTAGAGACTGGCATTCGATGATCGAGGTATCTGCGCATGTATAAGCTGACATTTCAATCCGGAGAACTCAAGGGGAGGCGGCTGACCGTTAAAAAAGGGTCGGTCGTTATCGGCAGCGGCACGAATGGTCACATTCAAATTCAGGAAGCGCAGATCGAGCCCCGTCACTGCATCATTGAATGGCGCAGCGATGGCACCTACCTCAAGGCTCTCTCGCCCACCGCACGAATCCTGGTCAACGACGTTCCGCAGCAGGAAGTTCGCCTAGCCTTCGGCGACCGCATTCAACTCGGCAAGACCGTGATCGCCTATCAGCAGGCCGAAACGCGGGTGGCCGAACATGCCCGCCGCATCGGCTCTATTCAGACCCTCACCTTTATCTCCATCGGACTGGTTATTCTTTTTGAAATCGTTTTTCTGGCGGTGGTTTCCATGTGGCATGTGGACCGCAGCGGGGTTCCGATTGAACCGCCGGTTGCCCTCGCACCAGACCCGGAGATTGCCGAGAAACTCTCCTTCTTTGATGAACAACTGGCTAAGATCGATGGCGAAGCAGAGCCGGATAACCCGGTGGTGGAACCCACACCCATGCCTACCGTGTCGCCGACTCCGACGTCCGAGCCGACGGCCACGCTGGCACCCACCGCAACTCCCACGCCTGAACCAACCGCCACCCCGACGGTGATTCCAACCCCTACGCCCGAGCCGACTCCGATTCCAACCGCAGAACCGCCCGCCATCGCAACCATCGAGCCTGCCGCGATTCCTGTGGTGACGGAGCCAACGTCCGAACCGACGCCCAAGCCGACGAAAACCCCGAAACCCACCCGGACGCCCAAGCCGACGGCGACGCCCAGCCCCACACCTGCGCCCACGGCAACTCAAACGCCCAACCCCACCGCCACGCCCACGCCGGCCCCCACAGCGACCTTTACACCGAAGCCGACGGCGACCCCTACGCCTACTCCCGAACCCGCCCTGCTGGCCACCACGCGACTAACGGCGGCGGAGCGAGAGGCGGAAATCGGGAAGCTGGTGGTTCGTTTTGGCCTCGAGAAAAACGCCGTGCAGGTGGTTGCTCGCGACATGGTGTTGGAAGGATTGTCCCTATGGGAACAGGGCGATCTGCCTGCGGCGGAAATGAAATTTGAACAGGCCGGCATTGTGGATCCCGGTTATTATCCCGCCTTCCTGATGAAGGCCCGCCTATTGGAAGAGGAGGACAAAATCCGGGAGGCCCGGCGAGCTTGGAAGGCTCTGCTCAAGGCCACCCGCGACACCTTCTGGAAGAAATATGTCAGCGAGCAACTGGATGAATTCGACGATAGGCACTGATGCGTGAGCCATTCATCTCATATCTGCGTTTAGATACGAGGTCAGGATGGCCGGAGGTGTTGGGGTTCTTTTTGAGAAGATGACATGTCTCGCGGGGTGTTGAGTGGTTGAAGCGAGGCGAAGGAATACCACTGGTCTAGGTTGAGCAGGATGTGTTTTTCGAGGACGGAGATGACGCGGAGGAGGGCTTCGCGGATGTCACGCTCGCGGTCGTCGGTGCGGGCGACGTAGATCGGCTTCTCGGCGATACATGTATATTTTCCGCGTTTGTTGCGTAGGACGAAGACAGGTACGATGGGTGCTTCGAACATGCGGGCCAGATAGAGATACCCGCAGGGCATCGTGGTTTCATGCCCGAAAAACGGGGCCTGCATGGCGTGCCCGCCGACATGCCGATCCACCAGTAGCGTCACCAGCCGTCGCTCCATGAGCAGGCGTTTGAGTGCGAATAGGTATTCGCCGGGATTCTCCAGGGTCACCAGCTCGATGCCGTGGCGCGCGCGGAAGGCCTCCATTTTTTGGCGCATGGCGGGATTCTTAATGGGTGCGGTGATGGCGGCGAGCCGTTCGCGCCAGGGGCCGAGGGGGAGCATGCCCAGTTCCCAGTTGCCCAGATGCGGGGTGATGAGCAGGGCGCCATTTTCGGCATCGAGCGCAGTTTGAATGGGTTCGAGATTTTGCAGGTCGTCAAAGAAAGTTTCGACGGGTGGTGGTTCGGAAGCCAGGATGACGCGAAAGAGATCACAAAAGTAGATGCCGTAGTTCATGAGAATGCGATGAGCGGTTCGGAGGCGGCGGAAGGGAGAGGCTTCAGGACAGGCCAGAGCGAGGTTTTGCAGGAGGGTGCGGCGGAGGGATGTTGTACCCCAGAAGACGGCCTCGCAAAAGAGACGGGCAATCACCCGTTGGATAGGGAGCGGAAAGGTACGTGCAAGCCATTCGAGGAAAGAAAAACCTCCAGAAAAAAAGTCGGTGGGCGGGCGTGCGGCGTTCAAGGGGTCGGCACCTTGGGGTCGTTGATCCAGCAGGTGGGATCGGCGGCGAGGAAGTCGCCGCAGAAGTGGTAGGCGAATCCCCGGCAGCCGTAGCACTCGGGATTGTGACGGCAGGTGCGGCACTTGCCTTTGATGAGCGAACCGACATCGCGCAGGGCGGCCACAACGGGCGAGGTGTGGATGATTTCAGCGAGCGTTTCGTGGCGGATATTGCCGACATTGATGTCGACACCGGTGCAGGGATGAACAAAGCCGTTGGAGGTGACGAGCAGGTTGTAGTAGTGGCGCGAGCAGGTCAGCGCGGCAATGGGTGGGCGCGGTATCCAGGTGTAGCCGTATTCTTCTTCGTCAATGGCCAACAGGCGCTCGAATAGGCTCTGCAACTGGTCCGGCTCGACGTTCAGGGCCTCCCGTTTGGCGCGTCCCTGAAAGGTGATGACTTCAAAGTAGGGATTGAAGTGGTGGTCGCGTGCGTAGCGCCACATGGTTTCGATTTCGTCATAGTTCTGTCGGCAGATAATGGTTTCAAGTCCGAGGGGGAGGTCGGGCGAGGAGCCGTATCCGGCATCGAGCAGCATTTGAATGCCGGCCTGAATGCGGTCGTAGCTTCCGGGTACGCCGGCGAGTTGGTCCTGCACTTCAGGTTTCATGCTGTTGAATTTGGTGACGACGGCGACTTTTCGGTCGCGCAGGAATTCAGCTTTGAGCGGTGTGAGGAGGGTGGCGTTGGTGAAGAGATTGATTTTCACGGGTTGGCGGCTGAGGTAGTCGATCATGTCGAGGATGTAGGGCACCACCATGGGCTCGCCTCCACCAATGATGGTGATGGCACGCACCCCGAGTTCGACGGCCTGATCGATGACATTCTGAATTTCGTCCAGCGTCAGTTCGTTCTCCATTTTACGTCCGGCATCGGAGTAGCAGTAGACGCATTTTAGATTGCACTGGCGGCTTGTTTCCAGGTCGAGGGTGAGTAGGCGTTTGCCCTCTGCCGCCGCGCGGATTTCTTCGGGGGTGAAGTGCAGCCCATACACTTTTTCGGGGGAGAGAAGTGGCTTTTTATTCATGATTAAAAATTCCTGTGCTGAACCCTTTTGCATAACGCTGATGGACATTGAATGTATCCAGTTTTTCATAAAATGCGCGCCATAAATGGATAAAACGCGCATGCAGTGCCTCGGGTGTTTCGTGGAGCGGGCGGAAGACGGAGTGCGCGCCGTTGTAGAGGGCCCAGTCCCGGGTGAGGATACGTCCTTCTTTTTCCAATTGTTGGAAGACGGGCGTTCCGGGGAAGGGGGTCCAGATGATAAATTCGGCGAGGTTGAGGTGCGAGCGCGAGGCTAAGTTGGCGATGAGGTCGGCGGTTTGTGCGGGGTCGTCTTCTTCGTGACCAATCGTGAAGGAGGCCATGGTTTCCATGCCGGCTTCTTGCAGGCGGCGCATCGTCTCAATCAGTCCCTCACCGGTCAGCTCCCGGCAGAGGGGATCAAACAGGCCAAGTACCAGATAAATCTGACGGCAGCCAGCCTCGGCCAGGCGCTGTATATCTTCGGGAGAAAGGCCGCGCAGCATGAAGGGATAGGCGGCAAAAAAGAAGACTTTTCGGATGCGCTCCGCCTTCATGGCATCGAAGAGTTCATTGCGATAGGCGCGGTCGGACGGGTTGTTGAACAGGAGGTTTTCATCTGCAAAATAGAAGCAGGGAAAAGACATGCTGCGCAGGTCGTCGAGTACTTCCTGGATAGGTTTTCGGATGATTCCGGGACCATTGCATCCGTGGACTACGCAGAAGGGGCAGCACACGTCACACCCTCGCGCAGTCTGTACGATTCCGGCGCGAAGATAGCCGGAGGCTTTGAAGAGTTCGCGGCGGGGTTTGGCGAAGGGGGCGTTTGGAGTGCCTCGGTAAAGGCGTTCCAGGCGCCCATGTTGAAAATCATCAAGCAGCACTTCCCAGACTCCTTCGGAGGGGCCGGCAATCACGGCATCGGCGTGCAGGAGCGTTTCTTCCGGATTCATAGAGGGATGAATGCCGCCGGCCACGACTGTTCGACCCGCCGCGCGAAAACGGTCAGCAATGGCATAGGCATTGGAGGCCTGCGGGGTGAAAAAGCTGAGAGCAATCAGGTCGGCGGGAACGTTGTAATTCACGGGTTCGACGTGTTCATCGGTCATGCTCACGGTGTGATCGGGCGGGATGGCACCGGCGGCGGTTGGGATGCCGAGTCCGGCCATGCAGAAAGTGCCGATTTCCCTGCCTGAAAGGGTTTCACGTAGTTCGGGGCAGTCATCGAGCAGCTTTTGCCAGCGTGGAAAAATAAAGTGGATGTGCATGATCAGTCGGTTTCTCCGCGCTGGTCAATGAACCATCGTTTTTTGCGATAACCGGGGGGTGACATCAATTCGATCAAATGTTCTTCGGGATGGAATTCCAGGGCCGGGCGTACGCGAAAGGTGTCGGCGAGATCATCGCGCAGGCGGGCGAGCAGGTGCTCGTCAGGGGTGTCGACGGAAAGAAGAACGGTGAGCTGTTCGCCGTGACAGGCATCGCGTCCGGCAATCAACACAGCGTGGCGGACGGCCTCGTGACCGTGAAGAAAATCACGCACGGCGGCAGGATAAATGGTGGTGCCGCGTATTTTGAGCATCTGATTTTCGCGTGCCAGGATGGGGCCGATGCGGTGCGAGAGGCGACCACAGGCGCAGGGTTCCGTGATTCGGAAGGTAATGTCGCCGGTGCGGTAGCGGATCAGGGGCGCTCCTTCGGTTTGAAGGCTGGTGACAACCAGCGCGCCCGGCTCTCCGTCGGCGCAGAAGGTGCCGTCGTCGCGCAGAATTTCCGCATGGACCAGGTCCGGGTGGATGTGATGGCCGGCAGCGGCGCTGCATTCGCAGAGCGAGCCGTTCATCTCTGTGTTGCCGTAATTGCCGTAGAGTTCCACGTTGCGCAGCTCGGTGATGCGCCGGGCCACGGCATTGGGGCGCAGTGAAACATCGCGTACGGCATCGCCCACTAGAATGGCTTTGCGCAGGGGGAAGTCGGCTTCAGAAAGCCCTAGCTTTTTCGCCTCGCGGAGAATGGCCAGCAGAAAAGAGGGAACGGTCATGATGGCCGTGACGCCAAAGCGCCGAATCCGGTCGACCTGCAAGGCCGGCCCGCCGGCGCCCTGACGCAACACGCAGCATCCGATTCGCTGGAGTCCCTGGTAATAAGCCATGCCCGCCATGAAGAGCGAGTCCATGGTGACGCACAGCAGGACCGTGTCCTTTTCTGTTAGACCTGCCGCCGCGAAGGTGTAGTGCTCGGCCACGGCCAGATGCTCGATATCCACGCTGGTGAGGGGAAGTGCAATGGCGCGTCCCGTGGTGCCCGAGGAACAGACGATTTCGCGTACGGCCTCCCGCGGCGCGGCAAAAAAGGCTTCGTTGCTGCGGGCCAGATCATCCCGCGTGGTGAGCGGAAGCGCGGAGAGAAAAGAAAATACGTCATCCGGATTTTCGGGCACGCGGAAGTCGGCCAGGCTTTGGCGGTAATAGGGGGATTGCTCCAGGGTGTAGCGCAGTTGCCGCTGAAGCAGAGCCGCCTGAAGGCGGCGCTGCTCCTCCCACGGCAGAAATTCAAGATTCGGATGATAACGGGGCTCAAACACACTCATGATGTGAGGAGAAATAAAATATTGAGCCCAGCGAGTCAATCAGCGAGTCCGTTCACGATCTCGCAAGATTAAATTATTCACCGCAAAGAGCGCAGAGAACTCAAAGAAATTGAACGGAAATCCCGGGAGGGACGTTGTCCTCAACGTCCTTCTATTTTCAAACTCATTCCTTATTTCTTCTCGCCCTCTTGCTCACTCTCTACGCTCATTCTCCGCATGGCCCGTGGGGACACGGGCCCTCCCGAAGACGAATTCGATGGCGATACCGATGGCGATGAAATCAGGTCAGGCTGTTTCATCCACCACGAGATGTTTCATGATGAATTCGCGCCGCTCGGGGGTGTTTTTGCCCATGTAGAAGGTAAGCAGGGAGGGGATGGTGTGATGATGGCTCACTTCAACAGGCGTCAGCCGAATATTTTTGCCGATAAACTGCTTGAATTCGGAAGGGGAAATCTCGCCAAGCCCTTTGAATCGGGTAATTTCGGCGCTGCGTCCGATGGTTTTGGCGGCTGCGTCGCGCTCTTTTTCCGAGTAGCAATAGATGGTCTTGGACTTGTTGCGTACGCGGAAGAGGGGCGTTTCCAGGATCATGACGTGGCCGTTGAAGACCAGCTCGTCGAAGAAACGCAGAAAGAAGGTGAGCATCAGGTTGCGGATGTGAAGACCGTCCACATCGGCATCGGTGGCGAGGACAACGCGGTTGTAACGTAGGCGGTCGAAGGATTCTTCGATGTTGAGGGCGCGCATGAGGTTGTACAGTTCGTCGTTTTTGTAGATGGAGTCGCGATTGAGATTGCAGACATTGAGGGGCTTTCCGCGCAGGGTGTAGATGGCCTGGTTGTTGACATCCCGGCAACTTACGATCGAGCCGGCGGCGGATTGGCCCTCGGTGATGAAGATGGAGGTCTCGAGGCCTTTACCCTTTTCCCTGTTGAAGTGCAGTTTGCAGTCCTTGAGCTGCGGAATGCGGATGGAAATGGCCTTCGCTTTTTCGCGTGCCATTTTTTTGACAGAGTTGAGTTCCTTGCGCAGTTTTTCGGTTTCTTCGATTTTCTGAATGACGAGGTCGGCGGCTTCGGGGTTCCGGTGGAACAGGTCGGTGACGACGTCGCGCACCTGATTGACCAGGTCGGAGCGTATTTCGGTGTTGCCCAGTTTGTTTTTTGTTTGAGACTCGAAGATCGGCTCCTTGAGCCGGATGGCCAGGGCGCCGACGAGACCTTCACGTACGTCTTCGCCGCTGAATTTCTTTTTGGAGAATTCGTTGACGGCTTTGAGTACGCCCTCGCGGAAGGCGCTGAGGTGGGTGCCGCCATCGCTGGTGAACTGTCCGTTGACGAAGGAGAAATAGGTTTCACTGAAGCGGCGGGTGTGCGTTAGGGCCAGTTCCAGGGTTTTGGATTGATAATACATCGGCGGGTAAAGGGCTTCATCCTCGACATCCTCGCGGAGGAGATCGAGGAGGCCATCCTCGGAGTGGAATTCTTCGTCGTTGTACCAGATGGCCAGCCCCGCATTGAGGTAGGTGTAAAGACGGATGCGCCGGGCCACGTGATCGGGATCGAAGTAGACCTTCGGAAATATCTCGGGGTCCGGGATGAAGGAAATCAGGGTGCCGTCCGGTTCGCCGGGGGCCTTGCCCTGGCTTTCTTTCTTGAGTACACCCTGTGCATACCAGGCCTCCGCGTATTCCCCGCCCCGGCAACTGCGCACCACAAACGATTCGGAAAGCGCGTTGACCGCCTTGGTGCCCACACCGTTGAGGCCGACGCTAAACTGAAACACCTCGTCGTTGTATTTCGCACCGGTATTGATGCGCGAGACGCATTCCTGAACTTTGCCTAGCGGGATGCCGCGCCCGTAGTCGCGTACGGTGACTTCCGAATCATCAATGGTGACTTCGATCTTCTTGCCATAGCCCATGATGAATTCGTCGACCGAGTTGTCGATGACTTCCTTGAGCAGCACATAGATGCCGTCATCATAGTGGGCACCGTCGCCAATACGCCCGATATACATGCCGGTGCGCTTGCGGATATGTTCGAGGGAGGAAAGGGTCTTGATCTTGCTTTCGTCGTAATTATGCGTCGTTTTCTTTGCCATAGCGCCGGAATCCTTGCCAGCGGGAAGAGGTGTTTTCTACGCCTCGCATCATCGCCGGATGTTTTTTCATGTAAAACAGTCGCTCATCAAATAGCGGAGTGGGCTGCGAGTCAAGACCCGCATAAAGAAAAATCAAAGAGTATTGCAAGCGCCGGGGGCTTGACCTAAGATGCCGTCCCGATGGCCGCATTGACCCGGCACACGAAAGGAAAAATATGGTATCGGAAGGACTGAAATTCAAACGGGTGCTGCTCAAATTGAGCGGCGAGGTGTTTCATGCGCCGAATGGCGGCGACTGTATTGACCCGGTGGCGCTGGAAGCCACCGCCCAGCAAATCAAGCGGGTACACGACTTGGGCGCGGACCTGGCCATGGTCGTGGGCGGGGGAAATATCTTTCGCGGAATGCCCGGCGAAATCTGCGGCATTGACCGGACCACTGGCGACAACATGGGCATGCTGGCCACCATGATCAACAGCTTGGCCCTCCAGGCCGCCATCGAAAACGTCGGCATCCCCACGCGCCTGATGTCCGCCATCGACATGCCAAAAATCTGCGAGCAGGCCATACGCCGCCGCGCCATGCACCATCTTGAAAAGCGGCGCGTAGTGATTTTCGGCGCGGGAACTGGCAATCCCTATTTCACCACCGACAGTGCCGCCGCCCTGCGTGCCACCGAAATCCAGGCCGACGTGCTCCTGAAGGGCACCAAGGTGGATGGCATCTATACCGCGGACCCCAAAAAACATCCCGACGCGGTGCGGTACGATGAGATCACCTATCAAGAGGCCCTGGAAAAGCGCCTACGCATCATGGATGCCGCCGCCTTTTCGCTTTGTCAGGAGAACAAGATACCGATTATCGTATTTAATTTTTTCAAGGAAAACGAACTTATGCGGGTGTTGCAGGGCGAACCGGTTGGCACCCTGGTGCACTGAGTGCGCGTGAACACACCCTAAACAACGAAAAGGAGAATCGCTATGGAATCATTGGATCAAGTCCTGTTGGATAATGAAGATAAAATGAGCAAGGCATTGGAATTTCTGCAGCAGAAGTTTTCGGGCCTGCGCACCGGGAAAGCGTCGCCCAACCTGGTGGAAAATGTGCAGGTCATGTATTATGGCACCCAGACCCGTCTGCGCGATCTGGCCGGCATTGCGACGCCCGAGCCGCGCCTCATTGTGATCAATGCCTATGATCCCACCGCCCTCGGTGCGATTGAAAAGGCCATTCTCGCCGCGAATCTCGGGCTGACGCCCATGAACGACGGGCGCGTGATTCGCCTGCCCATTCCCGAATTGAGTCAGGAACGCCGTCAGGAAATCATTAAAGTGGCCAAACGGGAAACCGAAGAACAGCGCGTGGCCGTGCGCAATCTGCGCCGCGAAGCCAACGATGCCGTCAAGGCCCTTCAGAAAAAGAGCGTTATTACCGAAGACGAACGCGACAAGGCCCTGGACGGCATCCAGAAAAACACCGATGCCTATATCAAAAAAATGGACAACCTGCTCACCGCCAAGGAAAAAGAACTTCAGGAAGTCTGATCAGGGAGGGCGAGCGTCCCGCGAGCCGTGCGGAGAGGGAGAGAATTTAACGCAGAGACGCAGAGACGCAGAGACGCTGGGCCGCAGAGGGGAGAGGTTTTCACACAAAGGCACGGAGGCACAAAGGAACAGAGGGACGCTTGGAGGGCGAGCGGCCCCGCGAGCCGGTCTGTTTTGTATGCTGAACGCCGACCGAAGGGTTCGTCAATAAACTCGGAGCGCGATGAATAAACCAATGCAGGGCCTGGACGTCCTCCTCGAACGGCACTTGGATTGGCTGACCGGGCGCCGGGTGGGGCTGGTGGCGCATCCGGCGAGCGTAGACGCGCAGGGGGTGCATGCCGCGTTGCGTCTGCGTGCTTGCCCGGAGGTTCGTCTGACGTGTCTGTTAGGGCCTGAACATGGTTTTTCGGGGCTGGCGGCAGCGGGCATCCCGGTGGAGGACGGCGCTCACACCGATTGGGACCTCCCCGTGTTTTCCCTCTATGGCGAAACCCGTAAACCGACCCCGGAAATGCTCGAACATCTGGATGTTCTCGTGTTCGATCTGCAGGACTTGCCCGTTCGCTGCTACACCTATTCCTCCTCGCTGCGCCTGATGCTCGAGGTCGCCTCCGAATGCGGGAAAACCGTGGTGGTGGCCGACCGCGCGGCCCCGCTGGCCGGAATACTTGACGGCCCGATGCTCGAGCCGGAACTCGAATCCTTTGTGGGCTTGGTGCCCACGCCCTACTGCTATGGCCTTTCCACCGGCGAGCTGGCCCGCCTACTGGTCGATCATTACCGGTTGGACGTGGATCTCAAGATCGCCTTTCGCTCCGGCCCCTCCGCCGGAGTGGATGCCCGCTGGATACCCCCCTCGCCAGGCATCAAAACCCGTCAGACGGCTCTGACCTACCCCGTGACCGTCTGCTGCGAAGCCCTGCCCGCACTCGATTACGGACGCGGCCATCCGTTTGTCTTTCAGGTAATGGCCGCGCCCTGGATCGATGGCGAGGCGCTTGCACGGGATGTGAACCGGCTTGCCCTGCCTGCACAGCACGTCGCGCCGATCGCCTACACCGCTTCCGAGGGACTCTACAAAAACTGCCTCGTGCAAGGGATTCGCCTCGAAGTAGATGAAAGTCCCGCCTATCGTCCCGCCTGCGCGATGATGCACCTGTTGCGCCTGCTCACCGATCTCTACGGAGTGGACCAAATCTGGCACGCCGAAGGCTCGCGGCCCGCCTTTTTCGACCAACTGCTCGGCTCGCGCCAACCCCGCGAAGCTCTCCTCGCCAGCCAGACCCCCGCCCAAATTTCTGCAGCATGGGAACCCGGTCTGCGCGCCTTCGATGCGTGAAAAAGAGGAGCACCCGAAAAATGCAGGAAAGGGTTATCCACAGATTACGCAGATTTGCGCAGATTGAGAGAGGAAAACTGTACGAAGTGGTTGAAGTAGCGTGGACTTCCAGTCCGCGTTTCCCCCAAAGGAAGAATCGAATGGCGCAGACAGGCAGAACGCAGTTTTCGGGATGTGCGTATTGGTAGCGTGGTGCTCTCCGAGCGCCACGGTGTTTT
>Ga0075120_10003247_pt1 | contig 11201 bp, 8 predicted proteins | sample AntAceMetag02UKL_FD_69792 | JGI IMG/M metagenome (GOLD analysis project Ga0075120, IMG submission 69792) | Saline lake microbial communities from Ace Lake, Antarctica - Antarctic Ace Lake Metagenome 02UKL | ecosystem: Environmental > Aquatic > Non-marine Saline and Alkaline > Saline | place... | reverse complement strand
TTATGTCTTCCTTTGTTTGTTTTTTTATTCATTGGAAATAAGCAAAAGTTTATTTGGTTGATTGGTATAATAATCCCATCATTTATTTTTTTATTGAATGGCACGAAGCATATTTTTTGGGCTTTTGTATTGTCAGTAATTGGCTGGGGGTTAGCAAAAGGAATTTTGATAATTAATAAAATGTTTAGAAAATAAAATAATTTTAGATAAAAAAAGACTTAGAAGTTAATTTCTAAGTCTTTTTATAAATCGTTTAAGAAGTTATAAATTGAGTTAATTCTTCTTTTTTTTCTTTCATCAATTCTTTTGTTTTAGCCTCAAGATTTAATCTTAAAAATGGTTCCGTGTTTGAGGGACGAACATTAAACCACCAGTTTTTATATTCAACTGTTAACCCGTCTAATTCATTCTGTTGACCGTCACGATATTTTTCTTTTAATTCATTTATTTTTTTATCTTTGTCGTCTACTTTAAAATTCGTTTCTTCAATATTATAATATTTAGAATAATTTATCAGTAGTTCGGATAATTTTTTATTTGAAAGAGATATAATTTCAGTCATTATTAAAGCAGTAATTATGCCACTGTCTACCATGTAGTTGTCGCGATAATAATAATGGCCAGAAAGCTCTCCGCCAAAAATTGCATTAGTTTCTCTCATTAATTTTTTTATAAAACTATGTCCGACTTTTGATATAACAGGTCGGCCGTTATTTTTTTCTATTATTTCTGAGATAATATGACTGCAACGTAAATCATAAATGATTTTTTCTTGAGGATTATTTTTTAAAAAGTATTCCGCTAGCATAGCAACGATTATGTCGCCTTTTATAATTTGTGCTTTTTCATCTATAAAAAATACTCGGTCAGCATCACCATCAAAAGCCATGCCAAAATCAGCTTTTTCTTCAATAACCTTTTTTTGTAAATCAACCATGTTTTTACTTTCAATTGGACTCGGTTGATGATTTGGAAATGCACCGTCTAACTCAAAATAAAGAGGGATAATTTCGCAAGGTAATGAAGCAAAAAATATCGGTACGATTTTGCCTGCCATTCCGTTGCCGGCATCAATGACTATTTTAAGCGGTTTAATTTTTTCTGTTTTAATAAACGTGAAAGATTTTTTTACATAATCAGGTAAAATATCTATTGATTCAATGTGTCCACTATTTTCGACTGCAGTGTATTTATTTTTTTCAATATTTGTTTTTAATTCTTGAATTTCTTCTTGTCCAAACGGTTTAGCATTGGCGAAGGTCATTTTGAAACCGTTCCATTCTTTCGGATTATGTGAGGCGGTAATCATAATTGAAGGGTATCCCAGAAAACCAGAAGCAAAATAGGTTGTGTCAGTCGAAACTAGACCAATGTCAATTACATCTTTGCCAGTTTTTTTTATTCCTTCAGCTAGGGCATTGAAAATATTTTCGCTGGAAAGTCGCATATCTCTACCAATAATAATTGTTTGTTCTTTCATTAGTGAGGCAAAATTGTTTCCGATTGATTTTACTAGTTCATCAGTTAGATTATCGTTGTAGATTCCGCGAATATCATAAGCTTTAAAAATTGTTGAGTCTATGTTCATAATATTTTTACTCCTCCCTAACCCTCCCCTTGCGAAGGAGAGGGAAATCGTTGAGTTTATTATTGTAATTTTTATGTAATAAAAAAGCAGTGGTTAAACTGCTCTTTTATTGTAGCAAATTATATTGTTTTGTCTAATCTTTTTTGAGATATAACCAGAGTCCACCCAGTCCCCACCAAATGGCGACTAGTGATAATATCCAGCCAATCAGAGGAATAGAAAATATTAACCAGCTAATGACAATACCGATTATCATTGCCCAAATCATAGAATCTTTTTTCTTTTTCCAGATATTTTCCAAAATACTTCTACCGATCAAAATACCAACAATAATTTTACTTAAATAAACAGCTAGAATCCAGAGACTAAAAAGAATTATAGCTAAAGGTATACCGATTAAAGTAAAAATTAAAATTACAGCTAAAATAGGAGCGATAAACATAACAATAATTCCCCAGCCAATAGTTTTACTTGGTTTTTTTAACATTTTGTCAGTTATTTCAATAATTGGTTTTCGCCATAAGCTAATTAAAACTAAACCGATTACTAAAGAAGCAAAGATAGAATAAAGTTTGCCCCATGCCCAAATAGCCATAATGTCTTTTTTAGCTATTTTTTCTTTTGGTAAATTTTTAGTTATTTCCCCAACAACAGAAGCTGGATTTTCGACAGTAGCGTCATACTTGTCAGTGTAGATTAAATTACCATTAATGATGGCTTTATCCGAAACAATTAAACCTGAACGGTCTGGACGTTGGGAATCTATTGAAAGATTAACATCGCCGTTTATTTCGCCAGAGATTCTTCCGTTGGCTATTCCGCCATGTAAGCTACGTCCGATTTTGCCACCGATATCAGCGCTGGCACCACCAATTAGTGTGTCCCAGCCGACAATTGCCTCTGGACTTAAAATTACAGTAGCACCAAACATCTGTAAATTGCGGGCAATATTTCCTCGGATATTAATTGTATTACCTGCTGTTCTGACTGAACCATTGACTTGTCCGCTAACGTCAATTGATTGTCCAGCGCAGAATACATCGCCTTCAACCTTACCTCTAATGTTAATTGATTGGCCAGCGCAAAAAAGGTCGCCAGTTATTTTCCCATCAATATTAACGGTTTGGCCAGCAACGTAAAAATTGCCTTCAATAGTTTCATCCGGTCCGACATAGATTGAATCACCGGATTTTATTTCAAAAGCAAAAACTGAAACAGGTAATAAAAAGAACAATAAAACAGTAGTAAAAATGAAAAATCTTGTTTTTGTCATAGATTTATGGTTAAGTGTTAGTATGTTAATTATACAAAAAAATAGGAAAAAAACAATACAAAAATTATTTAAGTTAAATTTGGAAGACAGAAAAGACTTAATGGCAGCCAAGAGAAAATTAGCTAAAAAAGACGGCGTGGAAATTCTAAGAAACGCTGATATTTTAGTTGAGTATAGGAAGTTAATAAAAACTGGCAAGATCAAAGAAAATTTAGAGTTGGAAAAGATTTTACGTAAACGAGCAATTAGAACTATGTCTGGTATAGCGCCAGTAGCGGTATTAACAAAGCCATATTCTTGTCCTGGGAAATGTGTTTATTGCCCGACAGAGAAAAACGTGCCAAAAAGTTATTTATCTAATGAACCAGCTGTTATGCGGGCTATTCGATGTGGTTACGATCCGTACAAACAAGTGCAATTGAGATTACGCGCATTGGAAGCCAACGGACATCAGCCAACAAAGATAGAATTAATTGTTATCGGTGGAACCTGGAGTGTTTTACCAGCGAAATATAAATATTGGTATATAGTAAATTGTTTTGTCGCGGCTAATAATTATAAATTTTTGACTTTATCTTCTGGTAAACAGACAGATAAAATTTTAATTTCAAAATATACTATAGCTGATTTAAAAAAACTTCTGATCAAAGAACAAGGAAAAAACGAGAAAGCAAAATATAGAATTATTGGCATAACGCTAGAAACTAGACCAGATTATATTAACGAACAAGAATTATCGGAAATGCGAGAACTGGGTTGTACTCGAGTTGAAGTTGGCGTTCAGGCAATTGATGATAAAATTTTAAAATTAAATAAACGAGGACACGACGTTAAAGAAATTGCTAGAGCAACTAGTCTGTTGCGACAATTTGGTTTTAAAATAACTTATCATATTATGCCAGCCTTGCCAGGTTCAACTGCAGTTAAAGATTTGAAAATGTTTAAACAGTTGTTTACAGATAAAAGATTTCAACCAGATCAAATCAAGTTTTATCCAACTGTCGTAACAAAAGGTAGTTTGCTTTATCGTTGGTGGAAACAAGGGAAATATAAACCATATTCAAACAAAACATTGCAAACTTTAATTGCTAAATGTAAATACATAGTACCGACCTATGTACGCATTATAAGATTGATTCGTGATATTCCTGGAGAGTCAATTATAGCTGGAAATAAAATTACCAATTTGCGACAAATAATGCAAGATAGAGGTGTCAAATGCAAATGTATTCGATGTCGCGAGGCACGTGATAAAAAATTTACAATGAATAGTTTAAAATTAAGGGTTGTAAAATATAAAGCCTCAGAAGGAAAAGAATATTTTATTAGTTTTGAGTCTAAAGATAAAAAAACTCTTTTTGGATTTTGTCGATTAAGATTGCCCAATAATATTGTCGGTGCAGAAGAGACTCTGCTACTTCACTCTAGAATGGCAAACGTTTTAAAGGAGGCAGCTTTTATTCGAGAATTACATGTCTACGGCGAATTAGCGTCATCTGGTTCTGATAAAAAAGTTCAGCATATTGGATTAGGAAAAAGATTGATGTTAGAAGCAGAAGACATTGCACAGAAAAACGGTTTTAAAAAAATGGTAGTAATTTCTGGCGTTGGTGTTAGAGGATATTACAAAAAATTGGGATATAAATTGCAGGATAGCTATATGGTTAAGAAGATTGTGCAGTTAAGATAATTAGGATTATTAGGATTCTTGAGATTTTTGGGACAAGAACTTTAGTCTTATGTATAATGTATTATGGATTATATTTAAAGAGTTGGTAAAAAGTTAAAAAAAGACTATAATATCTATACAAATCTATATAAATAATGATTTTTATGGGGGAAATTAAGACAAAATTAATTGAATTTAAGAATAAGGACGGTGCTTTCCTGAGGGGCGTTTTAACTTATTGTAGTTTAAATTATGCAAAATCTGTCGTTATGATGGGTGGATTTGAAAGGACAGCAACAACCGAAACTAAATTTAAAAAATTAGCTGATGAATTGGCGCTGAATAATATTTGTACTTTTCGTTTTGATCACACAGGCGTGGGATTGTCTGACGGTGATTTTTCGAAAATAAGTATTGAGAGTTTAAGTAATGACTTAAACGTAGCGATCAAAGCATTAAAAAAAGAAATAAAATTTAAATCTATTTCTTTTTTGTCACATAGTTTGCCACCATGCGTTTTATTTAAACAAAAGTTTAAAAAGATATTTGATAAAATAGTTATAATCTCTCCAGCACTTAACCAGAAAGATTTATTGCGATATTGGTTTGTGGTTTCGGAAATGAAAGTAAAAAATTATAAGTTGAAAATTACTTGGGATAATTATAAAAAATATTTAAATGAAAATAATTTTCAAAAATATTGTATAAAAAAATTAAAAATGACCAAATCGCATTATGTTAGCAAAAATTATTTTGTAGAAAATCAAAACAAGGATTATTCGCTTTTGATAAATGATACTAATAATATTTTTCATGTTCACGGAGAGACAGACGATACTGTCCCATTGGAAAGTTTAAATATAAAATTTAAAAATCAATACATAGTTAAAGGTGGTGATCATGATATTGAAAGACCGGATTATATAAAAAAATGGCTTGGGAGGGTTGTAAATTTTTTGAAAAATTAATTTATTTCAAATGTTATTTATAGATTGAAAAACTTGTTAAAAATGACAAGTTTTTTATTTTTTCGGAAATAGGTGTCTTTGACAGCTGAGTGTGTTTGACGTAATATTAAATTACGATTATTAAGATAAAAATATGTTAGAATACAAAAATTTAAAAGAAAATGACCCCGAAGTGATGGATATTGTCAGGCGAGAAGCCAAAAGGCAATCAGAAGAAATGGAATTAATTGCTTCGGAGAATTATGTATCCAAAGCTGTTTTAGAGACTATGGGAACAGTTTTAACTAATAAGTATTCAGAGGGCTATCCAGGTAAAAGATATTATGGTGGTAATCAGATAATAGATGACGTTGAGACTGTAGCAATTGAAAGATTAAAAAAATTATTTGGCGCTGAGCACGCTAATGTCCAATCATTGTCGGGCTCACCAGCTAATGCATCTGTTTATATGGCTTTTTTAAAGCCAGGCGATAAAGTGATGGGATTAAAATTAGATCATGGTGGGCATCTATCACATGGACATCCAATTAATTTTTCCGGCATGCTTTATAACTTTGTTCAATATGAAGTTGACTCCGAGACAGGCAAAATTGATATGGATAAAGTTCGTGAAGTAGCTTTGCGTGAAAAACCAAAAATGATTGTTGCTGGTTATAGCGCTTATTCAAGAGAGATTGAATGGCAAAAGTTTAAAGATATTGCTGATGAAATTGGTGCTTTTACTTTTGCTGATATTGCTCATACGGCTGGTTTGATTGCTGGTAAACAGATGGATAATCCAGTGCCTATTTTTGACGTAGTATCATCTACAACCCACAAAACCTTGCGTGGGCCAAGAGGGGCAGTTATTATGTGTAAAGAAGAATTTGCTAAGCAAGTTGACCGAGCAGTTTTCCCTGGCATGCAGGGTGGACCGCATGATCATATCACTGCAGCTAAGGCCGTTGCTTTTGGGGAAGCTTTACGACCAGAATTTGCAGAATACGCCAAACAGGTGATTGTTAACGCTAAAACTATGGCAAAAGAGTTTATGAATTTGGGTTATAAAGTAATTTCTGATGGAACAGATAATCATTTAATGGTAGTTGATATGACCAGTAAAGATTTATCTGGTAAAGACGCTGAAGTAATTTTGGAGCGAGTTGGCATCTCAGTTTCTCGTTCAACAATTCCAAATGATCCCAATCCACCAATGAATCCATCTGGCGTTCGTTTTGGTACACCGGCCGTAACAACCAGAGGAATGAAAGAAGAAGAAATTAAAAAAATTATTACTTGGATAAATAGTGCTATAGAGAATAGAGAAGAAATAGAAATTTTGGACAGTATTAAAAAAGAGGTTGAGGATATGTGTCTTAATTTTCCTATACCGAGCATGTAGTTAAAAAGTAAAAAGTTTACGAGTTGTGATTTATGAAAATTATAGATGGTAAAAAATTAGCTGATAAAATAAAGAATAGCATAGTAAAAGAAATTGTTAAGCTAAATGGCGATAAAGATTCAAAAAATATGAATCGCCGTCCAAATTTAGCGATTATTTTAATTGGTGATCGTGACGATTCTGAATTATATGTTAATTTGAAAGAAAAAGAAGCTCGAAAAGTTGGTATTGATATCCATTTATATAAATGTCCAAAAAATATTACTGACCAAGAAGTTTTAGAAATAATTAAGTGTTTGAATGAGGACGATTCAGTTGATGGAATTCTAACACAATTACCTTTGCCGGATAGTTTAGATACTGACGTGATAATGTTAGCAGTTGATTCGAAAAAAGATGTTGATGGCTTCCATCCAGATAATTTAGAGAAATTATTAAAATCATGTCAAGTTGATTGTATTATGCCACCAGTTTTTGGTACGGTTTTGGAAATATTAGATAGTATTAATTTTGACGTAAAAGAAAAGAATATTTGTATTGTTGCTAATTCGGATATTTTTGGAAAAAGCTTAGGGCAAATTTTAAATTGCCGAGGCGGTAAAATTTCTATTACTAATTTAGATGAAAAAGATTTAATCCGAAAAACAAAGCAAGTGGATTTATTAATAACAGCAGTTGGTAAGCCTGGTTTTATTAAAAAAGAAATGATCAAGGAAGAGGCGGTGATAATTGATATTGGTATAACTAAGCAGAACAATAAGGTTTATGGTGATGTTGATTTTGATGATGTAAAAGAAAAAGTTAGTTATATCACACCAGTGCCTGGCGGTGTTGGGCCAATGACAATTGCTATGGCATTAAAAAATACTTTAGAGATATATAAAAGTAAGTATAAATAAAATTTTTGATATATAGATTATAATAATATTTTAACACCAGCACCAGAGCTGGTGTTTTATTTAATCTAATAAAAATTGCGTTGCCACGCGGGCCTACTTTTTGTAACTCCGCCAAATGAGGCGGACAGGCGTCAAGTAATCAAGCCTGCCTGCCCCTCTAATTCGGCGGGCAAGCGGCAGGCAGGCAGGTTGGGGGGCCTCAATGCGCTATCAAATTGATTAAAATTATTATTTTTAGACTTGGCGCTTAGTTCGGCCTCCAAACCCCTCGGTGATTTTTAATATCGATATTATATAAATAATTTTATTACTTTGAATAACGGAGATACTCTGTTAAGATGATGACAGTAAGCGTTTAATAGCAAATAATATTTTGAATAATATGGAACAAATTTTGAAAAAAAAGCAAGAATTGCGTGATTTGTTGAAACTGCACTATGGCTATGATAGTTTTCGTATTGGTCAGGAAAAAGTAATAGACAATATATTAGCTGGGAAAAATACTTTGGTAATTATGCCGACTGGTGGTGGTAAATCATTGTGTTATCAATTGCCAGCATTAGTTTTGGACGGAGTAACTATAGTTATTTCTCCACTTATTGCGTTAATGAAAGACCAAGTAGACGGTATGAATAAAATTGGTATTCCTGCTACTTTTATTAATTCTTCCATTAGTTCCGAAGAAGCCAAACAAAGAATAGAAGGAGTAAAAAATAATAAATATAAATTATTATATATCGCGCCAGAAAGATTTTATAATAAAGAATTTGTTAATGATTTACAAGCTATAAAAATTGAAATTTTGGCTATAGATGAAGCTCATTGTATTAGTCAGTGGGGGCATGACTTTCGACCAAGTTATTTGAGACTTGGTCACATTACAGAAAGTCTTGGCCAACCGACTGTTGTTGCTTTGACGGCTACTGCTACATCAGAAGTTAGAGATGATATTATTAAACAATTAAATTTAATTGAGCCAGAGCAAGTAGTGACTGGATTTACTCGACCAAATTTACAGTTTGGCGTAATTCACACTAACGAAACACGAAAGCCACAAATGGTTTTGGATGCAATTTCCAGTGTGCCTGATGAGACGGGCATAATTTATGTTAGTACTAGAGCTAGAGCAGACGGATTATTGCAAACACTTTTGGAAAATAATATAGAAGCCGTTAGTTATCATGCTGGTATGGATATTCGTGATCGTAAATGGATTCAAGAACAATTTATTGCAGGCAAAGCCAAGGTAATTGTCGCGACTAACGCTTTTGGATTGGGGATTGATAAAGGAAATGTTCGATTTGTAATTCATTATGATATGCCAGGAACGATTGAAGCTTATTATCAAGAGGCTGGTCGAGCTGGGCGTGACGGTCGGCCGAGTTTTTGTTTGTTGCTATACAATTCACGAGACAGACATTTACAAGAATTTTTTATTAAAGGCGATAATCCTCCGCCAGAAATGGTAATTGAGATTTATGAAACTCTTTTAAATTATGAATCTGATACAGTTTTGATTACTTATGCCGAACTATCTTCAATGTTGTCAGATTCAGCGCCAGACATGGCTATTGGTACTAGTTTAAAAATTTTGGAAAAAGAAGGTTATATTCAACGTTCGCGAGAAAGAAGTGGACAAGCTTATCTGAAATTAATTTCTTCTTTTACTGATATTATGGGGTCGTTTGGTAAAAGATCAAAAAAGAAAATTGAATTATTTGATAAACTTTATACTAAATATTCAGATGAATTACAATCAGGTTGGCAAGTTAACTTTGAAGAAATTGCAGAAATTTTTGGAGTAAAAAAAGAAAGCTTAGCAAGATTAGCTAGAGAATTGTCAGAACAAAACATGGTTGAGTATCACCCACCATTTAAAGGCACGGAAATAAAAATTTTAAAAAAAGTTGATTCACCAGAATTAGAAATAAATAAAGACGCTTTAGCTGTTAAATTAGAAAAAGCTTACAAAAAGTTAGACTTAATGGAAGACTATGTTTTTAATATTAATTGTCGACAAAAATATATTTTGGATTATTTTGGTGACATTGAAGCAAAAGTTTGTGGCAAATGCGATACTTGTTTAACGGGTGGACGACCGATTGCACGAAGCAGAAGTATTAAAAAAAGATCTTTTGTAAAGAAAAAAGAGTTTAAATTAAAAGAATACAGTAAAGAATATAATATAGAAGTTAAACCAACATCAGTGATTAGTACAAAGTTGACACAGTTAGAGACTTTTGATTTATTTAATAAAGGATTTAGCCTTAGCCAGATTGCTGAAGAAAGACAATTGAAAGAAGAGACTATTATTAATCACCTGTGTTTTTTGATTGAAAAAAAATTGCCAGTTGATATAAGCAAATTAGTAAAACCAGATAGACAGAAAAAAATAGAGCAAGCGATTAAAAAAGTTGGTGCAGACAAATTAACACCGATTAAAGAAGAACTTGGCGATAAATACGGATGGGATGAAATAAAATTAGTAGTCGCAACAGAGAAAAAATAAAGATATTAATATATGAATAAAAAAACGCAAAAAGAATTATTAGAAATTGTTAAAAATAATTACGAAGAAATTGTAGATAAATATAATGAAACAAGAAAAAAGCATTTAATGCCTTTGTGGGGTGTTTTAGTCAATTATTGCGAAAACATAAAAGAAGGGAGCACTGTCTTAGACGTGGGTTGTGGTAACGGCAGGTTGCTTGAAGCTTTTGGCGATAAGCACGTAGATTATTTAGGAGTTGATAGTAGTAATGAATTATTAGAAAAAGCTGAGGAGAATCATCCAGATAAAAAGTTTATCTATGGTGATGTTTTGCAATTAGGTAACATTTCACAGATTAATTTTGATTATATTTTTTCTATTGCAGCTTTTCATCATTTACCAGGAAAAGATTTACAGATTGCGGCTTTAAAACAATTGAAGAATAAAATTAGTTTAAATGGTGAGATTGTAATTACGGTTTGGAATATGTGGAGCCAGAAAAAATTTAGAAAATTAATTTGGAAATATTTTTTGTTGAAATTATTGGGTAAAAACAAGATGGATATGGGAGATATTCTTTTTGACTGGAAAAATAATCAGGCAGAAGCTATTAGTAGACGTTATTATCATGCCTTTATAAAGATAGGATTAAGGCGAGTAGCTAAAAAAGCAGGATTAAAAGTTAAAAAAATAGAAAAAGATAAATATAATTATTATTTAACCTTAGGTAAGTAATTCTTGATTTTTTTGAGATATAGTGTTAGTATAATTTTGAAAACTCCATTCGGGAGTTTTTTATAATCTTTTGATTGTATGCATCCGTAGCTCCCGCCCACCTTGCTTTGCAAATGGTCGGGCAGGCAACTGGATAGTCCCGAACACTCGGGATCGGACCAGTGAGATAATTCTAACAATATATGCATCCGTAGCTC
>Ga0075120_10003246_pt1 | contig 11202 bp, 14 predicted proteins | sample AntAceMetag02UKL_FD_69792 | JGI IMG/M metagenome (GOLD analysis project Ga0075120, IMG submission 69792) | Saline lake microbial communities from Ace Lake, Antarctica - Antarctic Ace Lake Metagenome 02UKL | ecosystem: Environmental > Aquatic > Non-marine Saline and Alkaline > Saline | place... | reverse complement strand
CGCTTGAAAACACAATCACCAAGACCCTCTTCGACCTGGCCCGCAAGGTTCCGGCCGAGTGGCGGAAGACCGACATCAAGGTAATGCGCCGGCCCGGTCGCATCCAAACCGCCGGTGGAGCTGTCTCCTCGGCCCTCTACGGTGCCGCCTTCGGCATCCAAGCCGCCAACATGCGGGCCGCAGCCAATCACGAGATTCAATCCCCCGGTGGACAAATCACCAAGGCCTTACAACGCCGCATCTGGGACCTGCAGCCGGCGGGCGTTCACGACCTGCGTGTGTCACCCATGAACATCCACGATGAAATCATGTGCGTTACGCATCCCAATTGGGTGAAGCAAGTCACCGAACAGGTTCGAGAAACCGTCGAGTTCTTCCGCCCGCTGGTGCCGCTGATCGGCATGAGTTGGTTCGAGTCGATGGCGAACTGGGCGGAGAAAAAGGCCGGTGCCGAGAAGGTCAAGATTCGCTGTCCCGAGATGATGGAGTTTTGAACGATGGGAAAAGACATCGTCGAACATGCAGGGGCGTATCATGCCCCACCAGTCAGGATTTGCGCACCGATGAAAAGAAAAACGTGTAGTACCTGTAGACACGGACCTGAATGGTTCATCCAACGCGACTTGAAACAGTTCCTTTCGGATCGCGGATGGTTGGTCGAGCAGACGCACGGCAACCTGTACCAACAGGGATTGCCAGATCTGTTTGTTGCCCATCCGCGATACGGACAGCGTTGGATCGACTGCAAACAACCCAAACGATATTCGTTCACCAAAGCACAGAGAATCAAGTGGCCATTTTGGGAACATCAAGGCGTTGGCATTTGGATCATTACCGCTGCAACGCAAAAAGAATACGACAAGCTGATGGGACTGCCGAACTGGCGGGACTATTGGAAACCGTCCTGGGGCGACCTCCCAGACATCGATGCACTGCTAGACGAACTCGCCAAGAGTGACATCGATTAGACAACCCACCGCGACCGTTCGCGTCGCAAACACACTTACCTGAAAAATGTTCCCCAAACCAATTGCGCTCCCCGTACGCGCTCACCGAAACAAATATCAAAACCACATTACCCAACAAATATTCTATGAAACTCCAAACGAAACCAAACCCCTGGTCGTGCGTCGGATCGGCGTTCGCAATGGTGCTCGACATTTCGACGGCCGACTTCTTCGGTCTCGTCGGGCACGATGGCAGCGAAGTCGCTTTTCCCATGCTGCCCGATCCGATGGCACGCCGGGGGCTTCATATTCAAGAGTGCATTGCCGCTTGTGTGAAACTCGGCAAGGCTGTCACGCCGATCGAATTGTTTCCAGTGATTCAGGCAACGTCGAACGATGGCCATGAGCTACACGAAGAACACCTTATTGTTCTTTTTGGCGATAACGAAGCGGCCAACTGGCACCGCTTCGAGCAAACGATCAAGACCTCAACCGGCGTGCTCGAAGGCGTTGGCCGCCGGTGCCTTCATGCCGTGGCTTACGACCATGGCATGATCTTCGATCCGGACGGCGACCACTATCCCTATTCCCGCTCGGCCTGCGAGTCGCGTGACTTTCATCCTCACCGTACATGGCGAGTGGAACAACTCATTCTTCCAATTCCCCTTGTTCCTCTAAAATCCTCCGAAAGGACGTTGTCATGAGTTGCTACGACTACGACTTGACAAACAAGATTCCAAAGGCATTTGACCGCACACAGAACGAACAGATCTACGCCCGTGTCATGGCGGGCGAAGACAAGGCTCGCGAGGAAATGATCGAGGGCAACATGCCGCTGGTGATTGCCAAGGTAGATGCCTATATCGGCTGCCATCCGCAGGTTGCTTATCTGCGCGACGACCTGCACAGCGCCGGCTTCCTCGCGTTGGTCAAGGCGGTCAACACGATGGCCGAGCACGACCAACCGAGTAATGTGAATCCCACTGGCTATATCTCTGTTGCCATTACACACGAGATCACCAGAGTGATAGAGAAAGAGTCTGCAATGGGTCTAACGAGCATTCCCGAATCAGAGGATGGTCCTGTCAGTGACCGTGGCGTTCCCCAGGTAGGACACGATATTCCCGATTCAACCAGCGCCGTGAACGAGAGTGCGGTGCAAGGACTATTCGAGTCGCGCGACGTGCTCGAAGCGTGCTGTGAATCCGACAAGGAACGTGTGCTGCTACGGATGCGCGAAGGGGGTTACTCGGATCGTGAGATTGCCGAGAAGCTCGGACTTCCCCACATCACCACGTTTCGACTCCGCAAAGAACTCGAAGAGCGTTTTAACGAGAAGTGCCGCGAGTTGGAGGAGAATTGACGATGCTCCCAACGCGAATCCTCCTTGACCTGGACGACGTGTGCAATCGGTTCACGATGTATGCACTCAAACAGGTCGGTTGTCCGGTCGATGAACTGGCTTACCGAGACTTCAACCCCGCATGGGGTTGGGACATCGTTGCTGCGGCCAACGCGCTGCATCCGGCCCGCCAGTTCACTGCGGCCGAGTTTTGGGAATCGCTGGACAGGGACGTATGGGCGAGCGTGCCGGAGTCGGCCGAGTTCAAGACGCTGCTTCGTCGGTGCGAGGAACTTGTTGGTCCAGAGAACGTCTGTATCCTCTCCAGCCCGACACTTGATCCCAATTCACTCGCAGGCAAGCTCGAATGGATTCACAACCATTTTCCCAAGCGCATGCACCGGCAATTCCTGATCGGTCCACGAAAGCACTTCTGCGCCCGGCCGGACGCCTTGTTGATTGACGACTCCGACCACAACGTCGAAGCTTTCCGCGCCCACGGCGGACAAGCTATTCTCATGCCCCGTCCGTGGAACTCACTTCACCACATGCCCACTGAAACCCACCTCCACGACGCCCTTTCCAAGTTCTTCAACATGAAAGAACAGGCCGGTCTGGCGTAACCCGATTCTTCTCAACCATTCCTCTCCGTGTATTCCTACCCGAAAGGCATTCGCCATGTCGCGCCGAGAACTACTGCAATTGGCCCATACCTACAAACCGGACAAGCACAAGATTGCCGGTTGGTTCGTATCAGAAAAATGTGATGGCACGCGCTGTTTCTGGGACGGCGGCCTCAGCCGTGGCATCCCGACCGACCAAGTGCCTTGGGCGAGTATCACCGATCCTAAGACGGGGCGGCGCAAGGCCAAGATCAAGCCGATCGCGACGGGCCTCTGGTCCCGCTATGGCAACCCGATCATGGCCCCGGACTGGTTTCTGAATCTCCTGCCGTGTTGCCCGCTCGACGGTGAGCTTTGGGCCGGTCGAGGCAATTTTCAACTCTGCCGGGCGATCTGTGCCGGCGACGCACCTGACCCGCGGTTCGATAGGATTCAATATGCCGTCTACAGTACGCCGGCTTTGCCTTATGTCTTCGCCGACGGTGAGATCAAGAACGCCAACATGCACCGCAGCATCAAGTTGGCGGAAATCGAGTCCTGGATCAACAGTCGGCTCGCTGAACTGCCAGACTTCGTCTCGGTCGACACGCCTGCTACGTTCGATGGTGAATTGGCCTTCCTCTGCAAAAATATCCCGGTGCAAGACGACCGCGTATTTCTGCACCGCCAAGTCAAGTTGCCTGACAGCGAGACGGAAGCCCGCAACAAGGCCAACGCCTTCCTCGAAAAGGTGCTCGACCAGGGCGGTGAGGGCGTTGTCATCCGTGATCCGCAAGCGTCGTGGCTCCCCAAGCGGAACCGTGGCCTGCTCAAGCACAAGCCGTTCGACGATTCCGAGGCCGTTATCATCGGCTTTGTGGCCGGCAGGGAAGGCAAACAAGGCAACGTTCTCGGCAAGATTGGAGCCCTGAAGGTTCGCTGGCGCGACATCGAATTCGAGATCGGCTCCGGCTTGACGATGGCCGAACGCGAACTGCTCGACGAACGGGCCTTCAGTTATGCCGCTGCGCATCCCGGCCAAGTGCTGCCTGACTGGTGCGATGGCAAGCACCTAAAGCGTCGGCAGACGGTGACCTTCAAATTCCGCGAACTGTCCGACGACGGCGTGCCGAAAGAGGCGAGATTCTGGCGGCGGCGAGAGGGCGTCGAATGAAACCGCTGCTTCTCTACGCCCTGTCGCTGGTCGCCTTTTGTGCAACCGGCATGGTGGGCTGCAACTGTCGCGCCAAGAGAAATCCTTGGTTGGCCGCGGTCTGCTCGCTCAGTTGTACGGCCTGGACCGTGTTGATGATCTACTTCCTTTTCACTTGGTTGACGCTATGACCGGCAAATTGGGACCCCTCACGCTAGACCGAGCAACGCTATATTGCGGCGATTCCCGCGAGGTTCTCCCTCTGCTGGAGCCCGAGCAATTCACGGCCTGCGTCTGCGACCCGCCCTATCACTTGACGCAAGCGAGCCGCAAAGGCAGCCCCAGAAACAACGATCCGAAGACTCCGTTCGGCCGCACCCGGCTCGGCTCCAAAGGCTTCATGGGCAAGACGTGGGACGGTGGAGACGTCGCTTTTCGCCCCGAGTTCTGGGCCGAGGTGCTCCGTGTGCTGAAACCCGGAGCCATGCTCCTGGCCTTCGGTGGCACACGGACGTTTCATCGTTTGACGTGCGCCATCGAAGACGCCGGCTTCGAGATACGCGATTGCCTAATGTGGATTTACGGTTCCGGGTTTCCCAAATCGTTGGATATCTCCAAAGCCCTCGACAAGATGGCCGGCGCAGAACGAGAGGTAGTCGGCCGTCGCTCTCAGCCCGACATTCGTGGCGACAGTTACCAGAATCGGCATCGCCATGGCAAGATCGGTAACGTCGAAATCCTCGACACCGTTCCGGCCACCGAACTTGCCCGGCGCTGGGACGGCTGGGGCACATCCCTAAAGCCAGCCTGGGAGCCGATCCTGCTCGCAATGAAGCCGCTCGACGGCACGTTTGCGCAAAACGCCCGAAGACACGGCGTAGCGGGTTTGAACATTGACAACTCGCGGATTGGTGTCGGTAGGGGTGGGCACCGCGATGGCGAGAAAACCGCCACTAAACGTTATGCCGACCGTGGTTCGACCAACTTCGCGCCGACGCCCGGACCCCGCGGCGGTGATGCCAAAGGACGCTGGCCTGCGAACCTCATTCTTGATGAAGAGGCGGGTGAAATACTGGACAAGCAGAGCGGCGAGCGTCCGGGGTGCAGGTCGCGCAGCAGCGCCAAGCCGCGGAGCAAGTTCCGACCCGGCCAAGGCGAATACATGCCGCAAGGGCCAATCTATCCGGACACGGGCGGCGTCTCCCGTTTCTTCAAGAGGTGTGAACCAACGGAGGCTGAATCATGCGAGAGTGTGAGTATTGCGGAAAGCGTTTTGAGCCAGCCAAGCCAAGCCGCCGGTTTTGTTCAAAATCTTGCAGCAATCGCGGGCAACCACGCGGACAGGCAATTCGGCGATTCAATACGACGTTTTACGAACGCAATGCAGGCCGGATCAAGCGGAAGCGACAAGAACAATACGCAAACGATCCGAAACACAGGCAAAAAGTGCTTGCAAGAGTTAAGGCGCACAAGCACGGAAATGTTGAACGGCAACCGTGTGAATGTTGTGGAAACCCAAAGGCTGACAAGCATCACTCTGATTACTCAAAACCTTTTGAATACTCTTGGCTCTGTCGATCGTGCCACGTCAAGGAGCATGTGCGAGTGCTTGGCTCTTGGGGCGAAGGGCTGCGAAAGCCCATCTAGCCGTTTTCTGTACTGCGCCAAGGCCAGCAAGCGCGACCGCACCTGCGATGGCCAAGTCGAAAATAACCACCCGACCGTCAAACCACGCTCTCTGATGGAATATCTCTGCCGCCTGGTTACACCGCCCGGTGGTGGGCTGATCCTCGATCCGTTCATGGGCTCGGGGTCCACCGGCATTGCCGCGCTTGCCACCGGCAATCGATTCGTCGGGATCGAGCTTGAGCCTGAGAGTTTCAAAACCGCACAACGACGAATCGAGATTGCAGCCCAAACCGCACTACAAATTATCTCTCAAGCGGAGAAATCCCATGCGTAAACCCGAACATCTCAGCTACTCATCTCTTTCGCTTTGGTATAAAGATCGGGACGAATTCTTTATCCGTTACCTCTCGGACACAAAGGCCCCTCGCCTGCCGCAAGAGAACTATATGTCAATCGGCTCTGCCTTCGACGCCTATGCCAAATCGGCCCTTCACGAGGCGATCTTCGGCCGAGGTGTCAGCCCGCAGTTCGAGTTCGACGCCATCTTCACCGATCAGGTCGAGGAACACAACCGCGATTGGGCACGCGAGCACGGCCGCTACGTCTTCGACTGCTACGTCCACACGGGTGCCTACGCCGAGCTTCTTGCCATGCTCTTGAACTCACGCGAAGAACCCCGCTTCGAGTTCACCGTCAAGGGTGTTATCGGCGACCGCGTGTCCTTTCTCGGCAAGCCCGACTGCCGGTTCGTCCACGAGTGCGGCGTCCACGTCATCCTCGACTGGAAGGTCAAGGGCTACTGCTCGAAGTACGGTGCCAGCCCCAGTAAGAACTACATTTTGTGCCGCGATGGTTACGACGCCGTAAAGCTCTGCGTTGGCGCCACCAAGAAAAACCCCGAGGGCAAGCAAAGCGCTAGCCACGGCAAGGCCCACAAAAACTTCAAGTCTTACGATCACCACGGTATGACAATCCACGCCGGCTCAATGGAATACTCAAACCCCGAATATGCCGACCAGCTTTCCATCTACGGTTGGCTATTGGGCGAGAAACCCGGCGATGAGAACGTCGTGGTATGCGTCGACGAGATCGTCTCGAAGTATATGGGCGAGGGCAACAACCCGCTCCTGCGAGTCGCCCAGCACCGTGCCCGAGTTCAACGCGACCACCAGATGCAACTGCTCGATCGGGCGACCGTCTGCTGGGACGCCATCACCAGCGGCCACATCTTCACCGATCTCTCTCGTGAGGACAGCAACGCCCGTTGCGAAGTGCTAGCCGAGGTGTCGTCTGGTCTGCACAGCAACGGCTCCTCGAAAGAAGACTGGTTCGCCGAAGTCGTCCGTCCGCAGTTTGCAAGGTAATCACCATGCCCATCCACGAAGCCTCCCTCGACCACAAACTGATCCAAGGTGATTGCCTCGAAGTGCTCCGCACGCTCGACGAGGCGACTTGTTTATTTGCCGATCCGCCGGATAACATCGGCCTTGGTTATAACGAGTTCGACGACCGGCGACCAGAGAATGCTTACGTGGCGTGGCTGGATGACTGCCTGCGACTGTTCATCCAGAAGGCCGGTATCGTGTGGGTTTCGTTCAACACCAAGTGGAGTTTTGCTATCGGCATGATCGTCCACGATCTGCTCCGCGAGCACAAGTGGCTCGAAGCGAAGTCCTGCGTGCAGACATTTACCTTCGGACAGCATCGACACAACGACCTGGGCAACAACCATCGGCCGCTCCTTCGCCTCAAACGAGACGACGCGCCACTCTATCCCGACGCTATCCGTGTCCCATCATGGCGACAACTCAACGGCGACAAGCGGGCAGACCCTCGCGGCCGCGTTCCCGGCGACGTGTTCGACTTTTCACGAGTCACGGGCAACTCCAAGCAACGTTGCCGATGGCATCCGACTCAGTTGGCCGAAGGACTCGTCGAGCGTTGCGTGAAGCTGAGCACGCTCGAAGGCGATCGAGTGATTGACCCGTTCGCTGGCACCGGCACGACACTCCGCGTTTGCAACCGCATCGGTCGCCCCTGCACGCTCATTGAGTACGACCACACGTACTGTAACCGCATCGCGGAAGAACACAACCTCAAGCCGCAAGGCACCAATGCAACCGTCTTTCTGTCAACCTGAAATCAAGGAGCCGATAATCATGCTCGACAAACCCACTGTTCCCGCCAGCGACTTCCTCGGCTGTTTGATCGAGGTCGGCCACACCGTTGTCTATCCCGTCCGTCGTGGCTCAAGGCTATGGATGCAAAAAGCGAGCGTCACCCAGATCGTCCAGCACGACCGGACTCAGCCGCCGCTGTTGGTTTGCCTCAACCCGAAGGGCCGCAAGGTGACAATCCAAAACCTTTCCAACTGTGTCGTTGTCGGAGGGTGAAACCATGCCCATGTACGACTACATCTGCGATGCTTGCGAACACAAGTTCGAGGAGTTACACGCAATGGGCGACAAGCCGTCCAGGATTTGTCCGAAATGAAAACGTCGGAAAGTCCACCGCATCTTCATCTTGGCTCCGGCCATTCACCATCACTACTCGCCCATGCACCCGCGACGCAATCGCGGAAGAGGATACTGACATGATCAAAAACAAACCAGCAAACCGTATAGCCAATTATCTCGGAAACAACGGGGCATCGACCGAAGCCACTGCTCACGAGGATTGCGTCGGCAAGATCGCCCTGGTCGAACCGCCGGTTGGTACCTTTGGGGCTGGCGAGTACATCGTCGTTGATCAGACCGCCAACGCGCTGTACGGCGTCAAGCTCGGCTCGGCGTTTGACGGTAGCGAAGTTAAGCTGATCCCGCTCATCGGCCCGGTCGCCTGGACAGTTGTTCGCGTCGATCCAGACACATACGGCCTGACCGAATCGACGATCCTCCTGCTGTCTGACTTCGCCGCCACGCCACCCGAAGATCGGCACGAAGACCTCGACGACTGCATCTACGAGGGCGCCGACTACGCGGCGGGTGCCCTTTTGCGGATGCTTGAACGCCGCCAACAGAAACGGTACGAGGCCGTGGCCCGTCAGTTGGCCGACGGCTCCGGCTCCGACGACACAAAGCTCACGGCCACCGCAGCCGCCGACAACGATCCCATCCCTGTGCTGCTGGTCAACCTGAGCAATTTCGACATGCTCCTCGCTTGGATCGTCTGATCTTCCCCTGTCTGCAAATCTAAAGAACTTTTTACACGGGAAACCCACCCCATGAACACAAACCCTCACATCGGCACCTACGTCAGCGTCGATATCGAAACCACCGGCCTCAACCCAGAGAACTGTCAAATCCTGGAGATCGGCGCAGTCATCGACGACGGCACCACGCCAATCGAAGATTGCCCCACGTTCCACTGCTACGTGGAGCACGGACTAATCCTGGGCGAGCCGTTTGCCGTATCGATGCACCAGACGATCCTCCACCGCATCGCCACGCGTGAAGAAGGCTACACCTATCTGTCAGTATGGGACGTGGCCTTTCGCTTCCGTGACTTCCTCAAGCAACACGGCCTAGATCCGGAGAACGAGAAGATCGTCGTAGCCGGCAAGAACTACGCCAGCTTCGACGCTCATTTCCTCAGCAACCTCACCAGTTGGGACAAACACATCAAAACCCACCATCGCATCCTCGACCCGGCCGCACTATACTGGCAACCGGAAACAGATGGCGTAAAACTCCCCGACACAAAAACCTGCATGCAGCGAGCCGGCATCAGCGGCGAGGTTGCCCACACGGCCCTCGAAGATGCGACCCTAGTCGTCCGTCTAATCCGCCATGCGATCGCAGACCGCCAAATGCTTGACCTCGGCAACGTCGAACTGGCCAGTTGAGCCGGTCGGACAGCATGCCTACTCCCTCCAATATCTTCTCTTCCCAGGAATCCTTCCACAATGTCTGAAACCGCTTCAAATGCCCGCCCGCCAGCCGAATCTGTCCGGCTGTTGGACGTGCAGGCCGTCGCCCAATTCCTATCTTGCAGCACACGGCACGTCTACCGACTGGCCGACGCGGGTCGGATGCCGCGTCCCCAAAAGTTGGGGGCTTTAGTCCGCTGGGATCGGCTCGAACTCGAAAAATGGGTCGCCGATGACTGCCCGGCGTGTCGGTAAATGCTGAAAACGCTGCAAAACACAATAGTTTGACTGAAAATCGGGCTTCAACGGGGAACGTCCTTGCTGAAGCCCTTCTGAGCAATCACAATGTCGACAAGAGTCGGCGATTGCCACCGGGCCGGCAATCGCATTTTCCATTTGGAGCCATGAAATGGGTAGCGTCTATAAGAAAGCTGTCACGAAGTCTTTGCCGCCTGACGCCGAGATCGTCACCAAGAAGAAGGGCCAATGCGCTCAGTGGAAGAATCGGCGAGGCAAGACCTACTCTGCGCCGATCACGGCCGGTCGTGACGGGAAGCCGCGAATCCGTGTCGAGGCCAAGACCTATACGGCCAAGTACCGTGACGGTTTGGGTGTTGTTCACGAACATGCCACCGGCTGCCGGGGCAAACGTGCGGCGGAGATGGTACTCGCCAAATTGGAGGAAGAGGCGGAGAAGGTGAAGGCCGGCGTACTCACCAGCGCCGAAAGCGAAATGTCGAAGCATCGAGACACGCCTCTGTTGGAGCATGTCGACGAGTACATCATTCACCAAACAGCAAAGGGCGTGAATGCCCAACGAGTGAAGAGCACAAAGAGCCGGCTACTGCGACTTGCCGAGCAATGCAATCTTCGTCGGCTCACAGACATATCCGCCGACGCCTTGGAACGATGGATGCTCGAAAAGGCTGAACATGACGACCGAACCAAGAAGCCGATGGGAGCCGGCGCTCGCAACGGCTATCGGGAATCCGCCATCGGTTTCGGCAACTGGCTGGTCAGGAAGAAGCGAATCCCGGCGAACCCGTTTTCCGACGTTCCCAAAGCGGATGCCAATGTGGATTGCCGACGCAAGCGACGCGCCTTGAACGAAGACGAACTTCGCCGACTGCTGGATGTCGCCCGACGCCGGCCACTCGAAGACGCGATGACGGTTCGACGCGGCCCGAAGAAGGGACAACTCACGGCCAACGTCCGGCCGGAGGTTCGTGAACGACTGGAGCGGCTCGGCCGCGAACGGTCGCTGATCTACAAGACGATGGCCCTGACCGGGCTGCGCAAGAACGAACTGGCGACGCTGACGATTGGTTGGCTGGAACTAGATGCCGAGCCGCCCCATCTGATCCTCGACCCGAAGAACGAGAAAAATCGAGAGGGTAACAGCATCCCGCTTCGCTCGGACCTGACCGAAGACCTTCGAGCGTGGATCGCCGAGAAGTCGGATGACGACGCCCGGCCTGACGCTCCGCTGTTCAATATCCCGACCGGCCTGCTGCGGATTCTCGACCGCGACCTGAAGGCTGCCGGCATCCCGAAGAAAGACTGCCGTGGCCGAACCGTGGATATCCACGCCCTGCGACACACCTTCGGCACGATGCTCTCGACCGCCGGTGTCAAGCCGAGGACGGCCCAGGAAGCCATGC
>Ga0075120_10003244_pt1 | contig 11214 bp, 5 predicted proteins | sample AntAceMetag02UKL_FD_69792 | JGI IMG/M metagenome (GOLD analysis project Ga0075120, IMG submission 69792) | Saline lake microbial communities from Ace Lake, Antarctica - Antarctic Ace Lake Metagenome 02UKL | ecosystem: Environmental > Aquatic > Non-marine Saline and Alkaline > Saline | place... | reverse complement strand
ACCATGCGGACTATACGCCGGTTCGGCCTTGGGAGAAGGGCAAACGCTCGACCGAGGGCGCCGACTTCGCCCGCTATAACAAGTACATGAAAGGTCAGATTCGCGAGCTGATGAGCAACTATGGGCCCATCGTCGCGCTGTGGTTCGATGGCGGCTGGGAACATAAGTCGCCCGAGGATAAAAAAGCCTTTAAAGATATTATCTCCATGGCCAGGCAGCTTCAGCCGAACATTCTGGTCAACGACCGGGCGGGTATCGGTGGCGATTACAAAACGCCCGAGCAAAAGATTCCGGCCACGGGGATTGTCGATAAGGAGGGGAAGCCGGCCATGTGGGAAGCATGCATGACGATGACCACTGGGCACGGATCGTTCGCGCCGACGGCGTGGTGGGGATACGACAAGAACGAAAAGGTCTTCAAGCCGACGGAGGAACTGCTGCACAAACTGGTCGATATCACCAGCAAGGGCGGAAATTTCTTGCTCAACGTGGGCCCCGAGCCCAGCGGAAAAATTCGGCCGCAGGAAACCGAGCGGATCGAAGCCGTGGGGCGTTGGATGGAAAAATACGGCGAGTCGATCTACGGCACAACCGCCAGCCCCTTCCGCCTGCTACCGTTCTTCGGTCGCGTGACGCAGAAGGGCAAGCGGCTGTACGTTCACGTTTTCGACTGGCCCAAGGACGGGAAGCTGGTGTTGCCGGGCCTTGAAACCATGCCTATCAAGGTCGAAGTGCTGGGGCGGCCGGGTGAGAAAGTAACCACAGCGCGAAGCAGCCGCGAGGGGATTGATGAAGTTGTGCTGACGCTGCCCAAACATCCGTCGGACCCGATTGTGAGCGTGATCGCGTTGGACTTCGACACACGACCGGTGGTCAAGCCGCTGGTCATTCAACCGGCCAAAGACGGCACGCTCAAGCTGCCGGCCGCCTTTGTCGAGATCCGCGCCAAACACGGGCAGCGGGCCAAGCCGGTTTCCAAAGACGGTCGAATTTTCGTGGGCAACTGGTCGAACCCCAACGATGTGGCCGTGTGGTGCTTCACGATGCCCAAGGCGGGAAGCTATCACGTCAAGCTGGACGCCCGTGTGGTTTCCAAAGAAGCCATTGGACAACGCGTCGAAGCTTGCGTTGGCAAAAATGTTTTGCTCTCTAAGATCACAAAAGATGGCGTGACGTTCGAAGGCACGTTGGACATTCCGGCTGGATCGCAAGAGATTTCGATCAAGCTGATCGATGCCAAACGCACCGGGCCGCCGATTATTGATTTGTTTGGGGTGACTTTGGTTCCAGAAGGAAAGTAAACGGGTAGGCCGAGGATCGGCAATGGAATTCATGGGAGAGCCATAAGCACACCCCTGGCTAAGGTAGGAGCTTTGACACACCGATGTCATATCTTAGCCTGCTGACCTCTCGACATATGAGCGATAATCTTAGCTCAAAGGTGGCAGGCATGTATGGCATAACTCAGGACGATTGTATAGTCATGGCTTATTTCGCCGACACGTCCTTACATAATAAAAAAGGTTCATCGGGATTTCGCGTGCGCACAAGTTCCCACAAGGAAGTACGGGTTCCTCTTCTCTGTTGCAGAGGGGGATAATTCCAAGGTGTTCGACGCAAAACCCGTGAATAGAGAAGAGGAACTCGTACTTCTTCTGTTTGGAGAGTACGCTAATGTCGGATGAACCATAAAAAAGAACGAATCCGCATGTAAGATCGTCATTTATGAGCACTGCCCAAGGGCTATCCGTCAATGGGATTACGATTCAATCAACGAAGCCCCTTAACTGGCGAACAATTGAGCCGCAATTCAGATTGATTAGAAATACCTGCCCGTCAAGCATCAATCATCATACACATAGACCGCCATGATGAAATGGTCAGTGCGAAATATCGCACTTCGGCAATGCCTTCTGAAGTTTTTTGACGCCAGCATCAGTGACCTGAGTGGCTTCGAGGTCCACACTCAGGAGGTTGCTCAGCCCCTTCAGATGTTCCAAGCCAGTGTCGGTGACTTTAGTTTCGTAGAGGCTCAGGTAAAGTAGGCTGCTCAATCCCTTCAGATGCTCCAAGCCAGTGTCGGTGATCTGGAGGTCCATGATGTATAACTCTTGGAGATTGGTCATCCCCTTCAGATGCTCTAAGCCAGCGTCGGTGACCTGCGTGTCAGTAAGATCCAATCTTTCTAGCTTTTTCAATCCCTTAAGGTGCTCCAAGCCAGCGTCAGTGACTTGTGTTTCTTGGATGTCCAAATCTTGGAGGCTGACCAGCCCCTTAAGATGCTCCAAGCCAGCGTCAGTGACCTGAGTGCCACGAAGGCGCAACCCTTGGAGATTTATCATCCCTTTTATATGGTTCAGTCCATCATCAGTAACCGGAATGAAATCAAGTTCCAGCCATTGGAGGTTGGTCAATTCCTTCATGTGCTCCAGATCGGTATCAGTTACTTCCCACCCATCCACCGTGACCCAACAGACAGGGCTATCATTAAACCATTTCCACAACCAACGGTCAGGTATTGGCAATTCATTTATTGGCACTCCATAAGCATTTTCGTCCTCTTTCAAGAAGAATGTGATAAGGGCTCCCATCTTCTCAAGTTCAGCCGTTGCACTTATTTCATTTCGGATGATTCGTATCCGGTTCCCCAGCCAAGCGAACCCTACCGACGCAAGGAGTACAACAACCAGCAGCGTCCGCAGGCTGAACTGATACCAGCGGAGTTTTGGTTTCGACGGGTTGGATTCGTCCAAGATTATGCCCTCAAGATGTGACAGGTGATATACTTATCATTATAGGGAGCTGACGTTTCCATGCAATCGGGCAGAGATTACACAAGCCGCTTATCCAATAAGCCATCGGCTCACTTGCTAATGTCCCGATACGCCGGTCAGATTCGATTCTCAACCGGCCATACATTTTGCGAGTGTCACTGTTCAATTCTGAAAGTCGTTAGAGGTGGGCTGAAGGCGTTGTGGGATGTTGTTGATCATGGTGGCCGATGAGGATGGGCCTAAAAACCATGCTAGTGCCCAGCTAAGTTTAGCATGGACAAACCAGGAAATGTTTTCATTTTCTGGGGCGTGGTTCACGGCAGGCTCAGCAAAATATTTTTTAAAAAGCGGATATTTCCAATGAGTTAATTCGCGGACGGCTTGGCTTGGTTTTTCAAGGCAGCTTCGGCTTCAAGTGCTTTGCGGCCGACGGTGTCGGTGGGGCCGGTGTAGCCGGGGCCTCCGGCGGCTACGAAGCCGTTGCTGCGGCCGTCGAGGTTGGGGCTGATCCAGAAGGAATAGAGCGAGCCGTTTTTGAGGTGGAATCGCAGCCGTAGCGGGCGGCCGGCCAACGCTACGAGGCTCGGGGCGTCTTGCCAGGAGATCTGCTGGATGGTACTGTCGGTGGCGACGGGTTTGCATCGTGCGAGGGTGAACGGAGCGATGGGCTGCCCCTGTTCGTCTAGTACTTCGGCGTGTAGCGTGCCTTGGGGGTTGTCGATATTGACAAACAAGTGCTTGCCCGAGAATCGTAGCGGGCGTGTGGTGAGGGTGGCGGGGCTTTTGCCGGCATTCATCGAGGCGAAGCCGTCGCGACGTAAAAATGCCACGCCGGTGGCGCCGCGGTCGTACATGCCATTTTTCCGCCAGTGTTTGTCCGTCTGGTTCTTGTTGCCTTGGAAACCGGTGTAGTAGAACCAGAGTCGGTCGCCGCGTACGAGGCAGATGCCGCCGATGGATTGCACGTAGCCGCGATCCCAGGTGTCGCGTCGCGTGGCTGGGATGAAGGCCGAGCGGTCGGGGCGCTGCCAATGGAACCCGTCGCGGCTGTAGGCTAAATTCAGTTCCGTGATCTTGGGCAGGCCCTCTTTCATGCATTCGCTGTTTGGCGGGCCGAGGTGAATTTGATAGAACCCGAGCATGAGACTTTCGTAGCCTACCGCGTCGAGGTTGTATAGCTGGGCCGACTGACCGATTTGCGGGTCGGGCGGATCTAGTCTGTCGGCGGCCGCCCAGAACACGGGCGTGTCGGGGCCGAACGTATGGTAGAAGTTTTTCCATTTGGCACCGGCCAGAAAATCGTCGTGCTCCCAATAGTGGCGGCTGCGGCCGCGCACGCCAGATCGCAGGCTGTATACCCACTTCTTGCGGAAGGGGTTGTAGAACATGGTGCTGCGGTCGCCCGTGTCACCGCTGGCGATGGGCTTGCTCCAATGGATGCCGTCGGGCGAAACCATGCTCAGCCCCGGCATGTCGCCGCCGGGCGGGCGCATGTACATCTTCCACCGCTGGTTCGGATTCTTCGTCTCGTAGTCGGGGAATACTGCCCAGGAGTCGGGCGTGAGCGCCGGGTCGAGAATGCGGTTGGTGCCCGCCTGGATGTCGAGGTTGGGGCGCTCCCAAATTAAACCGTCGCGACTGGTTGCATAACAAATGGTGTGAATCCAGCCGGCCTCATACCACATGCGGAACTGTTTCTGAGCGGGATCCCACCAAACGCCGCCGCTTTTGGGACACGCGGCGTCGCAATTGTCGCCGTTGAGTTCCAGTTTCGTTTGTGGTTTTAGAACCGGATTACCTTCGTACTTTTGGGCTTTGTGGAAACGACGTGTCAAATCTGTCGACTCGATGAGGAAATCGTCGACGAACAACTGTCGGCCCGTGTCGATGGGGATGACTTTGGGCGGATGGTCGAGATAGGGGACCGGCATCGGTTCTCTGGACTCGGGCACGAGATAGGCCGGCGGCCACTGCTGGGGAAGCCGGATGCCGTTGTAAAGCAGTTGGCCTTGGTTTTGTGACCAGGGCTTGGGAGGTTTCGCTTTACGGGTGGTCACCTTGGCGGGGCCGAGCAACACGGCCCATTTCCCCCAGCGATACTCTTCGCCCTGTTTCAATTTCTTCTGATACACACGCACCAAGTCGTACTTCTTCGCGCCAAAAAGCTGGAAGAGTTTGGGGGTTTCGATGCGGGTGAAACCGGCCTGCTCAATTTCCTTATAGAGACTTGCGGCGATGGGGTCGGCCGGGTCGGGTGTGATAAGAGTAACCAGACCTGGCTGTGTGCAGCGGAAGGCAATTCGATCGATGCTGTTGCGGACGAACGGCTTGCCCTGTAGATAGGCGGGCGTTTCCTTCAGCGTGTAGTCGCGATTCGTATAAAGCTTCGCCCCCACGCGAAATGTGTCGACTTGGAAAGGGCCAAAATACTCGACCTCGGCCGCAGGGCCCTCAAGTGGCGACTGTCGCCCCGCAGCATGAGCCGATCCTGTGGAGAGTGTTGCGATTGCCAAAAGAATTGTACCAACGGCCATGACCAGTAGATTTAGACGGCGGCATCCACCTTCAGGCAATTCGATACCACGAACTGCACTTGCGTGTTTTCCAGAATTCATTAAGGCGCTCCTTCTGTGGTGTGAGTGTGGGGGAGACGTAATGAACGGCGGGGCCAACCGGTACACCGGCTTGCGGCTACCGACAATATACGTGTTTTGGCGGGGTGTGTAAACCAGTTTGGCTAGAAAAGCGGGCTAGGCTGCTAAGCATGATTTTTACCCAAAGAATACAACAAGGCGGCGGGAACCCCCGTCGCCTTGTGTACATCCGATCGCTGCCCCGAGGTTTCGCTCGGGGCAAACCATTGCGCAGATACGCCGGGAGGACGTTAAGCGCTCTTCGGTTTTTTCTCCGGCATGGGCAGAAATTGTTCGCGGCCGTCGACGATGTCGTCGGTTATCACGTACTGAGTTCCGGCCGGTTGTTCGGGCAGCTCGAACATGATGTCGAGCATTACACTTTCGATGATTGAGCGCAATCCGCGAGCACCGGTTTCCTTGGCCTGGGCCTTGATGGCGATTGCGCGGAGGGCCTTTTCGGTGAATTCGAGTTCGGCGTTGTCCATGGCGAACATTTCGCGGTACTGTTTAACCAAGGCGTTACGCGGCTCTTGCAACACACGCACGAGGGCTTCGTCGTCCAGGGGCGTGAGGGCCGAGAGTACCGGCAAGCGGCCGACCAGTTCGGGGATGAGTCCGAATTCGAGGATGTCGTCGCTGGTAGCCTGGGGCAGCAACTCGGCCAGGTCTTCTTCCTGGTGCAGGATGTCGCGTTGGCCGAAACCGATGGTCTGTTTGCCAAGACGTTGGCTGACGATTTTGTCGAGCCCGACGAACGTTCCGCCGCAGATGAAGAGTATGTTGCTGGTGTCCATCTGTATGTATTGCTGTTCGGGATGCTTTCGTCCGCCCTGTGGGGGAACGTTGGCGGTGGTTCCCTCGAGCATTTTCAGCAAGGCCTGTTGCACGCCTTCGCCCGAGACGTCGCGGGTGATAGAGACGTTCTGGCTGGTCTTGCCGATCTTGTCAATTTCGTCGATGTAGAGGATGCCACGTTGTGCGGCCTCGATATCGAAGTCGGCTGCGTGTAGCAACTTCAGCAACAGGTTCTCGACATCTTCGCCCACATAGCCGGCCTCGGTCAAGGTGGTGGCATCGCCGATGGCGAAGGGCACGTCGAGCTCACGGGCCAGGGTTTGGGCCAGAAGCGTTTTACCGCTTCCGGTGGGGCCGATGAGGAGGATGTTGGATTTGTCGAGTTCGACCTCGGGGTTGGTAGCCCCGTGTGTCAGACGCTTGTAATGTGTATGGACGGCCACGGCCAAAACCTTTTTGGCAAATTCCTGGCCGATTACATATTGGTCGAGCTTTTCTACAATCTCACGTGGAGTGTGGATTTTGCTGAAGAGCTGCTTGCTGGTGCCGCGTCGTCGTCGTTCCTGGTCGAGGATCGATTGACACAGCTCGATGCATTCTCCGCAAATGTAGACGTCGCCCGGTCCTTCGACCAGCGGGCCCACATCGCGGTAGCTTTTGCGGCAAAATGAACAAAAAGCGTTTTTCTTAGTGGTTCCGTTACCACGGCGTCCGGAGCCAAAGTCCCGTCCTGATGGCATGCTAATTCCTTTCGGCGTCACCCGCTGCCGATGACTTTTCTAAGCCTATCTTTGCGGGGATATGTAATCCTTGGTGTCGCTCGATTGGTCTTGGGCGAGTATTCGCTTTTGACCCCGTGGGGCTTCCTTGTCCTTGTCGTTCGAGCAGTTTTGCACTCCAGATACTACGCACGGAAGGCAACTGTGGTTTTGTTCACTTGTGAAGAAACCGGTCGTTTCTGAAAAATCGTCCGATCCGGAGACTTCGTAACCATCGTTGCAAACCGTCTTAACCCGTTTGGCCGTCATCCCTTAACTCGTTCTGGAGTTGCTCCGCCAACGTAGTTTTAATTGTTCGGAATTCTGAGTCGCTAAGGTCACCCCGCGTATGGGAATCACGGAATTTTGATAGCATTTCACTGGTTGGGAGTTCGTGTTGTACCGTCTCGGTACGGGTTTTCCTAATGGCGTAGGCAGCCACGCCGACCAACGCGGCCAGAATGCCCAACGAAATCGACAACTCCATCCCGTGCGACCATGCTAGTACGATGTTCAAAATCGGACCTCACCGAAAAACCTGCAAACTTTCGCGCCGAGAAAGACGCCTACCTAATTATTGCATAATAGCCTAATCGAGGTCCAGGACCGGATAACTGTCGTTATTACCTGAAATAGAAAAAAGTCGTTTTCGGCTATTGGTTTGCTTTCCAGCAGAATCGGATTTCGCCAAATTGTTTCGCCATGCATAGGCATTGCACCCGTCGCAAGAGTGTGTATTTTACACTGCATAGCGGGGTGTGTGGGTGGCAATAGACGCTTGACCCAGACGGTGCGGCATGGAAGAATCGCAGAATCTTCAATTATGCACGGATCTTATGTCAAATAAAAAACGATCTATGAAAAATATTCTTGCGTTGTGCAGCTTAGATATAGACTGCGGTTGTGTTTCGATGGGGCTTTTGATTGCGAGCCTGACACTTAGCCTTGCTACGCCTGTCCTGGGCGAGCCCGTTTTGTCTGAACTGGCGCCGCTTTCCTTGGAATATCAGCAATGGGATGCCAATCCGCTGGCTTGGCGGTTTACGCCAGGTGGGGTTTCTGTATCGAATCCACAGGCAGATCACGCGATCTTTGCTGCCGCGCCCGAGAGTCGCACGGTGGTGATCGAGGCCCAGGTAAAGGTGCTACGGAGTACGGGAAAGCGATGGAATATTGCCGGCGTGTCCGTATATCGCGATCCGCGGAATTTCTGGCACTTTGCCATGGTCGAAGCGCCACAGGATGAGGGCGGTCGACGTTTTTGTGAACTTTCGGAGATGCGCGACGGTGTCTGGCTGGCACAGAATAACCTGAAGAGGGTCGTCGACGAGCGATCGAAGGAAACGTGGAAGCCCGGCCAAGTGTATCGGCTGCGTCTCGCCCTCGATGCGAAGGGGATCGAAGGGCGGCTGAGCGATCTCGACGGTCGGGTGTTGCGGCGAATTCGCTACGAGTTCAGCACGACAGCCGTGGACAGCGGCCGAGTGGCGTTGCGTTGTAATGGATTCGAGGCCGAGTTCAAAGCCATCGCAGGTGCACATGCTGGCACCGTGCCGGAAACCAAAACACCGTTGCCTGCTTACGCTTGCAAGAGCCACGTGGAAGATATCAGCGGCAAGCGGACCGGTTTTTTTCACGTTGAGCAACGTGACGGAAAGTGGTGGGCCATCGATCCGTTGGGACGCGGGTTCGTGCCGCTGGGAGTCGACCACGTTACTTACAGGGGGCATTTTTGCGAAGAGCTTGGCCACTGGCCACATAAGCTGAAAAACGATAAGCGATATCCTAATCGTGAGACTTGGGAGAAGGAAACAATCGGGCGGCTGAGCAATTGGGGATTCAATCTGCTGTCGGCCGGATCGTCGCCGCAATTGTTCCATAAGGGCCTGGCCCATACACGTTTCTTGTCAATTGGGTCGCGGCTTGCACATATGGGCGACGAGTATAATATTACACCGAACATGGGGGTACCCTGTTCGGCCATGCCCAATGTGTTCCACCCGGACTTCGAGCGTTATTGCGTCTATCTTGCCCGCGGGCAGTGTGCGTCGAGTGTGGGTGACCCGTGGCTTTTCGGATATTTTCTCGACAACGAGTTAAAGTGGTGGGGGGTGGGCAACGTGGATACGGGCCTGTTCGATGCCGTGTTGAAGAAAGGGCCCAAGCATTCGGCCAAACTGGCTTTGCGAGATTTTCTCGCGCGACGTTACGGTGGAGAGATCGCTAAACTCAACGCGGCCTGGGGGGTTGAGTTGGAGTCGTTCGACAAGATTCTGGAGCGGGAATCGCTCGGCAACGCGAACAAGCAGACCGTCACCGACGATAAGAAGGCGTTTGCCGGGCTGGTTGGCGAACTTTATTTTTCTGTGCTCACAAAGGCCATACGTTCGGTTGACCCAGACCATATGATCATCGGAAGCCGGTTTGCGGGTGGTCATGCGGCCGATATGGTGTGGCAGGCGGCGGGGCGTTATTGCGATATCAATACGTTCAACTACTATGGCAACGTTGATCTGGACCGTGGCATCGCCCTGGACGACGATCATCACCAGCCTACCAAAACGCTGCGGCAAGTGTTCGAGAAGTTCTATCAACTGGGGGGGCGGCCGATGATGGTTACCGAGTGGTCGTTCCCGGCCATCGATAGCGGCCTGCCGTGTACACACGGTGCCGGGCAACGTTTTCAAACTCAAGAGCAACGCGCGCGGGCGACCGAGATATTTGCCAAGACAACATTGCGGATGCCGTTTATGGTCGGCTACGACTATTTTATGTGGGTGGACGAACCGGCTTTGGGCATCAGCAAGATCTTTCCCGAGAATACGAACTACGGGTTGATCGACGAAGATGCTAAAGCATATGAACCTTTGGTGGCAGCTTTCACAAAAGTTCATCGCGATGCCGGGCAATTGCGTCATGAAGCGACCGTTGCAGATTCCTCGACGGTCGCCCCCAGGCCGTCAGAAGTGGAGGCTCCCGTAGCGGCGATTAAGCGGATCCGTGCAATAACTCGCGATGCCGGCAGCCCGGTTGTTTTTGAGCGTGAAGGTGACCGCTACAAGGTCGATGCCGGCGGGTTTGTGCTGGAAGGTCGCGTTGGCGGGAACAATCTTGTGGATCGAGTCAGTTGGCGCGGCGTTGTCTTGGGACGCTACAATGCGATGATGCAACAGTGCAACGACCACGATCAGTGGGTCGGAGTCAACCGCCTGGTCGACGTGCAAGCAAAAAAAGTGCCGGGTGGTCTGGCCATCGATCTTATCGGACGCTACGAAGACGCCAACCCCAGCGGGTCGCGGCGCCCGTTTGAGATCGCGCATCGCATTACACTTCTTAACGGGGCCGACTACTTTGTCGACGAGTTACTTTGGTGTCGCAATACGGGCAATCTGCCAATTGAAATGCGTTCGTTCTATTTCCGCCCACACGCCGAGATCGGCGGCAGCGCGAAGGGCGATATTTCCATGAAACAAAAAGGTGTGCCGCGTCTTTGGCAGGCGGTACGCGGCGACGCTTGGGTAGATCCGGCCGAGGATGTGTTCTGGGGGCTGACCATTGGCGAAGCCGACCCCACACGAATCCACTTCTGGCTGAACGAGCAAGGCGGGCAACATCCAGACGCCCATCGAAAAACCGAGTTTATACTGCCCCCGGGCAAAACGTTTCGTCCTGCATCGCCGCTTTACGTTGTCGGCGTGGCGGGCAAGGGCAAGCGGCTGCAATGGGAGAAGAAAGCCGGCGAGATTTGGTAGAAACACATCATAAATATTATTCCACGGAAAAGGAATGAAAGTGACTGACATACGGCCCGTCGATGGCAAGCAATTAAGTCCCATACCCATGCCGCGCGTTGCCGAGCTTCGGGAGCATTATCGCCAGGCGATGTTCGACGATGTTATCCCATGGTGGATGGAACACTCGCTCGACCGCGAAAACGGCGGCTACTATAGTCAACTAGAGCGCGACGGAACACCTTACACGACCGATAAGTATATGTGGTTGGTGGGCCGGCAGGCGTGGATGTTCAGTCATCTGTACAACACGCACGAACAGCGACCCGAATGGCTCGAAGCCGCTCGCTTGGGCGCCGATTTCATGTTGCAACACGGATTCCGTGACGGCGGTAAGATGCACTTCCGCCTAACCCAACAGGGCATGCCTCGCGCCGAAGTGCTGAGCACTTACACAGAGATTTTCGGCTCGATCGCCATGGCCGAGTATAGCCGAGCTATCGATGACGAGCAGCTTTGG
>Ga0075120_10003241_pt1 | contig 11221 bp, 3 predicted proteins | sample AntAceMetag02UKL_FD_69792 | JGI IMG/M metagenome (GOLD analysis project Ga0075120, IMG submission 69792) | Saline lake microbial communities from Ace Lake, Antarctica - Antarctic Ace Lake Metagenome 02UKL | ecosystem: Environmental > Aquatic > Non-marine Saline and Alkaline > Saline | place... | reverse complement strand
ATGATCTCGCTGATCAATTAACCATTTTAATGGAGTGAAGCAAATACTATTAAAAATTAGAAAAATAGATTGTCCAAAATAAATAAAATACCATGCTGAAAAAAAACTTACTCGTATTACTTATCGTCGCATTAGTTCCTCTTGTGATGAGGGCTGATTGGATACCACTGAATAACAAAAGCACACAACAAACTCCTCCTGATGTTACATTGATTAGCAGTGACAACAGTAGCAGCGTTTTTAAAATTGATATTTCCGGTTTCGACCTGAAAAACATGGATGTTAATGGACAGGAATACCAGGTAGTAGATTTATTATCTGAATCCTTTGTTACAAAATCTGGTATGCCGGCCTTACCGTACATAGCAAAAACATTTGCCATACCCGACCAGGCTGCTGTTTCATTTGAAATCCTGGAATCGGATGCAATCCAAACTTTCCAAAATATAAACCTTGCCCCTGCAAGGGAAAGTTGGTTTGAGGGCGACCCGGAAACACCTTACATCGAAAATGCAGATGCTTATGCCGCGAATGGTATTTTCCCCAATGAATTTGTCGAAGCGGATCCCCCGGCTATATTCAGGGATTTCCGCATAGCCAGGGTATCTGTTTTCCCTGTCCGGTATAATCCGGCAAAAAAGGAATTACAGGTAACTACTTCGCTCACGGTAAAAATCAATTACGGGGCCGGGGAAATAATTAACCCAAAAACAACTCCTAAAAAGGAAATAGCACCATCTTACGGACAACTTTACAGGAGCTTTATTTTTAATTATCAAAGTGTGCTCGACGAATCTTATGGCGGCAGGGAAAACGGGCACGAACTCATGTTGTGTATTATCCCGGATGATTTTTACGACAGTTTCCAGAATTATGCCGAATGGAAACGTCAAAGCGGGATAGATATCCACATCACAAAATTCAGCGATATCAATGCCAACTCTTCCGATCCGGATATCATCAAAGATCATCTTTCTGACGCGTATTTTAACTGGGAAGTAACACCGACTTATGCTTTGCTTGTTGGTGACGCTGGTATTATCCCAACCTACACAAGTAGTGGTTATTTAGCTGAAAACATTTATGTTGAAATTGATGGCAATGATTTCTTTCCCGAGATGTTGCTTGGCCGCTTTACCAATGAGAGTGATTATGTGATGCAAGTGATGACCAATAAATTCATCAAGTACGAAAAAACTCCCTATACGGCAAGTACTGATTGGTACAAAAAAGGAATATGCTGCTCCAACGATGCCTACCCTTCACAAATTGAGACCAAACGATATGCTGCCGAACGAATGACTTTGGATGGCGGTTTTGTAGTCGATACTATGATGAGTGATCCAGGATGTACCTACAGCAATACTGATGTTGTAAATGCAATTAACGAAGGCAGGAGTTACTTAAACTACCGGGGAGAAGGCTGGACAAGCGGCTGGTGGGCAAGCTGTACGCCCTTAACCAACTCACAGGTACAAAATTTGGCAAATGGTCAGAAATTGACATTTGTTACAAGTATCGGTTGTGGTGTAGCTATGTTTGCCTCCGGCGAAAGTTTTGGGGAAACATGGATTGAACAGGGAAGCCTTTCGAGCCCAAGAGGAGCGGCTGCTTTTGTGGGGCCGGCAGGAAATACACACACTACTTACAACAATAAAATTGACAAGGGAATTTATAAGGGGATGTTTACCGAAGGGCTTAATACTGCCGGGCAGGGGCTGGAACGTGGACGACTCTACCTGTACAACGTGTATGGTACAGATCCAGATGTTGAGTATCATTACAAGATTTATTGTGTTTTGGGCGACCCCAGTATTCATATCTGGAAGGAAGTTCCACTTGATGTAACCGTGGATTATCCTGAAAGGATTACTTTCGGAACCAGCCTGGTTGATTTTACTGTTAAGCATACAGCAAGCGGCCTTCCGGTTGATAAGGCAATAGTTTGTGTTACGGGTGATGATACTTTTATTACAGGAACAACTGATGCTTCAGGTAATGTGCAGATCGAAATCTCTGCCGAAGTACTGGAAACATTTACAATTACGGTAACCGGGCCAACTGTATATCCTTTTCAGGGTACATTGGATGCGCTTCCACCCACAGGGCCCTATGTTGTGTATGATGAATTTTTATTGAATGATATTGCCGGTGGAAACGGAAACGGCGAAATGGATTTTGGTGAATCCATCATGTTATCCCTGGCAGTCAAAAATATAGGGCCCAACAATGCTACAAATATAAATGTATTGCTTTCCACTTCTGATCCCTACATTACATTCACCGATAGCCAGAACTTGTATCCCACCGTTCCATCTGGAGAAAGTGTTATGGCCACCAATGCCTATTCCTTCACAGTGGCAGACGACATGCCCGATGGACACGAAGTGACCATTGATGTTAAGGCAAACTGGTTATTCACTTCATGGAACTCTTATTTTAGGATAGTTGGGAATGCCCCGGTGCTTTCAATGGGCTTTATCACGGTTTCAGATCCGGCTGGTAACAATAACGGACTGCTCGATCCGGGCGAAACTGCCATCATATCTTTCCCGGTATCGAACACTGGTAATAGCAATTCACCTGATGCAAGTGCCATTCTTAGTTCATCATATGAATACATAACCATTAATAACGCTGTGGATAACCTTGGCCCTGTGAATATCGGGGAGCCTAACAATGCTTCATTTAGTGTCACCGTCAGTCCACTGGCTACCCTGGGTGATATGGTTGAGATGGAAGCTGAAGTGATTGCAGGAGCCTACACTGCAACGAAATCCTATTCTGCCAGCGTTGGTTATATGATTGAAGATTGGGAGAGCGGAAATTTCAGCAAGTTTCCATGGACAATGGGTGGCGGTGCCGACTGGATTATAGTATCGGAAGAACCACATGAGGGAATTTATAGCGCAAGGTCAGGAAATATTGGCGACTCCCAAACCAGTGAACTCGAAATAACAATTGCTGTTACAGGTGATGGGGAAATAAGTTTCTTTAAAAAGGTATCAACTGAAAATAATTACGATTTTCTAAGATTTTTTATTGATGGTACCATGGTAGATCAATGGTCAGGAAATCATGACTGGAGCGAGGAAAGCTACCTGGTTTCTCCGGGCCTTCATACTTTTGTATGGCAATACTATAAAGATAATTCAGTTAATTCCGGGGAAGATTGTGTGTGGATTGACTATATTATTTTCCCTTCACCAGAACCACCTGTAATACCTCCTTATGAAACAACATTTGAAGAATCAGGAAGTAAACCGGAAGGATGGTACAATGACGTTGGAGATGATTTTGACTGGACCGTACTTTCGGGACCAACTCCTACAAGGGCACAATATGGAACAACAGGGCCGTTGGGAGATCATACAACAGGAAGCGGATACTATATGTATACCGAATCCTCCAGTCCTAACTTCCCGGATAAACGTGCCGACCTGATATCACCTACATTCGACCTGTCTGATCTTGGCGATGTAGAAGTGAAATTCTGGTATCACATGTTCAATAATTCATCCGGCTCGCCTATAATGGGTGATCTCCACCTGGATATTTTACACAACAATGTCTGGATCGAGGATGTGATGACTCCCATTACAGGAAACCAGGGAGATCAATGGCATGAACAAGTAGTTGATCTATCTGCTTATGATGGGGAAATTATTGAACTTAGATTTAGGGGTGTCACTGCGGGATATGCCAGCGATATTTGTATCGATGATTTTTCTGTTGATGGAACCCAACTTGCCACAGGTATGTTGCTTGATTTAACAGCATTTCTTGAAGGGCCGTGCACCGGAACTGAAATGTCAACCTTCCTTTGCGCGTGCAGTTCCATTCCATTGGCCCAACCCTTTTTCGCACCTCCCTGGAATTATGAAGGAAATGAGTGGGTAACCGTAATGCCGGGCAATGCGGTAGATTGGGTACTGGTAGAACTCAGGGATGCTACTTCAGCTGTCGAAGCCGTGCCGGCTACAACCGTTGCCAGGCAAGCTGGATTGATATTAAGCGATGGAAGTATTGTAGCAACAGATGGATCTTCGCTCGTAAACTTTAACAACACAATTGTGAATAATCTGTTTGCTGTTGTTCATCATCGCAATCATCTGGCCATCATGTCAGCAAATGCACTTACCCTTTCCGGGGATATGTATATTTATGATTTTACAAGTGCATCAGAACAGGCTTACGGAAACGGCGCACAAAAGCAATTGTATGAAAACCTTTGGGGAATGATGAGTGGCGATTGCGATGCAAATGGAACCGTTGAAAATGAAGACATCTTTCCAGGATGGGAAGAAGATGCAGGAAAAGCAGGTTATTTACCTGCTGATATGAACCTCGACCAGCAGGTGGACAACAAGGACAAGAATATTTATTGGTTGCCAAACAATGGGAAAGAAACGAAGGTGCCGCAGTAGGTTTTAGGAACTGGCATCTGACCTGAGCAATTCATGAAAATTTAAAAAAGTTTATTGCTAATATCCGGTTAAAAAATTTAGAATTGCATAAAACCCACTGAATGTGCAACCCTGCCTCGCGGCAAGGCGGGCTCTACGAGGTATTGTAAATTTGGAGGTAACTTTTTTACTACAATACTAAATCGCCCACGGCGAACCCGCTTCGCAGCGAGGCGAGTTCCGCGTAGCGGATAAAGTATTGTAGAGTAAGAGTTTAAAGTTTAATTTTTTCCACGTAGTGGATTAACAAATTTTGGAGGGATACCAATGAAGGCTTATTAATAATTTGAAGACTTTTTCAAATATTCACGGGGTTATCAAATGACATATTTCAATCCCCGCCTTAACTCGCCTCGCTGCGAAGCGGGAAGACGGGGCTATAGATCCAACGAAATAATTTATTCATGAATTAGTCAGGCTCAAAAAATTAGGAAGTTAAATAATAGAAAGTAAGCTGAATTATTATGAGAATTTCATTGATGAATATATTTAAACTACACACAACATCAATTCATGGCACACAGCCGGTTAGCGGTCATCTGGAAGAATCATTGAAAAAGGAAACATTCATACGGACTCCCTTCGATCGTACGTATTACTACAAATCTTACTGCAAGTGAACGGCTGCGGGCCATATTTGTGGAACATTGTTGCACAAGCTTAACCCGCCCACATTAAGCACATTTGGTTTTTGCCAATGCATCAAAAATCAGCCCGATAAAAACCAAAAGAGCTTAATCTTGCAATCGTACTTAAAGAAGGAATATTTAGATATAATTTGAGAACAATACCTAAAATAGGTATCTTTGTCCAAAACATACTAAAATTGACAACTGCTGACCACATAAAGAAACTGCTATCTTTTGAGGAGTATTCATTCTCTGTAGATGAGATTAGAAGATGTACCGGAAAAAGCAATATCTCCATAAAAAGGGAGCTCGACCGCTTGACGGAAAAAGGAGAGATAGTAAACCTTAGAAAAGGATTCTATCTAATAATAACTCCAAGATACTCATCAGTACAAAAATTACCAATTCAACTTTATGTAGAGAAGCTTTTCAAATATTTGAACAGTAACTATTATGTAGCTCTTTTTTCTGCTGCAAAATTCCATGGTGCAAGCCATCAACAAGTCCAAAAAGACTACATAATAACAGAGAGGCCAAAGTATAACGATATCTCAAAAAACGAGATTGATATTCGTTTTTTCACAACAAGTAACTGGACTGACGAAAATATCCAATTAAAGAAATCCGATGCAGGAATCTACAAGGTTTCAAGCCCTGCTTTGACTATTGTTGACCTAATTCATCATCAAACAAAGCTAGGGGGTATTAATAGAATGCTTTCAGTTATTGAAGAATTAACTGAAGAACTAAAAGAAAAAGATTTAGTTGAACTTTTAAGTTGGTATCCGAATAAAAGCACATTGCAAAGGCTAGGATTTTTACTTGAAAAACTAGAACTTAATGAAGGGTTTCAGGAGATGATATTTATAAAATTGAAGTCAACTAAAATTTTTCCGGTGTTGCTAAGTCCAAAATCAAACGAAAAACCTGGAGCTGTTAGTAATAGGTGGAAGATTGCTGTTAATATAAAATTAGAAAGCGATTTATGATTCCAAGGCCATACATAGCAAAATGGCAACAACATGCACCATGGAAAGATTTTGCACAAGTTGAACAGGATTTAGTAATTTCCAGGGCTTTAATCGAGATTTTTTCAGATGAATTTCTCCGGGAAAATCTTGCGTTTAGGGGTGGAACAGCTTTACACAAATTATATCTCAATCCTGCCCCCAGATATTCAGAGGATATAGATTTGGTTCAAATAAAACCAGGTCCAATAAAACCAATAATGCAACGAATTGGAGAGGTAGTAGCATTTTTTGAAGAACCAAGAAGAACACAGCTTCGTGGACATGGAGCAAAAGCCTTATATCGATTCACTTCGGAATATGAAGAAATAAGAATGCGACTTAAACTGGAAATCAATTGCAAGGAACATTTTAATGTGCTGGATTTGTTTGATTTCCCTTTTTCGATAAAAAGTGACTGGTTTACTGGAAATGCAAAAATTAGGACATACAATATCAATGAGCTTTTGGGTACAAAATTAAGAGCACTTTATCAACGAAGTAAAGGTAGGGATTTGTTTGATTTGAATTATTCTCGTTTACACTTAGAATTGGACTATGATAAAATAATTCAGTGCTTTAAAGAATACACAACTTTTGCGACAGGGAATAGACCTCCAAGTAAAAGGGAATTCTTTATGAATATTGAAGAAAAAGAAAATGATCCTGGTTTTACAGGCGATATGGAAGCTTTGTTAAGGTCAGGAGTTGAATATAATCAAGAAGCTGCATTTGTGTGGCTTAAGAATGAACTGTTAGAAAGATTTTAAATGATAGATAAAATGAAATATATGAACTGCCTGATGAATTCTCGCCAGTTTCAATCTTATGCAAAATCACAAGCTACTAAATCAAGCAAACAATTAACAACCATGAAAACGTATATAAAATTCAGAACTAAATTAAAACCAACGCTCCTAACGCTCTTGTTGCTCGTAATTAATTTATCTCTATTAGCAGATGAAAAACAAAAGCACCCAGATAATCTGGGCGACACAGGTTTTACTGTAGAATCCCAAAACAACACAAAGTTAATTATCAACTACTCCATCGGGAATTTCACACTGGTTGATCAGGAAATAGATGGCGAGAATTTTCAAAGCATAAAACTACCCGGTTATTTTCTGCCCAATGATGCAGGGGCACCTAACCTTCCGGGCTCTGGCAGATATATTGCCATTCCACAGGGAGCAGCAGCTAGCATGAAAATCTTATCCTTTCAGTTGGATACTTTAAACAATGTCAACTTAGCCCCGGCTTTTCGCATTCCGAAGGACACCGAAAAAGGCCCGCTTGATTACACAAAAAATGAATCCATTTATTCAACTGATAAGTTTTACCCGGAAGATCCCTTTGTTGTATCTGATAAGGATATGATAAGGGGAGTAGATGTTGTAATGTTAGGGATTACCCCGTTTCAATACAATCCGCACACTAAACAATTAATCATTTATCAGGATATAAAAGTTGAAATCAACTTCAATGGCGGAACCAATAATTTTGGAGATGAAAAACTAAGAAGCCGTTGGTGGGATCCGATCTTGTCCGATATGTTGCTCAATTATGGATCCTTACCCAAAATGGATTACAATAAGTCTTTTCAATTAAAAGATGAAACCGGATGCGAATACCTGATCATTACACCAAACGATATTGAGTTCCAGGTGTGGGCCGATTCCATCAAAGATTTCAGGAACAAACAAGGCATATTAACGAAAGTAGTTGCCCTGGATGAAATTGGTGGCAGCACGGCCTCAGCTATCGAAGCGTACATTGACAATGCATACAATACCTGGGACATTGCGCCGGCTGCTTGCCTTCTATTAGGCGATTATGGCACCGATGCTTCCAACCGGATTATTTCGCCCTTGTGGGAAAATTATTGCGTGTCGGATAATATCTATGGTGATGTGGATGGCAATGATCTGCCGGATATCATCATGGCAAGGATCACAGCCCGTGATGAAGCCAAATTAGAGATAATGGTCACTAAATTTTTGCATTACGAAACTAACCCGCCGGTAAATGCAGCGTATTATCAACACCCGGTAACTTCGCTCGGTTGGCAAACAGAAAGCTGGTTCCAATTGTGTTCTGAAATTATAGGGGGCTTTTGGCGCGAAGTCCAGGGCAAGAATCCGGTCAGGATTAATGAGATTTTTAGCGGTACACCAGGCACGGTTTGGTCAACGGCTGAAAATACAGATGCTTTAGTCCAATACTTTGGCCCGAATGGATTGGGATATATTCCGGAACTTCCATCTGAATTGGGTGGATGGACCGGCGGAAACGCGGATATGATAAACACTGCAATCGATAGTGGGGCATTTATGGTCCAGCACCGCGACCATGGCAGTGAAGATGGGTGGGCACAACCGCTTTACACAAATACTGACATCAACGACCTGATAAGTACCAACCTCACTTTTGTTTGGTCAGTCAATAGCCTTACGGGGAAGTTCAACAGTGGCAATCAAGTATTTGCCGAAAAGTTGCACCGTTACACCCATAAAGAAGAAAACGGCGGTTGTTTTGGGATTAATGCAGCTTCCGAAATTACCTATGCATTTGTTAGTGATGTTTATGTTTGGGGGGCTTACGATAATATGTGGCCCGACTTTATGCCCGATAATAATTCAACACCCGAACCAAGAGGAGTGCTACCTGCCTTTGCCAGCGCAGCAGGAAAATATTTCCTGGAGCAATCAGCCTGGCCAAACAATCCTGAAAGCAAAACAGCGACTTACCATCTTTTCCATCATCATGGAGATGCTTTTACAACGGTGTATTCAGAAGTGCCCCAGAATTTGACCGTATCACATAATTCCATTATATACATGGAAGAAACCTCTTTTGAAGTTACTGCTGATGAGGATGCCCTCATTGCATTAAGCGTAAACGGTGAGTTGATTGGGACGGGAACCGGAACAGGATCACCCGTTTCAATTACCATTCAGCCGCAAGTCCCACCAGACCAGGTGTTGGTTACAGTTACCTTACAAAATTATTTCAGGTACGAAGCCTATGTTGAGGTACTTCCTGCTACCGGTCCTTATGTTGTTTATAATGATATCGAAATCAATGATGCATCAGGAAATGGAAATGGCATCATGGAAACATCAGAATCAATCCTGGCTTCCATTACAGTTAAAAATGTTGGTGTCGAAAATGCTGAAAATATTGAAGTGACCCTGGCTACTACAGATATTTACATAACGATTACAGATGGATCTGAAAATTATGGGAACATATCATCCGGAGCTACAGCTCTTGTTGCGGATGCCTTTTCGTGGGATGTAGCTGATAACATCCCCGATATGCACGTAGTTGAATTCGAGCTTACAATAACAGATGGAACGTCAAGTTGGATTTCTGTTTTCAGTATTAGCGGCCATGCCCCGGTACTTGCATCAGGCACTATACTGATTGATGATTACATCGGCAACTACAATGGGCATCTTGATCCTGGAGAGACAGCAATTCTGGTTATCCCCACCTACAACAACGGTTCATATCTTGCTTCAAATACAATTGGGGCCCTGAGTTGTTCCAATCAATACGTAACGCTCAACAATACAAGCTTTAACTTTTATTCCATTGGTGTAGGATCAACTGAGGAAGGCATTTTTGATGTAAGCGTATCTGATGAAGCCCCGGCTGGTGAATATGTTGAACTTGTTTACGAGGTAACTTCCGGGGGATATAATTTCCAGAAAACTTACGCCATCATTATCAGCCCGCTGGTTGAAGATTGGGAAACGGGGGATATGAGCCAGTTTGACTGGGAAACAGGAGGTGATGCCAACTGGGAAGTATCAAGTAGCTATGTATATGAAGGAAGTTATTGTATTAAATCGGGGGCAATTGACCACGAACAAAATACCTACTTAAGCCTGCCATTTGTGGCCTATGGCGAAGACAGCCTGTCATTTTATTGCAGGGTGTCATCGGAAATCGGGTATGATTCCCTGACATTTTATATCGACGATGTAGAAATGGCAGCATGGTCGGGCGAGGTGGCCTGGGAACGTTCGTCGTACTTGTTAACAGCAGGCTCTCACACATTAAAGTGGGAATATTCCAAAGATGAAACCTATTCAAGTGGTGAAGACTGTGCCTGGCTCGATTTTATTGTATTTCCTATTTTTGATTTCGCGGCCTCTTTCAGTGCAGATGAAACAGAAATCTGCGAAGGTGACCCCATCAATTTTTATGACGGATCAGCAGGTGAACCCATTAGTTGGGAATGGACATTTGAAGGAGGCACACCAGGAACATCATCCATGCAAAACCCGGTAATTGAATATTTCAATTCGGGCGTTTATGACGTTAGCCTGACAGTTTCTGATGGTACTGACATCGTAACATTAACCAAAGAAGACTACATAACCGTTTCAACAATACCCGGCGTCCCACAAGCTCCAACCGGATCGACAGAAGTTTGCGCCAGTGAGACAACTTCAACTTACAACACAAGCGGAGTTGGTGAGGCTTCATTTTACGAGTGGGTGCTTGATCCCCCTGAAGCAGGAACTACAAATGGAACAAGTTTAGAGATTATTGTTAATTGGGAGATTGACTTTATGGGAGAAGCCAGCCTGAAAGTTGCCGGAATAAACGCTTGTGGAACCGGTGATTTTTCCGACCTGCTAAATATTACACGCTATTTACCTGAAGTTAACCTTGGGCCATTTGAGATGGTGTGCCTAAACTGGCCGCCATTTGAAATTAGTGGCGGCTTGCCGGAAGGTGGTGTGTATTCCGGCCCCGGAATTGAAAACAGTTGGTTTGATCCCGCAACTGCGGGCATAGGAACGCATACCATAACCTACACCTATATTGATCCTAATAGTTGTGAAAACTTTGCTGAAGAAACCATTGTTGTTGATCCATGTACGGGTATGGATGAAAACATTTCAAATTCAGGAATCATGGTTTACCCTATTCCTGGCAAAGGCACTTTTACACTCAGGTTTAAACAGGCATCAGGTAATATCAACCTGGAAATATTTTCTTCGCTGAACAGGAGTGTTTATAAAGCAAACAATGTTAGCATAACAAATGATTTAATTCATAATCTTGATCTGAATTACCTGCCGGCAGGAATTTATTATCTGCA
>Ga0075120_10003238_pt1 | contig 11225 bp, 9 predicted proteins | sample AntAceMetag02UKL_FD_69792 | JGI IMG/M metagenome (GOLD analysis project Ga0075120, IMG submission 69792) | Saline lake microbial communities from Ace Lake, Antarctica - Antarctic Ace Lake Metagenome 02UKL | ecosystem: Environmental > Aquatic > Non-marine Saline and Alkaline > Saline | place... | reverse complement strand
AGCCGAAGGATTTCCAGTCGATGATGGTGGCGCGCTCATAGTGGAGGTCCAGTTCGGCCAGTCGGTTGGTGGCGCTCAGGAGGGTGACCCGATAGAGTGCGCCGATATTGAGGCTGGTTGTTTTGGCAGGGGTGCCGTCACGGTTGAAGTGACTGGGGAAAGTGTAGACCCCCATGCCGTTGATTTCCTGAGTCTTTCCCACATCCAAAAAGAAGGTGGGGAGGCGTCTCACGGTGGCGTCGCCGGTTTTCAGGAGTTGATTGAGCTGCGCTTCGACCTCGTCGCCCCAGGCTGCGGCGTGAAATTCAGGCAGATAGACGAGGAGTGTGTTTACGGCAAACTTGGAGGCGTCGGTTCTGGGTGAATAGTCGTGATTGGTTTGAGTGGGCTGCTTGGTGGCACATCCCGCGGTCAGGGTGCAGAGGGTAAGGAGGAGTAGGAGTCGGGAGGCAGTTTTTGTTTTCATGGCAGAGGGCGTTTCTTGCTGAGTGGTTGGGCGGCGGCTTCCGGCTAGGGCGGGTTGGTGAAGGTTGATCCGTTTTGGGTACACCAGATGGTATAGTAGTAGGTGTGCAACGGGATGAGTGGCTGGTGGGTAATGGAGTGGAGTTCGCCGGTGTAGAGTGCGGTTCCAGAGGTTGTTTGGTCGGGATAGCCGTTGGTGGAGTAATGAATGAGCACAGTGGTGTTGGTAAACCAAGAAAGGCGTGGATCGTGCCAGGAAAGGACGGCGCTGTTGGTCAGTGCGATGGCTCGAAAATAGAAGTTGAGGGGTTCATCGGGCCAGGCGGAGTAGGTCATGGTGGCAAAGGCGGCCTGATTGGATGCCACCGTGATCACGCGGTTTGCGGGTTCAATCCAGCGTGTGATGCGCGAGCATTCCACGGTATAGGTGCCGACGGGGAGCGGTATGCTTTGTCTGCCGATGCGCCATTCTGTGGCGTTGAGGCGCCATTGTGCGCCGGCGTTTTCGGCTTCTTCGGGCTGGATGTTTACGGTGAGGGTTTGCGTGTGGAAGGCGGGTGGGTTCGATTGGGATTGCAGCAGCGCGGTTTGATCGCCCCGGGTAATCCATACGGAGGAGGTGGCGCCTGCGATGCCGGGCCAGGTGAACGTTGCCAGGCTTTGTGCGGGCATTTCAATGTTGATGAGCTGATTGCTCCAGCGAATGACGAATTCCTGCGTGGTGGTATTTTTGTTTAGGGCGATGAGGGCGATGGAGGCATCGGGATTCCTGAAGGCGGTGGTGAGGGGGCCGTCGGAGGCGTTGTCGGAAGAATGGATGCGTTGTGCGCCGGGACGCACAAAGGCACTGAGGTGAGCCATGCTGTAGTAATCAACATTTCGGCTGACGGCTCCGCTGTTGGTGTTGATGGTGACAAGTCCTTCGCACCCTTTGCAGCCGCCAGCGATTTTTGGCCCGCCAGCGCCATCGAGGGCGAGGTTCCATTTAATGACGGTTTGGGCCCAGTTTCGCGTGGCTCCGATCAGGAGGTTGGTGGCATCCCAGATCAGGCGCTGTCTGAAGGAACCGCCCCAGGTGCCGGTGGTCATTTCGGTGAGGTGAATTTCCTTGTCCGGGTGGGCGTCGTGCAGGATGGATTGTGCGGATGAATCGCCCTTGTATGCGTGAAAGGCGGAGCCGGCGAGGAAGGAACGCGCGGTGGGATCGTTTAGGACGGTCATTGGATAGACGTAATCTTTCCAGTTGTGATCGAAGCAGAGAAGGCGTGTGGAAACGGCATTGCTTTGAAAGAGGCGTCCAACGGTTGCGGCCAGTTGTATCTGCTGAGAGGCGGGCATGTAGGTGCCTGGATAGGTGTAGGGTTCGTGAAGCGGTTCATTCTGCATGGTGATGGCATAAATCGGGAGCCCGGTCGCGGTGAAGGCCTGAATGAATTTCATCAGGTATTCTGCGAAGACCTGATGCGCGCCGGTGTTGAGGCGTCCGCTATAGAGCTGGGTGGAGCTTTTCATCCAGGCGGGCGGCGACCAGGGGGCGGCGATCAGGATGAGGTTGGTGTTGATGGCACGTATTTCACGGAGAAGCGGGATGCGCCAGAGCTGGTCGCGTGCGGTGGAGAAGTGCGCGAGGGCATAATCGGTTTGACCGGTGGGCATATCGTCCAGCGTATAATCGGCAAGCCGAAAATCGGACGCTCCGATGGGTATGCGCAGAGCGCTCAGTCCGATGCCGGTGTCGGCGGAGAAGAGATCTTGCAGCAGGGTGGCCCGTTGGGCGGAGGACATTTTGTTGCGGAGCAGCCAGGCGGTGGATTCCGTGATGGCGGCACCGAAGCCATCCATGGTTTGATATCTTACTGTATCATCCACCGTGACATTGATCTGCGCCTGCACCGCAACGGCCGCCACCAGAAGAAGCGGTCCTATGACTCTCCATTTCCACATCAGATTGCCGGGCCTTTCGTGACTACAGGCTCAATTCCAGGATTTGTTGGCTGACCTCGGGGGTGATGTCGCCGTGTTCTCCGAGTTTGACCATGCCGTGTGCTTTCAGTTGCTGCACGAGGGCGGGAATGCTTTCAGGGCCGATGCCGTATTCACTCAGTCGGGTTTTGACACCGACGCGCTCGAAGAAGGAGCGCGTGAGGTCGATGGCTTCGTCGATGACGAGTTCGGGCACCTCGCCGGTGATGCCCCAGACTCGCTCGGCGTACTGGAGAAGTTTGAGTCGTTTGGTGTCCTTTTTCAGGGTCATGACGGAGGGCAGTATGATGGCCAAGGTCTGGGCGTGATCGAGTCCGTGCAGGGCGGTGATTTCGTGTCCGATCATGTGGGTGGCCCAATCCTGCGGGACGCCGGCGCCGATAAGGCCGTTGAGCGCCAGGGTGGCACACCACATGAGGTTGGCACGCACGTCGTAGTTCTCGGGGTTTTTGAGGGCTTTTGGTCCGTCTTCGATAAGGGTTTGGAGAATGCCTTCGGCGAAGCGGTCCTGGAGGTGACCTTCGGCGGGATAGGTGAGATACTGCTCCATAACGTGGGCAAAGGTATCTACCACGCCGTTGCTGATTTGGCGGGGCGGCAGGGTGAAGGTGGTTTCGGGATCAAGTATGGAAAATTTCGGATAAATCAGGGGGGACATGAAGGGCAATTTGGTTTGGATGGATTTGCGGGTGACGACGGAGCCGCCATTCATTTCCGATCCGGTGGCGGGGAGGGTGAGGACGGTTCCAAACGGCAGGGCGGACTTCACTTTTGCGCCGCCTGCGAGGAGGTCCCAGGGGTCGCCTTCGAAAGGTGCGGCGGCGGCAATGAATTTTACGCCGTCGATGACGGAGCCTCCTCCGACGGCCAGAATGAAATTAATTTTATTTTCGCGGACTATATCCACGGCCTTCATCAGGGTTTCATAGGAGGGGTTCGGTTCGATGCCGGCGAACTCGGTGATGGCATAGCCGGCGAGCGCAGTATAGACGGCATCGAGCACTCCGTTTTTCTTAATGCTTCCACCGCCATAGGCAATGAGAAGACGGCTATCCTTCGGAATTTCGCGGGGCAGGTCGGCGATGCGTCCGCGTCCGAAGAGAATTTTGACGGGATTGTGAAAGGTGAAGTTATTCATGGTTTTATTCTCCTTTTCCATTCGCACGTAGGGCGAAAATTACTCGAATATTTCGTTGGTCAGCCTATGCCTGCGGTGGCATTTCTGTCAAATCTTCATATTGGGCGACTGTGCCAGAGTGAGCGAGCTTGTCGAACGAGTTTGGCAGCCCGACTTTCCTCGCTCATTGTGTACGTTGCTGCAACACAATACCCAGAAGGGACCATATAACCTTCAGGCCTTGGTTGTCGCTTCGCAGGCACGACGAAAGGATGGTCGAAAGCATGCTCGAAAGGAACGTATTAAGCCGTTTTTCTGCGGATAACGCCGCAAAAAAGGAACAGGCCGGATAACCCGACCAGCGCGAGCGTTCCCGGTTCGGGAACGGCGGTGTAGATCAGCGACACGCTGGCATAACCGGCGGAAGGGGCGGAGATTGAATAAGTGGCACCGTCGGTCCAGGAACTTTGGTTTTGCCAATCACGGTAGTTGATGGAGAAGATGTCGGAGCCGAGAAAATCGCTCCAGAACTCCGGGGCGATATAAGCCGAGACCGTCACCCCCTGTGCAAACGCCTGTGGCGGGCCGCTCAATACGGCATGATCCACTTCGAAGGTTTGATTAAATTCGCCAAGGGCATCGCCCGAGGTCGGCCCCGCCTGCAGCGTGGCGGTGGAGGTGTTCATCACGTTGATCCAGGGATTCTGCGAGCCGTCACTCAGCGCAACATCTGTGGCGGTTAGGGAAGCCTTCGTGCCGATGACGCCCCCCACGGTGGCGTTTTCCTCAGAGTCGTTGTCCCACTCGATGCGTCCGCCATACATCCACGTGCTGAAAATCAGTTGAATGGATTGGAGCGTGAACTCTTCGCTGACCTGATCGAAGGACAACGTACGGCTTGCGCCCGGCAAATGCGGGGTGACGTCCCTCGTTTGCGTGATGACTTGTCCCCGGCATGAAAGCACTATCATTGCCGACCCGATTACTGCGCACAGACTCTGGCGGTATCTCATGATCCGACTTCTCCCCGAATAGATATCCTGCGCCGCCGAAAATTATAGTTCTGTGCCGCGCAAAAGGTTAACGGTTCCGACCATCTGTTCCCCAACAGACCGAATACTGGCGTAGTATTCACACCGACCCGGAATAGGCAAGGTCTTTTTTGTTGCGAGAAACCTCGCGGCCAAATGGAGCGTTTGCCGCTCGCCTTGCCGCGGGCACCTAAATCGCCGCCGGCGATTTTTTACTAAAGAGGAGCACCCGCTTTTAGTTTAGTAGGCGTTTTCTCGGGTGAAGAAGGTGCGCAGGAGGATTTTGAAGTCGAGGGAGAAGGACCAGTTTTCCAGGTAGTAGAGGTCGTATTTGATGCGGTCTTTGAGGCTGGTTTGGCCGCGGAGTCCGTTGACTTGGGCCCAGCCGGTCATGCCGGGCTTCGAGCGATGGCGCCACATGTAGCGGCTGATGTCTTCTTTGAATTGTTCCACGAAGTGGGGGCGCTCGGGGCGCGGGCCGACGAGACTCATGGCGCCGGTGAACACATTCCAGAACTGAGGGAGTTCATCGAGGTTGTACCGGCGGAGAAAGGTGCCAGCTTTGGTGCGGCGTTGATCGTTTTGTGCGGTCCAGACGGGGCCGGTATCTTTCTCGGCGTCGGCGTGCATGGTGCGGAGTTTGTAGAGGGTGAAGGGTTTGCCGCGTTCGCCGCAGCGGGTCTGCCGATAGAAGATCGGGCCGGGGGATTCGCGGCGTATCATCCAGGCGGCAAGCAGAATGACGGGTGCGGAGAGAAGGAGGCCTATGAGGCCACCGACGAGGTCCTCGGCGCGCTTGCGCAGGCGGTTCCAAAAGTAGTCGAGGGGCCAGCGGCTGGCGCCGATGAGGGGAATGCCGTCGATGGTCTGCACGAGGACCCCACTGGTCATGACGCGGAAGATGTCGGGGACGAGATAAAAGCCGATGAGGCGGCGCTCGCATTCGAGCATGATCTGGACCAACTGATCGCGGTGGATGGAAGAATCGGCGAGGAGTACCATGTCGATAGACTCACGCTCGAAGAGGGTTTCGAGATCGTTAAGAGAGCCGATGATGTGGGCGGGGGGCACGGCGATGTCTTGATCGGGGTCGTTCATGTCGAGGAATCCGAGTACGCGGGTGCGTAGGCGTGATTCGCTTTCGAGTCCCTGTTTCAGGCGCACGGCCATGGAGTCCACCCCGATGATGACGGCATGGGCGACGGGTTTGAAGCGCGGGATGAGGCGCTGCTCAATGCGGAAGAAGAGGTAGCGCTCGACTAGTAGAAAGAACAGAACGGTACCGAAGGAAATGGCTACGGTGATACGCGAGAAGGGAGGGTCCGTGCGGATGATGAAGGCGAGGGCGACGGACAGGAAGATACTCCAGGCGGTGGCCCGCACGAGACGTGGGATTTTATCGAAAAACGTGCCCATTTGGGGGCGTTTATAGAGGTCCATGTTGCGGAAGATAAAGAGAAAGAGGAGGGAGGCGACGGCGCCGCCGTAGAGGTAAAGGGCGGGGGGCGGATAGGCGTCGTGTTGCATGGGAATCCAGCCGGAGAGGAAGCGTATCCAGGCGGCCAGGAGGAAGCCGGCATAGATGGCGCAGGCATCACCGAACATGGCGGCGAGACTGGTCAGGGCGTCGAATGTATCGCGCGTGCGCATGGTTGCGGGCTCCTCGAAAAGGGTATCTATATACTCCAGCGTAACATCTTGTATATAAAAAACAGAGGTGTAATATTACGTGGATTTATATTGAGGTGAGGTTTTTACACGCATAAACTTCGTTTTCGTAACGGGTATTATGCGGTGATGGTATAACGACGCGGAAACCAGGGCGTGACGGCCCGACATGAGGTGGCAACATGAAGATTCGTAAATTGGCTTGCTGGTGTGCGGTTCTGCTGGGTGCGGCGGGGTTGGTTCAGGCCCGCGTGGATTCAGATACGGTGACGATGCTGGTGGTGCCGGCGCATTATTCCGTGGTGCAGGTCTCGATGGACCTATACCGTTTCTATCCCACGATCCTGGTGAGTTATCAGGCGGGTTCGTCGGATGAAGATCCGGTGCTGTATGCGTGGAGCGGGCGCGAATGGCTGTATGTTTCCTGCGACGACTATCTTTCCGGGCGCTTTTTCCGCTATGCGCCGCAGCGGGTGGTGTTGGTGGGCGGCGACGCGGAAATGCCGGCGTTGCTGGCCGATGGACCCGCCTGGACGCCTCTCGTGATCAAGGTGCCGACGCTGAAGACGCCGGAGCTGATCAATGCCATGGGCCGGGTGTATAATTTTGATGGCTACACCTGGAAATGGTTCGCCAAACGTTACAGCCTTGATCTGGTGGATGTGAATGAACCCGATCGCCAGAAGAGTTGGTACGATGGCACCTTTGTAGAAAAACAAATGACGGATGGAACCATCCAGAAGGTCTATGTCCCCCCCGAAGGCATCGAGGAAGATGTGCTGGATGCCACCATTCTGAAGGTGGAGCAGAAACGTTCGCTGGTCATTCCGCTCAAGGCGGCACCGCCGCGCGGTGTCGAAACCATCTCGACCGAGGTGGATCAAATCGGGACGGACGAATACGAAGTGATCGACAAAACCGATGAGGAATTTACCTTCCAGGGGCCGGGCGGCGACCAAGTGACCGTGGAAGAGGAAAAAGTCGAGCGCAAGACGTTCCGCCTCTCCCCCAGCTCAGCGTATCCCGCCGCCCCGGCGCAGGAAAAATCGGTGTTCTATGAATATACCGAAGAAGACATGCAAACCATGGAGCGGGTGAAGTGATATGAAAAGAGTGATCGTGTGCGCTTGCCAGGGGCTGTTCCTTCTCGTGGCATTCGGTCTTTTCGGATGCGTCTCCGAGCGAGTAGTGCAGCCGGCGGAAGGCTCTACCACGCTGATGGTTTCGCGCAGTGGAGATCAGGCCGTGATGCAGTGGAAGTCTCATCCTGACTATCTCTACACGGTGGTGTATGCGCCGCAGTTGAGCGCCAAAACGGCTTGGCAACCTCTGCCCCAGGCTCTGCGTTTGCGCGGGACCGGACGGATGATCACGGTCGAAGATCGTATGCTTGACGGCCAGTCGCGCTATTACCGCATCAACATTGAACCGGCGCGTTAGCCTGCCTGCTCCACGGCGTTCAACGGGAACCCTCCACTTATGATCAGTGTGCTGCGAATAAAGAATCTCGCCCTGGCGGACAACACCACGGTGGAATTGGGGGCCGGCCTGAATGTGATCACCGGGGAGACCGGTGCGGGCAAATCCATGCTGATTGGTGCGCTGGGTTTGTTGCTTGGGAACCGGGCCGACAAAGGCATGATACGTACCGGCGAAGAGGCCTGCGGTGCCGAAGCGGTCTTTGCGCTGAAGGATACCGATGACCTCAATGAGTTGTTGGTCGAGTGCGGGGCCGAACCCTGCGTGGACGGCGAATTGGTGATACGTCGCGTGGTACGTGCAGAAGGTGCAGGCCAGAATTGGGTGAATGGTTCTCCGGTCGCGCTGCAGGTGCTCAAACGCATCGGCGACCTGCTTGTGGATATTCATGGCCCGCACGATCATCAGTCGCTGCTTATTCCGGAATCACAGCAGGACATCGTCGATTCCTATGGGCACCTGTGGAAAGAGCGCGAGGCCTACGAATCATTTTATGACCGCCTGCGTGAAACCGACCGCCAGATCGGGGAACTCAGTGGCGACGAGCGGGAGCTCGCGGCCCAGATTGACAACCTCTCTTACCGGGTGAAGGAAATCCGCGAAGCGGAAATCCGGGAAGAGGAAGAAGAGGAACTGCTTCAGGAACATATGCTGCTTGGTCACGCGCAGCGCATTCAGGAACTCGGCGGCGAAATCATCGGGGCGCTCACCGAGAATGAGCCTTCCGCCTTCGATCAACTCACCGCCGCCCGGCAGGCGCTGCATCACTTGGAACCCATTCTTCCCGAAGCCTCCGACTGGCTGAACGAACTGGACGCCGTCATCCACCAGACTCAGGAGTTGAATATGTCCATGAGTCGGCGCTTTTCCGATATTGAACACAATCCGGAGCGGCTGGCCTGGTTGGATGAACGCCTCGCGCTCTATCAGCGGTTGAAGCGCAAGTATGGTCCTTCCGTGGCCGAGGTGCTTGAAACCTATCGCACCGACGCGGAGCGCCTCGAACTGCTGGAATCACGCGGAGAACAGCTCGGTCTACTCGAAAAAGAGCGGGAAGAAATCATGAAGCGACTGCGGGCCGCCGCTGCCGACCTCACAAAGAACCGTAAAACCGCCGCCGCCAAGATGAGCAAGACCATTGAAAAGGAATTGCAGGCACTCGGACTGAAACACGGCGCGTTCAGTGTACGCTTCGACGCCGCCGAACCGCGTCCAAGCGGCATGGATTTGCTCGAATTTGAATTCGCCCCCAATGCGGGCGAACAGAAGCAGGCCCTGCGCCTCATCGCCTCGAGCGGCGAAATGTCGCGCGTGATGCTGGCGATCAAAACCGTGCTCGCCGCGCATGACCGGATTCCCGTGCTGGTGTTTGATGAAATCGACAGCAATGTCGGTGGCGAAACCGCAAAGGCCGTCGGGTCGAAGCTGGCCGAAGTGGCCACCAATCATCAGGTGCTGTGCATCACCCACTTTCCGCAGGTGGCCGTTTTCGGATCTCATCACTTGGCCGTTGAAAAGGTCGAGCGCGAGGGGCGCACCTATTCTACGGCGCGGAAACTGACCGAAGAGGACCGAGTCGAAGAAATCGCACGCATGTTGGGCGGACGCGACCTCACCAGCATGACGCTCGATCACGCCCGCGAAATGCTGGCCACCGCAGCAATCCGTCGGACGTAGGGTGTTGATTGGGCCGAGGGGTGCGGATGGTAGCGACCGTTTCGTGAAAACAACAGGCTGCTTTGATATGGTTTTTAATTTTTGCCATGCCGGGACAGCGATGAAGGCGAGGCCCATTTCCCCCTCTCGGGAGGGCCCGTTGTCCCCACGGGCCAAGCGGAGAGTGAGCGCATTTCGGGAGGGCGAGCGTCCCCGTGAGCCGTGCGGAGAGTGAGGGCGAAGAGCAAGAGAAATAAGGAATGAGCTGAAGAAAAATAAAAGGACGCTGAGGACAGCGTCCCTCCCAAAATTCGCGATACTTGCTTCTCTGCGTTCAGAGCCACTTCAATCTATCGCCACGCCACTTCTCACGAAAAGGCCGGAAGAACCAATCAGTTCCTGACGCTTCATGCGATTTGCAACTCAGAAATTTTTCGGACTCCGGGGATGCCTCCATTCGTCAGGTCAGCATAAATATCGCGCAAGTTTTCCTCCAACTCCTGTCTGGTTTCTCCTTGCGTCATATAGTCTGGATAATCCTCCAGATAACCCAACCACATTTGCTCATCCTGCCAATGAACGTATTTGATTGTTTTCATGCGATCTCATGTACACCAAGCGGCCCTATTAATTAACATCAGATTGATACATGCAACCTGCGCTTTGCGGGATTTGGTAGCGTGGTGCTCTCCGAGCGCCACGGCGTATTTTTAGCGGCGTAATACCCATCGCCTGAAAAGAAACCATAAGCCAGATCCATATCGAAATCGCTATCGGTATCGATGACGCCGTGAGAATGAAGTTGATTCTCCTTTGGGTGAATGGACGAAGACGGCTCGCGTCCCGCTAGCCGCGCAACGTGCGGGTTATTCCTTTTCAACCCCTCCGCCCATTTCCTCTTGACTTAACCGTCCGGACGGTATAGCTAAGGCGCATGAAACGGACGAGATGCACCAATTCGAGGGAAGAGATACTGGACGCGGCAGAGGCCGTGGTGCAGGAGCGGGGCGCGGTCGGCATGACGCTCGATGCGGTGGCCGCGCAGGCCGGCGTCAGCAAGGGCGGGCTGCTCTATCATTTTCCGTCGAAGGAGGCGTTGATCGAGGCCATGGTCGAGCGCATTGCGCGGATGGCGCGAAAACATTTTGCAGAAGAACTGGCGAAGGAACCCGTGGGGAGAGGCCGTCACGCGCATGTTTTTCTGCGCATGATGCTGGGCAGAAAGGGGAGCTTTTTCCCACTAATCCAACGGATGGCGACACCCCTTTTTGTGGCGATTGCCGGCAATCCGGATTTGCTGGTCCCCATGCGCGCGGCGTATGCTGAGTTGCGCTTGGGGATGATCAAGGATGGCCTTCCGCCCGAGCGGGCTTGGTTGATTCTTTCGGCGCTGGACGGCATTAAGTTTTGGCGGATTCTACAGTTTATGGAACCGTCCGGTCGTGAATTGAAGCGGTTGCGCATTCTGTTGGAGAAGCTGATTGATGGAGAGGAAACCTTATGAAAACAAAAAAAGAGCGATTGAAACGGGTCATTCCGGTGGTGGTACTATTGATTCTGGCAGGTGTAGGCTGCTGGATTTTTAAAGAAGAGCAGGCGGAGAATGGGAAACTGCTCTTTTACGGTAACGTGGATATCCGCCAGGTGCAGATGGCTTTCTTCGCCACCGGACGTATTCAGTCGCTCGCGGTCCGCGAGGGCGAGGCGGTAGAGGCCGGACAGTTGGTCGCCGAGTTAAACGCGTCGCGTCACGAATCGGCGGTGGCGCAGGCCGAGGCGCAGGTGGCTGCGCAGAGTCAGGTGGTGCAGCGGTATCAGGCGGGCAG
>Ga0075120_10003232_pt1 | contig 11232 bp, 7 predicted proteins | sample AntAceMetag02UKL_FD_69792 | JGI IMG/M metagenome (GOLD analysis project Ga0075120, IMG submission 69792) | Saline lake microbial communities from Ace Lake, Antarctica - Antarctic Ace Lake Metagenome 02UKL | ecosystem: Environmental > Aquatic > Non-marine Saline and Alkaline > Saline | place... | reverse complement strand
ATCTTTGTCAAACTAACAGTATTTGATATAGATTAAAATTTTTTTCATTAGCTTTGCCTCTTTAAAAAATTCTAAACAATAACTCTAAACATCATGATAAAAAAATCATTTCTAATTGTATCATTTTTATTTGCCGGTCTGTTGCTAAGTGCAGACCAAATCCCGGGTTTAATAAAAAATTCAGGCAATACAAAAGATTATCCCAATTCAAATTTATTAACAATTTTTGATAGCACAAAAGTTGATGTTCAGGAAAGTGGTTTAAGTTATATTTACACTCATCAATTATATAAAATCCTGACTACCAGAGGAGCATTAAGAAAAAGTGTTATCAAGTATGGTTATGACCCGTTATCAGCTTATGCGGAAATTAAAAAAGTAATAATATACAGGGATAACGGCGAAACCGAAGAATTGGACATCAGTAACATCTTGGATTATCCTGCTCCTGCCCGTATGATTTACTGGGGTGCAAGAGAAAAAATGATTGAGGTCGGCAGGCTTGAACCGGGCGATGCAGTTGAAGTTTTCCTATTCAAAAAAGGATTTACTTATGCCTTGCTTCAAGATGAGGAGGACGAAAGATACATTCCACCAATGAAGGGTCATTTTTATGATATTGTTCCTTTTTGGAGTAGTGAGCCAATCCTCACTAAAGTTTATCAGGTAAAAATCCCAAAAGATAAATTGGTTCAATACGAATTTTATAATGGTGAAGTTGAATCATCGGCTGTTCTAATTGATGATAAAATGGTTTATACTTTCACTAAAAAAGATATTCTGCCGTTCAAGCGGGAATCGGGTATGGTTGCATATTCAGATGTAGCCCCAAAACTACTTATGTCAACCAGTCCAGACTGGAAAGCCAAATCGCTTTGGTTTTATGGTGTTAATGAAGATTATGGAAGTTTTGAATCCACACCTGATATTGATAAAAAAGTTGCAGAGATTTTACTTGGGGCAGAAAATGAAATGGACTCTATTTCAAGACTAACACACTGGGCGGCAGATGAAATACGCTATTCGGGAATTTCAATGGGTGAGGGAGAAGGCTTTACGCTTCATAGCGGAGATATGAATTTTACCGACCGTTGCGGCGTATGTAAAGATAAAGCCGGAATGCTGATCACTCTGCTTCGTGCTGCCGGGTTTGAATCCTATCCTGCAATGACTATGGCCGGCTCAAGAATAGATTATATCCCTGCCGACCAGTTTAATCATTGCGTTACAATTGTGAAACTTTCAAACGGCGAATATAAACTGCTTGACCCAACATGGGTTCCTCTCTTACGTGAGCTATGGTCAAGTGCAGAGCAACAGCAAAACTACCTGATGGGTGTTCCCGAAGGTGCAGACCTGAAAATCACTCCACTTTCTGCCCCTGAAAACCATTATTTTAAAATAACCGGAAAATCAGAATTATTACCTGACGGTACTTTAAAAGGCAATCTTTCAATAACTGCTGAAGGACAATCCGACGCAGGAATACGAAGAATGTTCACAGGATATTATAAGTCTGAATGGGAAAATTCAATTGAAAAAGAAATATTAAAAATTTCACCTTTGGCAGAAATTGAAGAAATGGAATTTGGAGAACCTTATAATTATATGGCAAACCCTATTTTGATAAAAATTAAATATAAAATTCCTGACTATGCTTTGGTTTCTGATGAAGAAATAATTTTCACCCCTATTGTTGCAGCTAATCTGTTTAAAAGAGGGATGTCATACTTATATTTTAATGCAAATTTAGAAAAACGAAAATACAATTTCAGAGACAGATGTTCTCGCCTGGTTGAACTGAATGAAACAATTCTTATTCCTGAAAATGCCGAAGCTATAAGTTATCCATCTTCAGAATCAATAAATAATGAAATCACAAGTTTTAAAGGTAGCATTGAACAGGATGGGAGAACTATTAAACTATCTGAAAAAATAAAATTAGGCAAAAGAATATATGAACCGGAAGATTGGGAAATGTATAGAAAAGTTGTTGTTGCACAGAATAAATTTGCCGAACAACCAATTATATTAAAAATTAAGTAAAAAAAACGATAAAACATGAAAAATTTATTTTGGATCTTAGCAATTATTCTTATTATTAATTCCACTTTTGCTCAGGAAGAAAATGCCGATGCAGTATTTTTAAAAATCACAAAGGAATACAAGTTAAACGAAGATGGCAGCACAGAATTTTCTTATTCGAAACAATTAAAACTGCTCACATATTATTCTTTTCACAGGCTTTACGGCGAAACTTTTATTGTTTACAATCCGGACTTTCAGGAATTAGAGATAAACAAATCTTTTACAACCATGGCAGATGGGAAAGTTATTAAATCCCCTGACAATGCTTTTAATAAAGTTTTACCCCGTTTTGCTGCAAATATACCGGCGTATAATAATCTCAGGGAAATGGTTGTAACTCATACGGGCCTGGAAAGAAATGCCGTAATTAATCTTTACTATACAATTAAAAATTCAAAAGAATTCTTACCTGCATTAATGGGCAATGAAATTCTGGGGGAATCTTCTCCTGTAAAGGAAATGATCATAAAAATTAAGATACCTAAAAACCATGAATTACATTATAAAGCTTTTAACATCAGTATTGCGCCTGTAATAACTTCAGAAAATAATATGCAGGTTTTTACATGGGCTTTTAAAAATTTGCCGGCAAGCTCTAAAGAGTCTTTCAGGGAGCAAAATAATTTGTTTACACCAAGATTAGAATTCAGCTCAGCTATTGACTTGCACAGAGTTTATGATTGGTTTGTAAATCAACCGGCATTTTATTATAAAGTTGGAAAACAAATGGCGGAAACCGTTGATAACATTGTTGCTGAAGAAAAAGACCAAATGAAAATAATTTTAAAACTTCAGGAGCTTGTTGTTAATAACCTGAAAGATTATCATATACCATTGGTTTATACAGGATACCGCTGCCGTACCACTAAAGAAACATGGAAAAGTAATGGTGGAACACAACTTGAAAAATCAATTTTGCTAACTGCATTACTTCGTCAGACAAATATTAATGCAAATCCGGTTGTTGTTATTCCTTCAAAATTTTATGAAAAAGAAATAGGCAATTTACTGATGTTTGATAAATTTCTTGTTCAGGTAAATCCTAAAAATTACGGACAGCTTTATTTATCATCAACACATATTGACAATAAAAACCTGAAATTTAATTTATCTGGTAATACAATTTTATTGCTGGATGCAGCTATTGAAAGTTTAAAAACTTATGAAGAAAAACTCAGTAAAAATGAAATTTATTTCGGTTGTGGTTATGTTATACAAAATCCTGAAAAAATAGCAGGAACATCTGAAATTGAATTATCCGGGAATTTAAATCCTTATCTGCAATTTTTTAAAGACTCAGCCAACGCAAAAAATTATCTTACTAATGGAATATCTTCAAATGATATCAAAAGCTTTCAAATTAACAAACTAAATGAATTTAAATCAAAAATCCATTATGATATAGAAAAAGAAGATCCTTTTGATAAACAAGGCGATTACTTGTTTTGGAATCTGCCGGTTGTAAAAAACGGCATAGATAGCTGGCATATAAATCTTCTTACAAAAAAGCGAATTTCTCCTTTAGAGATTCCTTCAACTATAAAAGAAACTTACAATTACACTATTGTTCTACCTGAAAATATGGAGCTTGTGAATCCTGAAGCTAATATTGAAATTAAAAACGAAGTTGGTAATATTAGTATTAAGGTTCAAAAAATCAAGGATGAAATACTTATAAAAAGGTCAATTTCCCTGCCGGAAAAAATCATTGATGTTAATAACTATAAAGCATTTAAAGAAATAATGAATTTATGGCAGAATAAAAAATACAAAGAGATTGTTTTTAAGGTGAAATGAAAATAAATCTATTTTTTCTACTTATTATTATATGCCGTCATAGTTAGCTCAATGCCGATTGTTGCAAAATTTTTTATCATTTCTACAGCAATTTCTATTCTTGGGATCATAATTTTTTCTTCGGTTTTTGTCCATCTATTCAAAACATATTCCGATTGATAACCTCGTGCAAAATCACCCCCTATTCCTATTCGTAAGCGTGGAAATTCAATTGTTCCAAGAAGTTCAATAATACTTGCCAAGCCATTATGGCCGGCATCTCCACCTTTTTTTTTCATTCGTAAAAATCCTAAAGGTAAAGCAATATCATCAAGAACGATTAATAAATTTTCAATCGGAATTTTTTCTTTAGTTAGCCAGTATTTAACAGCTTTACCGCTCAAATTCACATATGTAGTGGGTTTTATTAAAACAAAAGTTCTTCCTTTGAATTTCATTTTTGACAAGGAAGCATACCTGGCGGAAGAAAATTTTACACATGTACTCAGGGCTAAAGCGTCAAGCACAATAAATCCTATATTATGTCTTGTATTGACATATTCTTCTCCAATATTACCCAAACCGACAATTAAATATTTCATTTGAAAAAAAATAAAGGTATAAAGTTATGAATAAACCTTATACCTTATATCTAAATTAAATTTTTATCTAAAATTTTTTTCTTATGGTTTTTCCCTGGCATGTTCTTTTTCAGCACCTTCAGTGGTTTCCTTAGTTTCTTCTTCTTCACCCACTTCGGCTTCTTCGCCAGCTTCTTCTATTGTTTCGACAATTCTTGTAACTTTTACTCCAACTATTTCAGCATTTGGAATATCTAAAAATTCAAGATTTTCTTTTGAAACATCTTTAACCCTGATTGAATCTCCAATTTCAAGGTTTGTAATATCCAAAACAATATTCTCAGGCAGGTGCTCAACAAGAGCTTTAACCTTAAGTTTTCTTATTTTTTTAACTAATTGTCCGCCTTTTAGCACACCGATTGCACTTCCTTCAATTATAACAGGTAGTCCGATAATTACAGCTTTTCCTGATAAAATTTCAAGAAAATCCACATGTAAAATTTTGTCTGTTACAGGATGGTATTGAACATCCTGCAATACGACATTATATTCTTTGCTGTCAACACTTAATTTAATGATAAAAACTTCGGGAGTAAAAATAATTTTTACAAAGTCTTTTTCGTCTGCTGTAAAATGAATTTGCTCCTTACCTCCGTAAAGAACACAAGGCACTTTGCCTAATTTTCTATTCATTTTAGCATCTTTTTTCCCTACGTTCTCTCTAAGAGAACCGCTCATAGATACTGTTTTCATGTTTAAAAATTTGTTATTATTAATTTAAAATTTAAAAAGTGAACTTATTGATTCGTAATTTTCAACTCTTTTTATTACTTCTGCAAATAATTCGGCAGTTGAAAGAACTTTAATTTTATCACTATGTTTTTTCAATGGGATTGTGTCGGAAACAACAACTTCAGTACATGGAGAATTTTCAATTTTTTCGTAAGCATCTCCCGAAAATACAGGGTGTGTGCAAAAAGCTCTTACACTTACAGCACCATTTTCCATCATAAGATTGGAAGCTTTTTCCATAGAACCTGCTGTATCAATAATATCATCAACCAAAACAATATCACGTCCTTTCACATCTCCAACTAATGCCATTTTTTTTATTTCATTAGGTTTTGATCTTTGTTTATAACAAACCACAAAATCGGTATTCAAATATTTTGCGTAAGATGCAGCCCTTCTTGTACCTCCTGTATCGGGTGATGCAATAGTAAGATTAGGTAAATTTAGTTCTTTTAAATAAGGAATAAAAATTGATGAAGCGTATAAATGATCAACCGGAATATCAAAAAATCCCTGTATTTGGTCGGCATGTAAATCAATGGTAATTATCCTTTGAACACCTGCTGCGGTTAGCAAATTTGCAACTAACTTTGAAGCGATTGAAACTCTTGGTTTGTCTTTTCTATCCTGACGTGCAAATCCGAAATATGGAATAACTGCAACAATATTTCTTGCAGATGACCTTCTGGCTGCGTCTATCATTAATAGCAGTTCAAGAAGATTATCAGCCGGAGCAAAAGTAGATTGTATTATAAAAACATCCCTGCCCCTGATGTTGTCTTCATACGAAGATTGAAATTCACCGTCAGAAAAATTAGTAACAATTACATTGCCTAACTCCTGCCCGTATCTGGCAGCAATCTTCTCAGCTAAATATTTTGTAGCTCTTCCCGAAAAAACATTAACTAATTTACTTGACATTATGTTACAGGTTTTTGATATTTCAGGCTGCAAAAATATGATATAATTTGATATGCTACAAAATAATATTCATTATTATTAAAAAAATGTTATTAATCAATAAAAACTTTTCAATATCTTTGCACTTTTAATTAATTAAATGTTAAATTGCAATTTATTTTGGGATATTTAGTGGGTTTAGTGAAACCTGAATTTATGCCCGGGTGGCGGAATTGGTAGACGCGTTGGTCTCAAAAACCAATGAGGTAATACTCGTGCCGGTTCGATCCCGGCCCCGGGTACAAAACAAGATAAAAGACAAAAGCGACACGAAGTTGGCCGTATGGTATAAAAGACAAAAGTTTTAAGCTTTCTTTACAAAGAGAGCTTTTTTAGTAGTAATTTTTAATAATGACTAAACCTAATAAATATTTTTCTGTTTATCTGCCAATAATTTTTGCTATTATTTTAATAATAGGAATTTTTATAGGCAGTAAACTCACTTATATCTCCTCTTTTAACAACAATATATTTCCCGTTAGTTTAAATAAATACAATAAAATAACTGACATTATCAATTATATTGAACAGGATTATGTTGATTCGGTCAATCGTAAAAAATTAACCGAAGAATCAATTATCGGAATGTTAAAGGAACTTGACCCTCATTCACAATATATTCCTGCCGAAGAATTTAATGAAGTTAATGACCAACTACTCGGTAATTTTGAAGGTATTGGAATACAGTTCAGAATTGAAAAAGATACAATTGCCGTTATAAATACAATTTTAGGAGGTCCTTCTGAAAAATCAGGAATTAAAGCCGGAGACAGAATAGTTAAAATTAATGATACACTTGTTGCAGGAATAAAAATTAAAAATAAAGACGCAATAAAAAAATTAAAAGGAAAAAGAGAAACCAAAGTAAAAGTAAGTGTTTTCCGCAGGGGAGTCAATGACCTTATAAATTTTAATATAATCAGAGATGTAATTCCTACTTACAGTCTTGACATTGCTTATTTGATTAACGATTCTATCGGGTATATAAAACTAAATAAATTTTCAGCCACAACTTACGATGAATTTATCAAAGCATTAAAAGAGCTAAAACAAAAAGGCATGACCAAATTAATTCTGGATTTACGAGGAAACATCGGTGGTTATCTTCAGTCGGCAATTAAAATTGCAGATGAATTTTTAGAAGACAAAAAATTGATTGTTTACACTGAAGGTAACAGCAGACCAAAAAATTTCGCTTATGCTACTGAAAAAGGTTGTTTTGAAAAAAACGAACTTGTTGTTTTAATTGATGAAGAATCAGCATCAGCCAGCGAAATTATTGCAGGAGCTATTCAGGATAATGACAGGGGCTTGATAATAGGACGAAGATCGTTTGGCAAAGGCTTGGTGCAGGAACAATTGAATTTTCCTGATGGATCTGCTCTGCGGTTAACAGTTGCCAGGTATCATACACCTACCGGCAGATGTATACAAAAATCGTATAAAAATGGTATTGAAGATTATTACATGGAATTTTATAATCGATATACAAACGGTGAACTGGAAAATGCTGACAGCATTCATTTTGACGATTCATTAAAATATATTACTCAGGAAGGCAATGTAGTTTATGGTGGTGGTGGGATTATGCCTGATATTTATGTTCCAATTGAAAAAAACATAAAATTGAAATATTATAATCAACTAATTAATAAAGGATTAATTTTCAGATATGCTTTTGAATATACTGATAAAAACAGAGACCAACTTAGAACTTATAAAACCTTTGAAGATTTTAATAAGAATTTTATAATATCTGATTTGATATTTAATGATTTTATAAATTTTGCTGAAGAAAATAGTGTTGAAAAAGAAAATAAAGGAATAGAGTATGCAAAAGAAAGAATAAAAATATTATTAAAAGCCTTTATCGGGCGCAACTTGCTAGACGATAAAGGCTTTTATCCGATATATCATAAAGTTGATAAAACTTTTCAAAAGGCTGTGGAGTTGTTATAGATAATTTGAAATATTAAAAGATGTTTGTTGTTTCAAACTTTTCCATGTTAGAATTTCTAAATCAACTTCTGATACGCTTGCCACCATCTGTTGGGAATATCATCTTTACAGGCAGTTTGGTAATCCTGATATGAGCATGGCACTAAATAATGTCGTTCATATTTGGGCTTCATATTGGTTTTTATTGGGATTTCCATCCACCACCTATCGCTTTTTTTACTTTTGTAAAAAACTATCTCGTCTTTATGATCCTTGATTGAAACCAAATATTTAATATAATTTTCTTTTTCTTTAAGTGGGAAATCATGTTTGCGATTATAAAATCCATCAATAAAATACCATATCATCTGTGCAACAAGGTGCGAGGTTTGTTCTTGTCTGTCAAGTTTTGGATTAACTTCGTAAAAGCCGATTGAAGTTAATTTGTCGCTCATACCCGCATACTGTGCAATCTTACAAACTTCCTCTCCGTAAAAACCGTTGGGTGATGCATTTCCATTTGCAGGAGCATCCGACTGTCGGATTGCAGATATGTCAAAAGTAACTAAATCGGCATTCCTAACAATAGGCTCAACTTCCTCAATATTTGCCCTTACATTTCCTAAACGATAAATATCAAAAAATAAATTTTTCATCAGACCTATTGCTTCCTGATCAATTAAATAGGTTTGATAACCGATATTGGTATAATTAAAAAGATAATTCGGCTGGTATAAAATAATTTTACTTAAATATGATTGTGAATTAAAATCTTCTTCAGATTTCCCAAGGTCAAATACCGAATCTATTGCAACAATATTTATTACTTGCTCCAAACTTTCATAAGCCTGATAATTTGCATAAGTAAGGTCGTGGCTTCCACCAATAAGTATCGGAATAATATCATTTTTTAATAATTCGTAAACAACCGAAGTTACTGCAAAATAAGTGTCATTAATTGTATTGCCTTTTTTTATATTGCCCAAATCAGCTATCTTAGTTTTATTTCCACCTTCAAAAAGTTTATACAGTTTTTTTCTGATATTATCAGGCGCATCTGCACATCCTTCATTATTTATTGCATTCCGGTCTTCATTAATTCCAATAATTGCAATATCAATATTATCCAAATCAGGAAAACCGGATGCAGTATTATAACTTTTTACAACATCTCCCAATCTTCTGCGATGGGATTTCTCTGCATATTCATAGCCTGTTAGATCTATTGGTTTAATATATATTTCAATATCCATTATTTTCTTTTTTTTGAAAATCTTTTTTTAGGTACATTTTTAGGGTCTTCAGCTATTTTCAGGCAGTCTTTAAGAGTTAGCTCTTCAGGATTTATTTCTTTTGGAATTTTAAAATTCTTTTTCTTTATTGAAAGATAAGGTCCATATTTTCCCCTTAAAACTTTAACAGAATTATCATCTTTATATTCTCTTATAATATTTTCTTTTACTTTTTTTCGCTTTTCTTCAATTAATTCAACGGCTCTCAACTGTGTAATTGTAGTGGGATCATCTGTTTTTGACAGAGAATAAAATAATTTTTTATGCATAACATAAGGACCGAATCTGCCGATAGCTACAGTCATGTCAGCATCTTCATATTGGCCTATATTTCTTGGAAATTTGAATAGTTCAAGAGCTTCTTCCAGTGTTATAGTTTCTATGCTTTGCCCTTTTTGTAATCCTGAAAATTTGGGTTTATCATCGTCGTCAGTTTCTCCAAGTTGAACTATGGGGCCGAACCTTCCGATTTTCACGAATATATTTTTCCCTGTTTTGGGGTCCAGACCAAGCAGTTTTTCTCCGCTGAATTTTTTTGAATTTCCAAGTGTATTATCAATTTTACTGTGAAATGGTCCATAAAACTCACCTATCATTTCATTCCATATCTTTTGTCCTGCGGCTATTTCGTCAAATTCTTTCTCAACACTGGCAGTAAAGTTATAATCTAAAATGTTATCAAAATATTGAAGTAAAAATTTGTTTACTAAAATTCCAATGTCAGTCGGGAAAAGCTTGGATTTTTCAAAGCCTGATTTTTCGGTTTTAATTCCTTCGGTTATAGAATCATTTATTAAGATGATGAAATTGTAATTTCTCTGAATTCCAGGCTTATCTCCTTTAACAATATATTCCCTTCTCTGAATAGTTGAAATTGTAGGGGCATATGTTGAAGGACGACCTATTCCAAGTTCTTCCATTTTCTTAACTAAACTTGCCTCTGAATACCTCGGAGGTTGTTGTGTGAATTTTTCTTCAGCAATAATTTCGTTTCTCAATAATTTTTCACCTATATTTAAAGGTGGTAAAACACCTTTTTGTTCCTCATGGTTTTCCTGATCGACTGTTTCAAAATATACTTTTAAAAAGCCGTCAAATTTGATAACTTCACCTTTTGCGATAAATTTTTCTTTAATGTTTGATATGTTTACTGTCACATTTGTTTTTTCCAGCAAAGCATCGCTCATTTGTGAAGCAATTGTTCTTTTCCAGATAAGATTATACAGCCGTTTCTGAGCATTATCTCCTTCTGTATTTTTTACATTAAGATATGTAGGGCGGATTGCTTCGTGAGCTTCCTGTGCACCCTTGGTTTTAGTAAAATACTTTCTGGTTTTTGCATATTTTTCACCAAAAGATTCTTTTATTTCTTTATTTGCCATTGCAAGGGCAAGGTTTGACAAATTAACCGAATCCGTTCTCATATAAGTAATCTTTCCCGACTCATAAAGTTGCTGAGCTACACGCATAGTATTTGCAACAGAGAAACCAAGTTTTCTGCTGGCTTCCTGCTGTAAAGTGGAAGTTGTAAAAGGAGGTGCCGGAGACTTTTTTGCAGGTTTGGTTTCAATATCTGCAATTGTAAATTCAGCTGGTTTGCACTTTTCAAGAAATTCTATTGCTTCATTTTTTGTATTGAATCTTTTTGAGAGTTCGGCAAGTAGTATTGATTTCCCGAAATTATTATTTATGTCAAATTTAGCAGTAATCTTATAAGATGATTTGCTTTTAAATTTATTTATGTCTTCTTCTCTTTCAGCAATTAATCTAACTGCAACAGATTGAACACGTCCGGCAGATAATGC
>Ga0075120_10003229_pt1 | contig 11247 bp, 6 predicted proteins | sample AntAceMetag02UKL_FD_69792 | JGI IMG/M metagenome (GOLD analysis project Ga0075120, IMG submission 69792) | Saline lake microbial communities from Ace Lake, Antarctica - Antarctic Ace Lake Metagenome 02UKL | ecosystem: Environmental > Aquatic > Non-marine Saline and Alkaline > Saline | place... | reverse complement strand
ATAATGTTAAATAATTTAATTGATTAAATGATATTTACTGTATCATTTTGTCAACGAATTATGTAACATCTACAGGAATGACAGAGAATATATTATTTCTTAATCACCGAGAGAATAATTTCTTCTTCGTTAATCTTTAATTCTTTTTTATTTTCTTCACTCAATTCATTTTTAATCTCTTCACTCAATGTATCTTTTTTTAGCTCTTCCATCATTTTACTATCATTAAAAACTTTTTTGATTAATACTGCATCACTATGCCAGCATAATACAGCTTTATCTTTTATAGTCATTTTGGCTTGCCTGCGCATATTATTTACTAAACGAACAATCTCTCTCTTTGTTCCTTCCAACTTTAATTCAGGAGTCAACGTTGTATCATAATCTACTGATAAAAATTCTACATAATCTTTATCTACTGATAAAGATTTTTCTTGCTCTTTTTTATTAATTTGTTCGCAAACAATTTCTTTAACATTTAATTCATCCTTTACTAAATAAAAATATTCTTCTCTTAATACAGAATTTTTAATTATTAATTTGGCAAGAGGTTGTCTCACTTTAATTCCAAGCTCATCTCTTTTCGCTAATCCTAATTCCACAATTTTTCTAACTATCACCATGTCACCTAAAATTTTATCATCAACTTTTTCTGCAACCACCCAATTTTCTAGGTGTACTGACTTATTTTCATCGGTAAAATTATTTTCAGTCACTTTTTGCCAAAGTTGTTCAGCAATGAACGGCGTAAATGGCGCCATCACTTTTGACAATTCAACTAATACATATCTGGTAGTATTCAAAGCTGCTTGCTTGTCTTTTAAATCTTCACCTTTAAAGCGATTTCTAGAACGACGGATATACCAAGTTGATAAGTCATCAATAAAATCACCAATCGGTCGAACAGCTTTCGGTATTACATAATTATCCATATTTTCCGTCACCTCGGAAATTAATTGGTTTAATCTTGCCACAATCCATTTATCTAATATATTTTTACTGTCATTCTGGAGCGGAGCGGAGCGGAGCGATAGAATCTCGTCGTTATTGGCATACATTTCATAAAATCGATAAACGTTCCATAAAAGCATTGAAACTTTTCTCAACACATCTTTAACGCCATCTTCGGAAAAATTCAAGTTCTCTGCCATCAAAACAGATGAAGCAAATAAATAATAACGCATAGCATCAGCACCGTATTGATTGATAATTTCAGCCGTATCAGGATAATTTCTTAATCTTTTAGACATTTTTTGCCCGTCTTTAGTCAAAACAATACCATTAACAATTACATTTTGCGCCATTTCTTTGTCAAATAAAGCCGTCGACAAAACAATCAAGGTATAAAACCAACCACGAGTCTGATCAACACCCTCAGCAATAAAATTAGCTGGAAAATTTTTCTCAAATCTTTTTTTGTTTTCAAAAGGATAATGTTCCTGTCCATAAGGCATAGAACCAGATTCAAACCAACAATCAAAAACCTCCGGGATACGCTTCATTGTACCACCCTGTCCTGAGCTTGCCGAAGAATCACATTTTTCACATTTGAAATCAAACCTATCAACGTGCTGTTTATGTAAATTGTCAATTTTTTGTCCGCTTAATTTTTCCAATTCTTCCCTTGAGCCAATGGCTAAACTATGGTCACATTTATCGCAAACCCAAACTGGTAACGGTGTCCCCCAGTAACGATTACGACTAATTGCCCAGTCCCTAGCTTGTTCTAACCATTTGCCAAAACGACCATCTTTTATATGTTCTGGCACCCAAGTAATTTTTTGATTATTTTTTATCAAGTTATCTCTGATTTCTGTCACCTTTACAAACCAAGACGCAGTCGCATAATTTAGCAAAGGAGTTTCACAACGCCAGCAATGCGGATAGCTGTGCTCATATTCTGATTGGGTAAATAATTTATTATTTTTATCTAGCCATTCAACTATTTTTCTATCAGTTGCTTGCGTATCGTCAATTGGTTTTACTTCAATGCCTGGCCAATCTTTAACTTCTTCTTTAAATTTACCTGAGCCATCAACATGCTGAATAAATGGTAATTTGTATTCATTGCCAAGATTCATATCGTCTTCACCAAAGGCCGGTGCAATATGAACTACACCTGTACCATCTTCGATGGTTACAAAATCAGCGCCATAAATTTGCCAACCATTTTCCTTATTTTCTAATTCTTCATCTTTATAATAATCAAACAATGGTTTATATTTTTTACCTACCAAATTATTTATATTGAAATCTTGAACTCTGATCTTAACTCCTCTATATTTTTCATCGTGAATAAGATAATCTTTATAATCAGGGGAACTTCCACTTTCTGACAACGCTGTCGGTTTTATAGTAAATGTTTTTTCTAAAAAATTTCTACTAAATATATAATTCTCTCCTTTTTTAAATTTAGATTCCAATATTTCTACTTTGACATAATCAATATCTTTTCCAATCGCCAACGCCACATTGCCAATTAATGTCCAAGGTGTTGTTGTCCAAGCCAAGACATAAGTTCCTGGCTCATCTTCTAACTCAAACTTTATTGTGACTGACAAATCTTTAATATCTTTATAATTTTGTGTAACTTCAAAATTAGACAAAGTTGTGCCACAACGTGGACAGATATGCATGGCTTTATATCCTTGATAAACTAAACCCTTATCCCATAAATTTTTAAACACCCACCAAACAGATTCCATAAAATTTACATCCATAGTTTTGTAATCGTTTTCCATATCCACCCAACGCCCGATACTTCTGATAGTTTTTTTCCATTCCTCGGCATAACGCATCACAATGCTTTGACAATAATCATTGAATTTTTCCACACCATATTTCTCAATATCAGTTTTATCTTTTAAGCCCAGCTCTTTTTCCGCCAGATTCTCAACTGGCAAACCGTGACAATCCCAGCCCCATCTTCTTTCAATTTTGTGCCCTTTCATGGTCCAATATCTCGGCACAGCATCTTTCATAATACTCGCTACAATATGACCATAATGAGGCTCGCCCGTTGCGAACGGAGGACCATCATAAAAGACATAATCCTTATCCTTGCCTTCCAGTGATTTTTCAAAAATTTTATTTTTTTCCCAAAAATTTAAAACCTCCTCTTCCATAGCTGGAAAAGGGTTAAAATTTGCCTTTTGTTTTTGTTGTTTTTTGTCCATATTTTAATAAAAAATGCTAAATTATATGCTTACTTTAACTTAAAATAAGCCGTTTGTCAAAAATTTTTTAAATAGAAGATCTTCTCTTTTTATAAAATTCTGTTATAATCAATGCGTTAAACAATATACTATGAAATTTAAGTTAAAAAGCGATTTTTCTGCTACCGGCGATCAACCAGAGACAATTAATAAATTGGTTAACGGACTCAATAAAAATTACCGCGACCAAACGCTTTTGGGCGTAACTGGCAGTGGTAAAACTTTTACCATGGCTAAAGTGATTGAAGCTATCCAAAAACCAACTATTGTCATCTCCCATAATAAAACTCTGGCTGCTCAACTCTATGGCGAATTCAAGCAATTTTTTCCAGACAATGCTGTCCATTATTTTGTCTCATATTACGATTACTACCAGCCCGAAGCTTACATACCTCATACTGACACCTATATAGAAAAAGAAAGCGCTATTAACGAAGAAATAGACCGCCTGCGTCATTCTGCTACCCAATCACTCATTAACAGAAAAGATGTTTTGATTGTTGCTAGTGTCTCTTGTATATATGGTATCGGGGAACGCGCTGATTATGAAAACATGAGCGTCAAATTTCAACTTGGGCAAAAAATCAAACGCAACGAACTCTTGCGCCAATTAATAAAAATTCAATATGAAAGAAATGATATTACTTTTTCTCGCGGTCAATTCCGAGTCAGAGGCGGAAATATTGATATTTATTTAGCGACCGGTGAAGCAATTGTTAGAATTGAAATGTTTGGTGACCAAATAGAAAATATTTATTATTTTAATATCAAACCGAGTACCAATCTACCCATTATTCCAACTGATACTAAAAGTAAAACTATCGCTAAATTAAATGAGGTTCTTGTTCTGCCAGCTAAACATTTTATGACATCAGAAGATAGGATGTCCGAAGCTCTAACTAAAATTAAAAAAGAACTGAAAGATAGATTAAAAGAATTAAAAAAAGAAGGTAAAGATGTTGAAGCTTATCGTCTAGATAAAAAAACTAATTATGATTTAGAAATGATTGAACAAGTCGGCTATTGTAATGGGATTGAGAATTACTCACGCCATTTAACTGGACGTACTTCTGGTGAGCCGCCAGCGACTCTTCTTGATTTCTTTCCAAAAGATTATCTAATAATCATAGATGAATCACATGTTACTTTGCCACAAATTCGCGGTATGTACGCCGGCGATCAATCACGTAAGCAAACTTTAATTGACTTTGGCTTCCGCCTGCCGTCAGCCAGAGATAACCGACCGCTTAATTTTTCCGAATTTAATTCAAAAATAAATCAAATAATTTATTCAAGTGCTACACCGAAAGAATACGAAATAAAAAATTCTTCACAAATCGCTGAACAGCTTATTCGTCCAACTGGACTTCTGGATCCAGAAATAGAGATTCGTCCATCCAAAAATCAAATCCCTGATTTAATAAATGAAATCAGAAAATGCGTTGCCAAACAACAAAGAGTTTTAATAACAACTCTAACCAAAAGAATGTCTGAAGAATTGTCTGATTATTTAGCTGAGCAAGGTGTTAAAGTTCAATATTTACATAGCGAAATAGATACACTAGAAAGAGTTGATATCCTGCGTGACTTAAGACAAGGTAAATATGACGTTTTGGTCGGCATAAACCTTTTACGCGAAGGTTTGGATTTACCAGAAGTTTCCCTAGTCGCTATTTTGGATGCTGATATGTCTGGTTTTTTACGCAATGAAATCTCACTTATCCAAACTATCGGCCGAGCTGCACGTCACGTTGAGGGAAAAGCGATTTTATATGCTGACAAAATTACACCAGCCATACGCTACGCTGTCAACGAAACTAAACGTCGAAGAAAAAAGCAAGAAGAATATAATAAAAAACACGGTATTACACCGCGTCAAATTAAAGCAAAATTCCACGATAGAATCGGTTAAACTTTCTTTTGTCATTCCCGCCCGCCTTGCCTCTGCGAGGAACGAGCGGGCAGGCGAAAGAGGGAATCCAGAGTTAAACCGTAAAAATAACTATATTAGTAAAAAGACGAATAAATTATTTTTCTCCTACCACGCCTGTCTGCCGGCAGGCAGGCCAGCCTTGACGCTGTCAAGTGGTCGGGCGGGGATACCGAATCGTGATCCGGCATGACAAAATAAAAAAGTAATGTCTAAGTGACAGCTTATAATTTAAATATTACTTTAATATCTCTTTATAAAACATTAAAAAATAAGTCAACGGAACTATTTTTATTGAGCCAGACAAATCCAACTCTTTATCACTAATAATAATTCCTTTTTTAAAACCAGCTTTTTTGAAAATCAACCTATCTTGTTCGCTGATTTTTTTATGATAGCGAATTAATATCGGGCAAATCTTCTTACCGCAATTGACTACAAAATCAATCGCCAAATTTTTAGTGTTAGACCGCCAATAACTGACTCTTCTCCCCCAAACAGCCAATGCTTCATCTTTGATTAAATGACTAAAAATAACATTCTCAACCAATAAAGAGAAAACATCCTGCCGATGAAGCTTCTCTCTGGAAAATTGCCAATAGTTTAAAGCACCACCGATATAAGCATAAAAAAGCCAAAACAAAAACGGGTCTCGAAAATAAACTTTTTTTGCTTTAGCAGTTGAAAATTTCTTACCGTCTAATTGATAAACCATTTTTAAGGCAAACATTGATTCCAAAATTTCCAAATAATCGGCAATCGTCGCATGTGATTTAGCTTTGGTTTTTTTAGCAACAGTCTGCCAGCCAATCGGTTGACCCAAATTATCTATAATTTTTTCCATAATCTGCCGAGCTAAAATCGGATCTCGACCAAACTTAGCAATATCGGCGATTAACCAGTATAAATAATTACTATAAACTTCTTGGCTGACTGAACCGCGATTTTTAAATTCGCTTATCGCTGGGATAAAACCTCCAGTCAAAAAATAGATGTCTTGATAATATTCCAACTGCTCTTGAAAATCCAAAAAATTACTTGGTTTAATTTTTTTTGATAATGACGAATTAATTAAATTCAAAAAATTGCCAAAGTCTAAACTGGTAGCTATCTTTGGTTGCCATTTTTTTTCTTTCAAAATATTTTTATCCAAAATTGAAACCAATAAAGCAACTGAGGCTTTTTTGAATTTACCAGATTCAAAAAGATAGCGCATTCCCTTTTGCCAATTTTTCACCAAACTAATCTCATCAATAAATAAAAAAAGGCACTCCGGTTTAGTCGGTTGACGCCATTTTAAAAATATTTTTATTATCTCATTCAATTGTTCGAAGGTGTCCAAATTGTGGCAAGAATAATAAAAAATATTATCAGGATTAACTTTTTCAATCTCAATTAATTTTTTTATTGCCAACTTAGCAAAAGTGGTTTTGCCTAAACCACGCGGTCCGTAAAGCACATTTACCCGACCCGGCACTAATTCGGAAATTTTTAAAAAATCCGGTTCCTGATCCAAACCGCTATTTTCATACGACTCAATTACTGGATCAAATCTTAAACCAGTTGTCTGGCGATCAACTCCGCCCAAACTCACCCACCACGGATTTTGGATTGATAATATTTCCAAATCTATTTGCATGCTTTTTAAAAGCTAAATTAACATTTAAATTTCCCGCTAAAATAACCTACTAAATCATCTATTTTTACTCGCTCTTGTTTCATGGTATCACGGTCTCGAACTGTAACTGAATTATCTTTTTCAATCGTATCAAAATCAACAGTCACGCAATACGGAGTACCAATTTCATCTTGTCTGCGGTAACGTTTACCAATATTACCGTTATCATCAAATTCACACATATATTTCATCTTTAAATCGTCAAAAATTGTTTTTGCCTGTTTAACTAATTCTGGCTTATTTTTCAAAAGTGGAAAAACAGCAATTTTAATCGGCGCCAATTGCTTATTAAATTTCATTACCACTCTGGTCTCGCCGTTTACCTCCTCTTTAGTGTAAGCATCACACATCACTGCCAACAAAGTCCTACCAACACCAACTGAAGATTCAATTATGTGAGGTAAATATTTTTCTTTGGTTACTGGATCAATGTAATTTAAATCTTTACCTGAATGTTTTGAATGTTGAGTTAAATCATAATTACCTCTAGCATGCACGCCTTCTAATTCTTTGAAACCAAATGGAAAATTATATTCAATATCATAAGCCTCTTTGGCGTAAAAAACCAAATTTTTGTGCTTGAGCCATCTCAAATTATCCTCTTTTATACCCAGGTCCAAATAATATTGCCAGCGATAATCTTTTAATTTTTCATATTCTTTCATTTCATCCTTAGGAAGGGTAAAATACTGCATTTCCATCTGCTCAAATTCACGAGTGCGAAAAACAAATTGTCGAGCAGTAATTTCATTTCGAAAAACTTTACCAACCTGAGCAATACCAAAAGGAATTTTAACTCGAGCCGAATCTAAAACATTTTTATAATTCACGTATATTCCCTGACAAGTTTCACCACGTAAATAAACCGGCTCTTTATTCCAATCTTCAGTAAAATTTCCTAAATTAGATTTAACTAATAGATTAAATTTTTTAATATCAGTAAAATCGCTCTTACCACAGTTGGAACATTTTAATTTATCTTTATTCTTATCAAATAATTTTTGTATTTCTTCTTCAGTCATTTTTTCATCAGCTTCAACACCGATGTCTTCTAGCAAATGATCGACTCTCAAACGACTATGACAATTTTTACATTCAGCTAAAGGGTCCGAAAAGCCAGATACGTGCCCCGAAGCCTCCCAAATTTTTGGACTCATAAAAATACTTGAATCCAAGCCAACTATATCATCTCGTAGTTGCACCATGTTGCGCCACCAAACGTTTTTAATATTATTGGCTAATTCTACGCCATAAGAACCGTAGTCATAAATCGCGGCAAAACCACCATATATTTCCGAAGAAGGAAATACAAAACCACGACGTTTAGCCAATGATACTATAGTTTCCATAGTCAAATTATCCTTTTTCATATTATTATTCTTTTATTTTTTCCTTTTTATTATAAATAATTAATAAAACAAATACTACGGCTGATAAAATGCCGACAAAAGAAATTATATGATAATATTCTTTTAATAATTCTTGATTAGCGCCGACCCAATAACCTAATACTGCTAAAACGGATACCCATAAACCAGAACCGAGAAAAGTGTACCAGATAAATTTTTTATAATCCATGCGAGTAAAACCAGCCGGTAAAGAAATTAATTGTCTGATTGCTGGCACTAGTCGTCCGATAAAAGTTGAGCTATTACCGTAATTTAAAAAATACTTTTCTGCTTTCTCCATTTTCTCTCTGTTGAGCAAAAATATTTTTGCCCATTTCTTATCAATCAATGGATAAATAATTGCTCGTCCAAGACTTCTAGCTAACCAATAGTTAATTGAGGCACCTACTAAACTACCGATAATACCAGCAATAATAACTAAAAATATATTAAACTCACCTTGGGCAGCCAAATAAGCTGCTGGTGGAATAACTATTTCTGACGGGAAAGGAATAAATGAACTTTCAACTGCCATCAACGCAAATACTCCCCAATAACCCCAATTAGATGCTATTTGTAATATTAAATTAAAAATTTCACTAATAAATTCCATTAAAACTTTTTACATTTCTTTAACGACTTCTATACCTAAAATCTTCAAGCCATTTTTAATTGTCTGATTAACCGATTTTATCAAAGCTAATCTAGCTATCTTTATTTCTTCTTTAGCTTTTAAAACCGATACATCATGATAATAATCATTAAAAGTTTGGGCTAATTCAAATAAATATTTAGCTATTTCTGATGGATCATAATCCTTATTAGCTCGCTTAACAGCTATCGGATATTTAAACATTTTTAAAGCTAATTCTCCCTCTTTTTCATGATTTAAATTACTGTAATCTATCTTTTTTATTTTTTGTCCGCCAGCTGGCGGATTGGCTTTTTGAATAATGCTATTTATTCTGGCATAGGTATACTGCAAATAAGCTGCGGTAAAACCATCAAATCGTAAGGCTTGATTAATGTCAAAAGTGATTGTTTTGTCAGCGCCAACCTTAATCATTTCAAATTTTATTGCACCAATAACTATTTTTTCCGCTGTTTGTGTTATTTTTTTATCACTCCAATCTTTATGACGTTTCTTCGTCTCACCCTTAGCTTTCTTCATTGCCTGCTCATGCAATTCCTTATAGGTAATCACATTGCCAGTACGTGACGACATCATGCCGTCAGGTAATTTTACAAAATCATAACCGAGATGTATCAAATCTTCTTTGTGCCCAAGTTTTTCTAAAACAGAAAATAATTGTTTAAAATATTGTCCTTGTCTGATGTCTACAATATAAATTGATTTACTCGGTTTATACTTTTTTTTCTTTCCTTCGGCTAAAGCTATATCGGCCACTGGATAAAGAGCTGTGCCATCTGATCTAATAAACATCAAAACGCCCAATTTTTCTTTTTCTAAATCAGCGATAATCGCCCCCTGACTTTTTACCAATATTTCTTTTTTATATAATTTACTAACAATATCCAAACCTTCATCAATGAATTCACTTTCGTAAAAAATATGATCAAATTTTATTCCTAACTCTTTGTAAATTTTTGCAAAACCATCAATACTCCATTTTCTAGTCTTCTGCCATAATTTATATTCTACGCCTTGTCGGCTTTCTATTTGTTTCATAATAGTACCGACAGCTTCTTTCGCTTCTTCATTATCACTCATTTCTTTAGCTGCTCTAACATAAACTTTTCCCAAAAAATATCCTTTGTCTATTGGAGTTTTTTCTTTTTTATAAAAATTTTCCAAAGCCCAAATAGTCTTGGCAATATGAATACCAAAATCGTTTATATATGAAACAGGGATAGCTTTGTAACCATTCGCTAATAAAATACGGTTAATCGTGTCGCCATAACAAATATTTCGCAAATGACCGACATGATATTCTTTGTGAGTATTAGCATTAGAATATTCAATTAAGATTTTTTGTTTTTTTCCATCATTATTAGTGCCATAATCATCTTTATTTTTTTCTATTTCATTAATAACGTCTTTTACTAAGCCAATTTTATTCAAAATAAAATTCAAATAAGGCCCGGCTGCTTTAACACCGCAACCAACATCGGTTGGTTTAATTTTACCAACTAACCGACAGGCTGTTTCGACCGGTGAAAGTTTCATCTCTTTAGCTAAATCAAAGCAAGACAAACTCAAATCACCAAAATTATTATTTGGTGGAAAGATAATATCATCTGCCACAATAATTTTTTTTCCACTAGCTCGATTAACTTCTTCAGCTATTTTATTTTTTATTTTATAAATAGAGTTCATTAATTTAATTCAATTTTTTTTATATTTTTTATATCAACTTTTAATAATTTTTTACTTATATCTTTTAACCGATTAACATCATCAGTTGTACTTAAAATTATTTCTCCTTTTTTTGATAATTTCTGATTTATATCTTTATGTCTTCCTAAATAATCTTTTAGTTTGATAGCCGCTGTAATGGCTGGGTCTATAATTTTAACTCGTCTGCCGATTGCTTCTTTAATTTGAGAAATAGCCAAAGCATAATGTGTGCAACCAAGTATTAAAACGTCAATTTGTTTTATTTTTAATGGTTGGAGATATCTTTTTAACACTCGCTTAAACTCTGTCTTGGTTTGCCAATTTTCTTCAATAAAAGGTACTAGCAACGGACAAGCCTGACTAAAAATCTGACAATTATTAGTACGTTTACTTAATTCAATTTCATAAACTTTTGAGCTAATTGTCGCCTTAGTCCCGATAATACCAATTTTTTTATTATCAGATATTTCAACTGCCTCTTCAATCGTCGGAATAATTACGCCAAGAATTCGTTTTGATTCGCTGTCCGGTTGAAGTGGTAAGTATTCCTGTTGTAAACGTCTCAAAGCTTTAGCTGAAGCTGTGTGACAAGCCAAAATCACAATTTGACAATCTTGTTTAAATAAAAAATCAACTGCTTGACGTGTGTGCTCATAAATAACTTCATCTGATTTATT
>Ga0075120_10003228_pt1 | contig 11250 bp, 9 predicted proteins | sample AntAceMetag02UKL_FD_69792 | JGI IMG/M metagenome (GOLD analysis project Ga0075120, IMG submission 69792) | Saline lake microbial communities from Ace Lake, Antarctica - Antarctic Ace Lake Metagenome 02UKL | ecosystem: Environmental > Aquatic > Non-marine Saline and Alkaline > Saline | place... | reverse complement strand
GAGTGGGATGCCTATAGCAATAGCGATTATACGCTGAATCCCGAGTTTGTCAAATGACAGGACGGCGATTGAATCGCTGGCGGGGCATAGCCATGCGGTTTCATCGGTTCAACGGTTTCATCGGCTCAATCGGTTCAATCGGCTGAATCGGCTGAATCGGCTGACTACATGCCCACGCCTGCCACAAGCGTGCCGCACTGTGTACAGCGCCCGTCGGCGATCTGATAGCTGAGAGTCTGGTAGCCCAGGCGGCCAATCAACGTCTCGCCGCAATGATGACAGATAGTGTTCTCTGAAGCCCTTCCGGGCACGTTGCCCACGTATACGTACCGCAATCCCGCCTCCCGCCCTATGTCCCAGGCTTGTTGTAGTGTGCTCACTGGCGTCGGCGGGCAATCGCTCATCTTGTACTGAGGATGGAAGCGGCTAACATGCCAGGGCACGTCCACCCCCACCTCGCGGGCCAGGAAGTCAGCCACCCAGCGCAGTTCCTCCTCGCTGTCGTTAAAGCCGGGAATGACCAGCGTGGTCACCTCCAACCAGATGCCCAGTTTCCGCATCCGCGGCAGGTTTTCCAATACCGGTTCCAGCTTAGCACCGCATAGCTTGTGGTAGAACTCCCCTCGCCCTGCCTTCAGGTCCACGTTGGCCGCGTCCAGCAGCGACGGGCCACCCGGTTCCTGCGGACCCAGTACCTCCAGGAGCTCCGGTGTCATGTAGCCGTTGGTGACGAAGATGTTGGCGATGCCTGCTTCGTGCGCCAGGCGGGCGGTATCTACGGCGTATTCGGCGAAGACGGTCGGTTCGGTGTAGGTGTAGGCGATGGAGCGGGCCCCCAGCCGTCGGGCGGCGGCGACCAGAGCCTCCGGCGAAGCAGGCTGGCCAAGGATCAGGTGCTCCTCCCGCGGCATCTGGGAGATCTCCCAGTTCTGGCAGAACTGGCAGCGGAAATTGCAGCCTGGCGTGGCGACGGAGAAAGCGGTGCTGCCGGGGTAGAAGTGGAAAAGGGGCTTCTTCTCCACGGGATCGAGATGCTGGGTGATAGTCCGCCCGTAGACCAGCGTGTAGAGAGTGCCCTCGCGGTTCTCCCGTACCTGGCAGATGCCCCGCTTGCCCTCGCCGATGACACAGCGGTGGGCGCAGAGGTTGCAGCGTACCTTCTGTTCTTCCAACGGCTCCCAGAGCATCGCTTCCTTGGATTCGGGAGCTCTCTGCAATCCCAGGATACTGTCTAGCTTGGCCATGTCCCCCTCCTCATTGCTACCCGAGGCCGATCTTGCCCTCAGTATACCACACAAGACATCTCTCGGCCAATGACTGACTCCTCTGAAGAAAGACCATTCAGCCACGGAGACGTAGACAGCTACAGAGACACAGAGTACACAGAGGGGGAAAAGCCTCTGTGCCTCTGTGGCGAGTCTGGCAGTTCTACTCAGTGGAGTCATGAGTTGGCTATCATGAAGAGATTGTCATCTTCGGGGATGTGGTTCTTCATCCGCCTGTCACATTTCCGTGGTACAATGGCATCTGCTCCCCGGGGGGGACTTTCGGCCCATATTTTGACGGAACGTTCGGACTGTGTTATACTGCCATGCCGGAAACTGGCCAGAAGAACTTGAGGTGACGCCGAGGAGCAGAGAAAGGAGAGGTTGTCTGTTGACCCATCAGGCTACAGAAGGGCGGGAATTGAAGGGCTATGGGGCCATCCTCCGCCGATGGTTCTGGCTGATACTGCTGTTGGTCGTGGTCACTATCGCGGTGATCTACTACCGCTCATTTACCGCCCCGCTCGTATACCAGGCTTCGGTTACCTTGCAGGTGATCGCTCAGGAGCCGGAGGAGGTGGCGCTGTTCACCCCCCTCCGTGGGACTGGAACGGAGGAGCAGATCAGAGCCGTGCGCGGCCAATTCGTCAGCATCTTGGAGAGCACGACCATCGCCTGGCGCACGGTTGGCGAATTGGACCTGAACATCAGCGCTCGCCAGTTGCTGGAAGATATCACTGTGCGACAGGAAGATGAATTTGTCACCGTCATGGCACAGGCCGTGGGGCCACAGGCTGCCGAAGCGCTGGTGTCGACGCACGTGAACCAGGCGCTGGAGTACTACCGGCAGGTGCGTTCCCGGCCGGTGGAAATCGCCGAGCAATTCATCGCCGAACAACTTCAGGACAGCAAGGAGGAACTTGCTGAGGCTGAGAAAGACTTCCTGGAATTCAAGCTGAAGCACAAGATCGGCTTACTACACAGGGAGATCAGTGCCCTGCAGGACGTCATCCGCGCCCTGAGTCAGAAGCGAGACGAGGCACGGGTGGAGATAGAGCGATCCCTTGCTCTGGCAGCCGAGATGGAAAACGGAGCCGCGGAGGCCCTGAAGCTATCGGAGGAAGCCAAGGCCGAAGCGCAGCAAGCGGCTGAGGTCTTGAAGCGCGCAGAGGAAGCAGAAGCAGCAGTGGAGGCAGAGGCGGAGGCAGAGGCAGAAGCCAAGACAGAAGCCGAGCCCGAATCACCGGAAGCTACGGAGACTCCAGAGAACATCGAGGAAACTGAAGCCAGAGCAGCGGAGGCGCAGGCTGCGGCTGACCACTACCGCGGCGTCGCTCGCGCATTTGAAACGTCCGCCATCAACCATGCGGCCGCCACCGAGGCTGCCCGCACCGCGGAAGCGGAATACGGCCAGATCATCGCCAATCGAGAGGCGGGGCTGGTCACTCTCATCGGCCTGGGCGCCGAGTATGACACGCTGGAAAACAGCCTGCAGCAGGCTCAGGAACGGGTGAGCTTCCTGGCGGACAAGGCCAACGAGGCGGAGATCAAGAAGAGCCAGGCGCTTGCTGCGGGCTACCTGCAGATCATCGAGCCGGCGCACACGCCGGGCTCCCCAATGCCGTCCAACACCTGGCAGTTGATGGCGTTGGGCGCGGTGGTCAGCCTGATCGTAGGCACGATCTTGGCCTTTACGCTGGAGATTCTGACAGGACGGCGCCGCCGGGCCAGGCAGCCCACCGGCCCGGCTTCATCGGCTGAGAGGGAGCATAAGCGAGACAGCGGGTGACACGCAGAGTTCTCCTGATTGACTTCGCACCCAATCCAGGCGGGTCCATCATGAGCTTGTACTGCCTGGTCAAGGGTCTGCGAGGCAGTCCCTACACGCCGCTGGTGCTGTTGGCCTCCGGCAACCCCTATGTGCCCCGTTTCCGCGCTCTCGGGGTGGACGTCTTCACCATGGACGTTCGCCAGGGACAGGGGGACACGTACGCTGCCCCGGTGGAGCGAGCGCGAGACAGCACCTTCGCCGATTGGATTCGGCGCACCGGGCCGGCGGCAACAGTTTGGCACAGCGGTGGCTTCTGGCTTCGTTTCTGGCGTCGCATCCTGCCCCAGGCGCGGAAGGTGCGCGATCTGGCCAGAACGCATGAAGTACGACTGATTCACTGCAACGATGCGGTCTCTATCAGTCGGATCGGAATCCTGGCCGCTCGCTTGGCTGGAATCCCGTGCATCTGTCACGTTCGTCGCTTCGATCACCTGGGGCGGTTCGAGCATTGGCTGGCGGATTCTGTAGATCATCTCATCTTCATTTCCGAGGCGATACAGCGCCAGTTTCTGGAGCAAAGGCGGCAGACAGCAGGCCAGCGAGTGGTGCACAACGGTCTGAATCTGGACGACTTCCCTCCCGATCTCGACGGAAAGGCTGTGCGTGCGGAGATGGGACTGCAATCGGATGCGCCTGTGATCGGCATCGTTGGTCGGCTGGTTGAATGGAAGGGACACGAGGTCTTTCTAGGCGCTCTGGCGCGTGTGGTCGAGACGTTCCCTGACGTTCAGGGGCTCGTCGTCGGCGGCCCTGGCGTGAGCAGTCCTTTTTTGCCGCAACAGTTGAAGCGTCTGGCTGCCTCGCTTGGCCTGAGCGAGGCTGTGCATTTCACCGGCCATCGCCAGGACATCGCTCGTTTGTTGGCCGCTATGGACATCCTGGCCCACACATCTACCGCCCCTGAGCCTTTCGGACGAGTGCTCATCGAGGGCATGGCGATGGCCAGACCAGTGATCGCCAGCGCCGATGGCGGCGTGCCGGAGATCGTCCTCCACGGAGAGACAGGCCTGCTGGTGCCACCGGGAGACGTGGACGCACTCGCCGAGTCAATGGTCTCGCTGCTGCAGGATCCGGAGCGGGCGGCAGCCCTTGGCCGTGCCGGGCGCCAGCGGGTAGAGGCGCATTTCACCACCGAACAGCACGTACGCCAGGTGCAGGAAGTCTACGGAGTAGTATTGGGTGATCGCTGAGCAAGCGTCAGACACAAAACTGAGACTGAGAAGCACGTTGCTGAAGCTCGGACTGGCGCTGGGCGTGTTGGTCTTGGGCTTAGCACTGGGCAGCGCGCTCACCTCCCCTTCCTGGGAGAAGGTCATCACCGCGGTAGCGTGGCTTGCTCAGATGGGCACCATCCTGTTGAATCCGCTGGGCGGCCTACTGCTTTGGGTGATTGCCTCTCCCTATGCTCCTTTCGTTCACCTGAACCTTTCCCTGGGCGCGGGCATTCCAGACCTGGGTCTGGATCGCATCTCCGCTGGCTTCTTCTGCATGGTGCTGTTGGCACAGGTGGCCTTGAGAAAGCGCCGGCTTGCGCCCCTCACGAAGCTGGATGGCGCCATCGTGGTCTTCGCTCTCGCCCTGGCTCTCTCCGCCAGGACCGCTCTGCGAGGGTCATTCACGGCCCTCCAGACTATATTCGATGCCCACCTCGTTCCCCTTTTGATCTACTTCCTGGCGAAGAACCTGGTGTACGACCGCAAGGCGATGCGCTGGGTGCTCTCCGCCCTGAGCATCATCGCCGGCTATCTTGTGGTTTTGACGGTATGCGAGCATTTGACTGGAAACGAGCTCTTCGTCGTGTACGGTCGCGTCAGTCTCTACGGCGAGAATCTGAAGCGCATCAACAGCCTGCTGCAAAACCCCGCTTACATTGCTCTGGCTCTGAACATGGTGCTTCCGTTCGCTCTGCGGGCTACGTTCCGCACCCGTGATGCCAGAGAGCGGTGGGGCTATGGGCTGGCAACCGTCGTGCTGCTGGGCACGATCGTCTCCCTCTACAATAGGGCCGGGTGGCTGAGTGCGCTGTTGGTCATCGTCGCTTCTGCTGTCTTCTACCCTCGACTGCGACGGGGCTTGCTGCTTGTCCTGGTGGTGACTGTCCCGATCCTGGCTCTATCTTGGAACATCGTGAGCGGCAGTGCGCTCTTCTCCGAGCGGCTGACGTATGAACTCAGCGTTGACTACCGCATGAGAGCTATAGATGCCGTCCTGCAGTTGGTGTCTCGCCAGCCGCTGTTCGGCATAGGCTTTGGCAGCTTCTCCACGCTGAGTCTAGCAGAGGGCCTGATTGCCAAGTACAATGTCAACTACTGGGTTCCCACCACCCACAACAGTTACATGGACGTGCTGGCCTCGGCCGGGCTCAGCGGGCTCCTGCCCTTCCTAGCCATCTTTGCCATCATCATTTGCGATAGCTGGCGTCTATACCGGCGGGCGCGATATGAGCCGGCCATAGACCGCAGCCTGATCGTGGCTCTCTGGTGCGCGTTCCTGGCCTTTACCGTAACCATGGCAACCTTGGACATCGTCGCAGCACCATTCTGCGGCATGGTCTTCTGGCTTATTGTGGGCGCGGTCTTGGGCTCGCAGAGCTGGCCCACGCTGTGGAGACAGAAAGCGCAGAGAAGAGCGGAGGCAGTGTGAAAGTAGCTATGCTGGGCCTCTATCCCATCCGGCCAGACTGGGTCCTGGGCGGTGAAGAGGCAGTGATCGCCATGCTATCCGGGCAGCTCAGCCACGATCCTGAGCTCGATCTGCACGTGATCACCTTTCGCGGCGGCGCTGGGGGTCAAAGAGTAGGGGCGACCGGCCGGTCGCCCCTACCCGACGGGCCCACCGCTCACCGACTGGTGCAGCCACGCTTCGGGCGGCTGACCTGGCATCGGGCGGAGATCCAACGGCTGCATCGAGCGCTGCGAGCATTGCAGCCAGACCTCGTGCACGCCCATGGCTCGCTGGTCTACACTGCTGCCGCGGCGAACTGTGGCTTGCCCACAGTAGTGACCGTGCATGGCATCATGGCGCGGGAAGCCAGAACCTTGCAGATTCGGCGAAAACGACTGGCCCGCGCCTTGGACGCCTGGTTTGAACGCTATGCGCTGCGGCGAGTGCAACACCTGATCGCCATCAGCCCTTACGTCCTGGAAGCCTACCCGTGGCTGCGGCCGGCGCAGGTGCATCACATAGAGAACCCGGTGGATGACCAGTTCTTCGATGTGGTGCGGGAGGAGAAACCCTTGCGCATTCTCTGCCCGCTGAGGGTGATCCCCCGCAAGGGGCTGATGTTCGCACTGCAACCGTTGCCCGAATTGGTAAAGGAATTCCCGGCGCTGCAGTTGCGAATCGCTGGGGAATCGTTGGCCATGCCACCCTACCTGGAGGCCTGTCAGTCGTTCATCGCTCGCCAGGGCCTGGCGCAGCACGTCCGCTTCCTGGACAACCTGAGCATGTCCGAGTTAGCAGAGGAATACGCTCGCTGTACGCTGATGCTTCTTCCTTCGATGCAGGAGACCGCACCGGTGGTGATCGGCGAGGCGATGGCCTCTGGCGTGCCCATCGTCGCCACGCGCGTCGGCGGGGTGCCGTACATGGTACAGGACGAGGTGACAGGCTTGCTGGTGGACTACGGGGACGTAGACGGCCTGACAGCGGCACTTCGACGCATGCTGATCGACGCCCCGATGCGCCAAGCCATGGGCCAGCGTGCCCGTTCCGCGGCCGAGCAGCGCTTCCGCCTGGCGGCGGTGGCCGAGCGCACCAAGCAGGTCTACCAGAGCATCGCAGGCACTAACGTCAGCGGAAGAAGCGGAAAGATCGGAGAGATCAGAAAGCCAAGGGGGCCATTCCGCTCGTTCCGCTGACCATTCAGGCCCTAGCAATGAGGAATAGAGGATGACACAGACGGTGCAATTCACTGTTCGAGGGAAAACTGTTGACGGTGCCGAACTCTTCCGGCACGTGTTCGCCGAGTACGGGCGACCGGCCGGTCGCCCCTACCACCCGGCTTTCGTCAAGCTTTACTCCGGTCTGACCCGACCGGAGTTGCTGGTGCGCCACGTCCGCCACCTGCGTTCACTGTTGCAGCGGGCAGCCTGCGACGTGACCGACAAGGCTACTCTCGACGTCGGCTGTGGCTACGGCGTATCGGCCCTTCTGCTGGCCCTATTCGGTGCAAGCGAAAGCCATGGCCTGGATTGCCAAGCTCGTGCCCTGGAAACGTTCCATAGCATGCTCGATACGCTTCCGCTGCGACTGCCGGTCTATCCTGCCCTGGGAGACTCGGCCAAACTGCCCTACGGCGACGGCGCCTTCGATGCCCTGCTGGCCGTAGAGGCGATATCCCATTTCCGGCGGGTGGATGATTTCCTGAGCGAGGCAGCCCGCGTGCTGCGGCCGGGGGGCGTGCTTCTCATTTCTGACGCCAACAACGAGGCTAACTGGGCGCGGGCCTGGCGCACTCGGCGCATCTGGAGTGCTTTCGAGAATGGGCCGTCTACGGACAACTGCTATGGCCACAAGATAACCCAGCCCTTTGTGCAACGGCGGCGGGAGATCATCGCCGCAGCCTCCCCTGGTCTGAGTGAAGAGGAGTTGGACTTCCTGAGCAAAGGCACGTCGGGACTGTGGAAGCCGGAGATAAAGGCCGCCGTCCGGCGCTACGCGGAGACGGGGGAACGCCCACAGCATGTCTATCGCCGGGGCACTTGTCCCCTCGATCCCACCATTGGCCACTACGGCGAATTCCTGTTCCAGCCACTGGCGCTCGGGCGTCGCATCGAGAAGCATGGCTTTCGGGCCCGGGTTGCCTCGCATTTCGGTGGGGCGCGAGGCGGCACGGTGCAGAAGTTGAACCGCATCCTGGCTTGGCAGCCGCTGACGCCGCTGAGCATACGCGTCGCCCGCGCCTTCACCATCGTTGCCCGTCGCCGGTAGGGGCGACCGACCGTTCGCCCCTACTAGCGGAGAAGCGGAAAGAGCGGAAAGGTAGGGGGGCATTCCGTTCGTTCCGCTGTTCCGCTGACCAGAAGGGATCATGAGACCATTATGCGCGTGCTGGTCGTGACGAACATGTACCCCACAGAGGCCGATCCCGCCTTCGGCACCTTCGTGCAAGACGAGGTGGAGGCGCTGCGCCGCCTGGGGTTGCAGGTGGACGTCCTCTTCATCAACGGCAAGCGCAGCCGATGGAACTACCTCTGGGGCCTGCTCCGCCTCTGGTGTCGCTTGCTGCGACGTCGCTACAGCGTGATGCACGCGCACTACGCGCTGACCGGTGTGGTCGCACGGGCTCAATGGTGGGTCCCGTTGGTCGTCACGTTTCACGGAGCGGAGGTGGCGCTGGGCTGGCCTGCCCGAGTCTCACGCTGGCTGCGGGATTGGGTAGATGTGGTCATCGTCACGTCCCGCAGGGTGCAAGAGGACCTGGGCGCGCCGGAGGCAGCAGTGATCCCGCCGGGAGTGGATTTCGAGCGCTTCCAGCCAGGCGACCGCCTTGCAGCGCGGCGCGCTTTGGGGCTGCCGCCAGATGGGCAGATCGTGCTGTTCGTCGGGCGAGAGGAGTGGGATAAGCGGCTGGACGCGGTGGAAGAGGCCGTGCGGCTGCTGCGGGCCGAGAGACCGACCGCCGAGCTGGTGCTGCTCTCTGGACAGCCGCACGACGTGGTGCCTTCGTACATGAACGCGTCCGACGCGCTGCTGCTCATCTCCACCTACGAGGGCTCGCCGATGGTGGTCAAGGAGGCGCTGGCCTGCAACCTGCCGGTGGTGGCTTCGGATGTGGGCGACGTGAGGGAGGTCATCGGCGGTGTAGAGGGCTGTGCGCTGTGCGACGGGACGCCGGAGGATGCGGCGCGCAAGTTGGCCGGCGTGCTGGGGCGGGGCCGACTAGCCGCGGGGCGAGAGGCCGTCGCTCATCTGTCAGTAGAGGGGAGTGCCCGACGGATCATGGAGGTCTACCAACGGGTGCTGAGAACCTGAATCCTTGAAACCTGGAAGAAGTCAGCGGAGAAGCGGGTCAGCCGATTGAGCCGATGGAGCGGACTCAAATACCTTTCGGCTGCATCGGCTGATCCGTTCCGCTCGTTCCGCTGACCATTCAGACCCTAAACTTGAAACCAGAGACGCAACGCATGCGAATTCTAGTTGTCTTGGGCGAAGGGGGCCACACCGTGGAGATGTTGCGGCTCTTGGAACTGCTGGGCCCCAAGCCAGAATATGAATACCACTACTTCCTGGTCAGGGAGGAAGCCATCTCCGAGCAGCGCATCCGCTACCCGGGGCCGATGTACCGCGGCAGTCGCCCGCAGTTCAAGGATGAGAATCTACTCATCGTTGCCCTCAAGTACGTCCGGCTGACCTTCCAGTCGCTGTACGCGCTGGCGCGGGTGCGGCCGCGCGTGATCATGCACTCCGGCCCGGGCATTGCCATCCCTATCGCCTTGGTGGGCAAACTGGCGGGAGCCAAGATCATCTATGTGGAGAACGGGGCGCGGGTGCGTACGCCCTCGCGCAGCGGCCGTCTCATGTATCGCATGGCCGACCTCTTTTTCGTGCAGTGGCCAGAACTGAAGGTGACTCTGCCGCGGGCCATCTACGCTGGGAGCCTGCACGGATGATTTTCGTATCGGTCGGGTCAGGCAATTTCGATCCGCTCATCCAGGCGCTGGACAGGATATGCGTTCGGCGGCCGGACCTGAACGTGCTGATACAGATTGGCTTCGGCGCCTACGAACCGCAGCACGCTCCGTTCTTCCGCTTTGCTCCCACGCTGGAGCCCTTCTACGACCAGGCGGACATGGTCATCGCTCACGGGGGTGTAGGGGTGACCATGGAAGTGCTGAGGCGTGGGTTGCCGCTCATCGGCGTAGACAACCCCGATCGGCCCGACCAGCACCAGCTAGACATCCTGAGCTACCTCTCCGAAGGCGGCTACCTGGTCTGGTGTCATGACTTGGGCCAACTGGAGGCGACGATTGACAGCATGGCGGAGCGCAAACTGCGCCGCTGGCAGCCAGACCCGTGCACCATCCATGTCATCGTGGACGAATTCCTGCAGCAGCTTGTGGCAGAAGTCAGCGGAGAAGCGGAAAGAGCGGAAAGGTAGGGGGGCATTCCGCTCGTTCCGCTCGTTCCGATGTTCCGCTGACCATTCAGGCCCTAGCGAGGAAACCAGCCGGCAAGGAACACGAAAGAGAACACGAAAGGGAATGAAACAGTTGTTGACTCACCTCATCCGCTCGAAGGGCTGGGCCAGCCTGGTGCGCCGGGCCTGGGCTATCGTCCGTCGCACGGGATTCACCGTGCGCCAGATGCGACGCGCCCTGGTGAGCTTCGCCGACCTGTTGGCCCGCTACGACGCTCGCGCCACGTTCCCCGTGACCGCCGTAGTGCTGCACCGCCATCCGACGGTCTTTCGTCAGCTCCTGGCTCGTGCCCCGACGGTGGAGCTGGCTATTCACGGCCACCGGCACACCGACTTGAGCTTGCTGTCCGAAGCCGAGCAGGCCGCCGAGATTGAGGCGGCAGCGGCACTTCTTAGAGCGAATGGCATCCCGTTCGCCGGCTTCCGGGCACCTTACCTGCGTTGGAATGACAGCCTGATAGCAACTCTGGAAGCGGCCGGCCTCTGGTACGACAGCAGCCAGTGTATCCTCTGGCCAGTGCTTGACGAAGCAACACTGGACTCGACGCAGAGGGAGAGTGTGCAGCTCCTGTGCGACTTCTGCCAGCCGCTGCCTGCTGAGACCACTCCTGCCTTGCCCTACTGGCTCAACGACATGCTGGAGATCCCGGTCAGCCTCCCCGATGACGAGATGCTGGTGGAACGGTTGCGGTTGAGAGACCAGGGGCAAATGGCCACGATCTGGTCCGCGGCGCTGGAGCAGTGTCATGCCCGGGGCGAGCTCTTCGTGCTACAATTGCATCCAGAGCGCTTCCCCCTTTGCGCGGAGGCCGTGGAATCGCTGCTGAGCCGAGCGCAGAGACTGCGTCCTGCGGTCTGGCTCACCAGCTTGGGGGGCGTCACCGCCTGGTGGCGGGAGAAGCGGGCGCTGCACCTCGACCTGGCGCCGTTGGGCGAAGGTCTCTGGGAAGTCATCGCTGAGGGGCCAGAGCGGGGTGCGCTGATGGTGCGCGGCACCGAAGTCGAATCGGAAA
>Ga0075120_10003226_pt1 | contig 11255 bp, 12 predicted proteins | sample AntAceMetag02UKL_FD_69792 | JGI IMG/M metagenome (GOLD analysis project Ga0075120, IMG submission 69792) | Saline lake microbial communities from Ace Lake, Antarctica - Antarctic Ace Lake Metagenome 02UKL | ecosystem: Environmental > Aquatic > Non-marine Saline and Alkaline > Saline | place... | reverse complement strand
CATACTCCTAACCCAGAGATCATCCCCTTTGCCTTTCGGAATTGCCATTGACTGCATGTTTTACCAACCCCACAATTTTTTATTTCTCCATGTCTTCTCTTATATTTACATAATGGTTTCATTGGAATACAAGGTAGTGAATTTCCCATTACGCAATTACATTAACACATCACCGAATGTCCCTTGGGAACGAATAAAACCTCTGACCGATATGCTAGTAATGATGACAATGCGTCCTCATTATTCCTAATGAGCTTCTTTGATATCGGCAGCGATTTCTTCCTCGCTGTATTTAGCGTTAAGTTGTCCTGCTAACCTCCCCATTTACATCAATGATTTATCTGGATACTATTCCCTTATAAGCTCACTAAGCTTTCCAATTATGTTCTGCATGTTTCCATGAGCCCCCAAGCCTTCTAGTTGCGAACCTTCCATCCAATTCAGCCTAATGGATGGATCCTCCGGAATGGCGCCGATAGGCTCGATGTCCGCTTTCGACAACTCTTTTCGCAGATAGCGCTCCATATACTCGTCCTTGATCTTGTTCAAGACAACAATTACACCTTTAATCTTGGAATCACTGAAGATCTTCTTCGCGGAGGCTACTAATTCTGGAGTTTCGAGATGTTCCGTCGCCGGAGGAATACCAGCTTTGATTTGCCCAATCAATTTCTTCATATGAACCGCCATTTTAATCGCCGCTTTTGTCGGATCCACAATCACAACGATCCAGTCGAGACTAGTCACAGCGCCTCTGGCCGAATCCTCAAAACCTGCCTTGAAATCTACCAGGGTCACAGATGAGGAGTCATCAGGTTTGATGCGAAGATCCCTTGCAATTTTGTTGATGGGGCCGTCACAACCCGCTCCAGGGCCCAAGTCTCCGATTTTACCTGCTGTCAGCAACACAATCCCTTGAGGATTGATGGCATAGTAGTCACTGTCCAGGTCAGTCAGCCTCAACTCGGCATCTTGCAAAGGAGTAGGGTCATCTACCGGGCAAGTTACTCGACCACCACTAAATACCATACCCCCGAAGTAATCTACCATGGATATAGGTGCTTTTTCGATATCCAGTGCCTCGTGAAGGCCCACATTAGTGGAATCTGCATCTAAAATGCAGACATCATACCCTTGTGCTCGAAGTTCTTGTGCCGTCAGAACCGTGAAGGTGCTCTTCCCTGATCCACCCTTACCCACGATCCCGATTCGTGTCCTTCTTAATATCTTTTGGCCTTTATTATCCATGTCAAATAAATCTCCCGTCTTGAATTTTAGTAGTTGGCATATTTCCTAATCATTTTTAGCCGTTTACCAAGGTCCCCAAAAGAACAGAACAAACTCGATTTCAAAGTCTTGAGCGGATTAATTCTGTCGTTTTGCTTTGTGCTTTCTAAAAACCAGTAGGGGGAAAGTCCCCATATCCATATTGCGCTTCACACCATATTTCCTCTCTGCCCAAAAATCTTTGTGCCGATTCGTACCACGTTGGCCCCTTCCTCAATGGCCACAAGGTAACTGTTGGTCATTCCCATGGAGAGATAGTGCATACTCGCATGTGGGAGATTCATCCTCTCCAGACGATCGTAGGTTTTCCGAGTTTCCTGGAAGAAGGGGCGAGCATTTTCCGGGTCGCCGAAGCGGGGTCCCATAGTCATCAAGCCCTGAACACGAAGATTCTCCAGCTCGTGCATACGTAATACCAAACCCTCCAAGTCCTCGGGCATTACGCCTGTCTTGCTCACCTCTCTACCGCTGTTGACCTCAATGAGAACGGACATGGTTTTTGCCATGCGGGCACATTGTTTGTCGAGTTCCTTCGCCAGATGCCACGAATCCACTGTTTCTACCATATCAAAGAGCGGTACAGCCTTCTTGACTTTGTTGCGTTGTAGGTGCCCGATCATGTGCCACTTGGCGCTATCCCGCATCGGATCGATCATCAACTCCGCTTCCTGTATATAGTTGTGCCCTATATGGGTTACGCCGGCTTCAATCGCCGCCCGGACCTCAGCCACAGATCGGCCTTTAACAGCCGCTACCAGGGTTACCTCCGGAGGGAGATTTTCGAGTATTCTGTGTACTGATTCTGCTATCTTCTTTTCAAACTCCTCCACACTTAACCTTTCCTCTCGATCTTCTCATGATCGATTCAGCATCCCTACCACGCCTAGCCCTAAAATACATTCCAGGTAACATCTTTTTTTAAGTCAATAGCTTCAATCCTTCTCTAACGCTGAATAAGAAAACAACCGTCTTCCATTGGTCTTGCTGCGCCCTCATATTGCATTCTTCTTTGGAGTAGACCCCACCACCACTAAAGGTATCTCACAATCCAAGTAAATGATAATCACTTCCCAAGGGAATCTAAGACCTTGAAACTTTCTACTCCCTGGGGTTATCCGTTAAAGTGTGCCTTGTCCTTGGTTATCCTCAATCGAGTCAAGCCCGACCCACCTCCACGCATTCATCGCAAATCACGCCCTTCGTATTACCATCGGAATAGATCGCTAACCATGCCTCAGGGCCAAGTGATTTTTCACAGCCAGAACATTTCCCCTCCCCGTTTAGATCGTTGACGCGATCAATGCGGACATATCCCTGCACCGACAGAGGGTTAAGAACCTTATAGTATTGATCAATTGCTTCAATAAGCGCACGTGTTTGATTATTGTCGTGATTGCGCTCAGCGATCTCTTTCAATAGCTCAAGTTTCTCCTCGGGAAAACGAAAAGAACGCATTTTGCTCATGGTATTCACCTCCAACTACGGAACAAATATTATTTCTGACCCATTGTGAATGTGCTACTTGTCTCGACAGCTCAACTTGACATGTTATATACTATCGTATATACTAATGTATATACACGTCTTTGTCAAGATTAAAAAGTCGAATTATCTTGTTTCTACAAGGCAGACCAATCAAACAGCTCACGTCGCGGAACTTTTATTCCTTTTTAACAGAGCAGCACTTTATGAGAGAGGAGAAAAGCCATGAACAGTTCTCAAGAAAGAAGGATCAGGGATTGGATGACATCCGATCCTATAACAGTCTCCGGCAGCACAACGCTGCCTGAAGCCTACTGGCTCATGGTCGAGAACAATATCCGTCGTCTGCTTGTCGTCGACAAAAACCTGTTGGTAGGTATTGTGACGATGAATGACTTACGTGGCTCCTTCCATTCAGAAATTACCACCATCATCCCCTTCAGATTTAATGAAATTCTTTTCAAGATGCCTGTTCGCCAATTCATGTCGAAAGATCCGATCACCATCGCTCCGACAGCAAACGTGGTCGAAGCCGCACGAAAAATGCTTGAACATAAGATTAGCACTTTGCCTGTGATGGACTCCGGTAAGGTAGTAGGGATCATCACCGAGAGCGACTTATTCCGCATCCTGGTAGATTTCTGTCTCAGTCAGGAGGCGGAAAGGAACAAAAAGGTCAAAGCAGAAACCTCAAAGGAAGACAAATGAATACAGGTGTTTTCAGCGCCGTTCTGCTAACCAGCACACTGGCTTGCGTTGTGACAACGATTGGTATCTATGTCATCAGTAAGTTCGAAGATTGGGGCAGCCGAAACATTGTCTATTTCATGAGTTTTGCCGCAGGGGTTCTCATTTCCGTGTCTTTCATCCACATTATCCCAAAGTCCTTTAACATGAGCAACACAGCACCAATATTCCTGTTGGTTGGTTTCATGTCGCTCCATCTCTTCAATCGTTTCTTAAATGTATTCGTTTGTCATGAGCATGAATGCCCCAATCTCTCTTTAGGTATCATCCCGATGTTAGGAATCGGCCTTCATTCTTTCCTGGACGGAATCATCTACTCGGTAACCTTCAATGTGAGCATCTTCACCGGCGTACTGACAGCCATTGGCATGGTGCTTCATGAATTCCCAGAAGGAATTGTTACCTTCCTACTCCTGAAAAAGGCTGGTTTTACAAAAAAGAAATCGTTCTTATATGCCTTTCTGGCCGCTGGCATATCCACGCCGCTGGGAACACTGATTTCTTTTCCATTCATCAGCAGGATTAGCCAATCGACCTTAGGTATATCTCTGGCTATATCCGCTGGCGCGTTAGTCTATGTAGGCGCTTCCCACCTTCTACCCACGGTGGAAAGGGAGAACAAGCGCTATAGTTTAATTTCACTCGCCACGGGTATCCTTGTGGCTGCCGGGATCGTACTGTCCAAGCAATAGGATTTAATAATGGATAGAAGTCGTCCAGGTAAAGGTGATGAGATCATTGAAAAGCAATATCCTTTGGTCTTAAAAAGCCCCTGAACGGAGAACGGCTGTAATAATTCCGGCAAAGCAGGGTGGTATTCCTGAGATCCTAAGAAGGAATGAATAGCGGATAATAGGCAGCTTTATAAATCTCATCGTAAATTAGGAGGTCCTATATGAATATCGCTTTTGGACCGGTCCCATCGAGACGCCTGGGTCGCAGCCTGGGCATCAACAACATTCCCCCCAAAATATGCACCTACGCTTGTGTCTATTGCCAACTTGGACCCACACTAACGATGAGTGTAGAACGCCAAGCTTTCTACGAACAAGAAAAAGTCATTCTGGCTGTACGCGACAAGGTGGCCAAAGCCCGCGACAGCGACGAGGCGATCGATTATCTGACCTTCGTCCCTGACGGCGAGCCTACCCTCGATCTCAATCTGGCTGCTGAGATCTCAGCATTGTATGAATTGGATATACCAATCGCCGTGATCAGCAACGCATCCCTCATCTGGCGAGAGTATGTCCGGGATGATCTCATGGGCGCGGATTGGGTGTCTTTGAAAGTGGACGCCGTTCGGGAGTCAACCTGGCGTCGGATCAACCGCCCTCATGGGAAACTCAATCTTAATAATATCTTGGACGGAATACGGACTTTCTCCGGGGTCTTCGAAGGCGAGCTCGCCACCGAGACGATGCTTGTCACGGGGGTCAACGATGATGAGGCCAACCTTCGGGAGACCGCCCGCTTCCTCGGCGAGATTCAACCCAAGGTGGCGTATCTCGCGATCCCAACTCGTCCACCTGCAGAGGAATGGGTGCGCCCTGCACAAGAGGAACAAATCCACCAAGCCTATCATCTCTTCAAAGAACAGGTCGACCGGGTTGAGCTCCTACTGGGCTATGAGGGCAATGCTTTCGCCTCCACCGGAGACACCGAGCAGGATTTGCTGAGCATCACCGCAGTGCACCCTATGCGGGAGGATGCTGTCGAGCAGCTCCTAACGAAGACTGGGGCGAATTGGGACCTCGTGGAAGGACTTATAAGACAGGACAAACTTGTTGAGCTTTCATATGGCGGAAAGCGTTTTTACTTGAGAAATATCGCGATGCACGATAACCCGTCAGAGTGAGGAAATTCCAGAAATAGAAAAGCGGGGTCCGCGAAGAACGTTCATTATTGCTTCGGAAAGGATGTTGAAAGGCGCTGAGCCCACGAGTACTGGAATGAGAAGATGGCCGAAAAGCAGATAAACATAAATCCCTTCGATGACCTGTCTCTCATTCAGGAATACGAAGATTGGTACACAAACCAAGGGCGCCGCGAAGATCGCCTTGAAAAGGCTCTCCTCGAGTGGTTAATCAGTCATTTCCAAGAACCTATCACTATCATGGATGTGGGCTGTGGTACAGGGCATTTCACGCGATGGTTTGAATCTGTCGGGTTGAGAGCAATAGGGTTCGATATATCCTCGGCTATGCTGGCGGAAGCGAGCCAACGTGGACTGCGCATTGCAGTGCAGGGCGATGCCTTGCACCTTCCTTTCGAAGATCATGCTGTCGACCTCGTCGCCATGATCACCACAATCGAGTTCGTAGAAGATCCATCAATCGCCCTTCGGGAAGCGACGCGGGTGGCCAAGAAGGGAGTATTCCTTGGAGCCATCAACCGGGAAAGCTGGATCGGTAGGGAGTATCAACAACAAGGTGGTCCTATCTGGCAATCAGCCCACTTATTTACACCTGACGAACTGATCCAGATGCTAGGGGCAATTAAGGATTCTGCGTCCGACCCCTTCTGGCGAACAACACTGTGGAGGTTTTTCCCGTGGGCATTGCCGCTACCGTGGGGTGGTTTCATCGGAATCGGTCTACGACTCAAGTCGAATGATCAATCCCACTCTCCCACCCCTTCGTAACCATTACTCTTGTGACTTCGTAGATTTGGGAAAGCATGTTTTCGCTAGATGTTATAGGTCTTAGAAAATGGAGGTAAATGATGCCAAATGATCCATATAAACTAACACAATACGCCTGTTTCCGAACCCTCACAGAAGATCAGCGCCAAGCCATTACTCAATTAGCCAGAGAGGAATGCTTTTATACCGGACACATTCTATTTCAAGATGAAAAACCAGGGACACATCTCTACATACTAACCACTGGAGAGGTCGAAGTTTTATACAACGTCGGCAGGAAGGACCCAACACAAGTGGACGCGGTGGGTGAAGGCGAGATTCTTGGATGTTCATCACTCATTGACCCCTACAGGTATTCCTCGACTGCTCGTTGTCTTTCAAAGATCGAGACGCTGGTACTTGATGCTGATCCACTCCGAAAGCTCATGGAAAAAGATTGTCAAATCGGTTATTCGATTCAGAAATGCATTATCCAAATGCTTTTGGATCGCATACTCAATTTGCGATTAGGGAAATGACGCAATTCCGCAAAAGGAGTGACAAGCCCAATTTTCGCTGGGTCCTGTCCCTATGATAGGGCGATGGTTTACCTATCATTATGGCTCAGCGGCAAGATATCTGCAGGAAGCGGATGTGCCCATCACCAGCAGGATCACAAGACGAGGGTGAGCAGGGTACGGGACCCTCTGTTTCAGCCCTGTTAATTGAGGTCGCTCACGCTTTACAACCGCGAGGTGAACGACCTCCATATCACCGATTACATTCGTCGCCAACAGCACTTATTCACAATTAGGCGAATTGGAAGCAGAATTGGAGAAGGCTCTGAGTAGAAACAAGGGTGCGGATAAGAATCATAGCGTGTTTGAGACTCACTTATAATTGATTTCAAGGATAAGCGTCATGAAATTAAAAAATAGTCCAGAAGTAGCTAAATTACCGGTGGAAGGTGTGCCAGGGGTAACGGCGAGCTGGCTCTGGTCCGAAGCCGACGGCGCGCCAACCTTTGCACTGCGGCTCTTCGAAGTCGAACCGGGCACTTCTACTCCATACCACAGCCATGCCCACGAGCATGAGGTCTTCGTTCTTTGCGGCCAAGGTCGGCTGCAAAGCAAGTCCCGCGAGTATGCATTGGGTCCTGACGACACAGTCTTGGTGCTGCCCTATGAGGAGCACCAATTCGTCAACACCGGCATCAACTCACTGCGTTTCCTTTGCGTCATACCCCTGCATGCAGAATCAATAAGTATGACTGCCCAAGTGAGCCTATATCCACTTCGCCGGCCAGAATTGTCCTCCGCAATCGACAATACCCTTGAAATCTTTCGTCAACAAGGTCTGGAGGTAACGCCCGGGCCAATGAGCAGCCTGATCGCGGGCGACAGCACCAACGTCTTCCGAGCGCTTCAGCGTGCCTTCCAGAACGTTGCCGAGAAGAGTGAAGTAGTGATGGTAACTACCTTCTCGAATGCCTGCCCTGTACCAGGGAAGGCGGTACCCGAGAGTCTGTCCTTCCAGCCAATTGGCTATGTGGAGAACGAGATCACCAAGCCAACGGATCCTGACACACTGAGTAACATGGTCTCCCGTATTATTATTAACACAGATCTCTTGGAAGGTTTGGTAGGTCTAGATCTGGGTGACAAGGTGCTGGTCGTCTTTTACTTCCATCGGAGTGAGGAATACGAACTGCTTCAGCATCCGCGTGGAGATCCGGCTAGGCCCAGGCGGGGCGTCTTCACCCTTCGCAGCCCACACCGCCCCAACCCCATAGGGATAACCGAGGTTGAACTTCTGGAAGTGAACAATAATGTCCTTACTGTTCGCGGCTTGGATGCCATCAACGGAACGCCGGTGATCGACCTGAAGCTTTCGTGAGAGAGTATGAAGTTGATGTTACTCCACAGTCAGCCACTCCGGTTCAATTTCTACCGAAAGGTTAACTTTTGAGAAAAACTCCCTTTCGGGTGTAACGAACACCATCCAGGAGACACCGCTAACCAATACGAGCACATAATTTAAAGGAAGGATTGGATTGTCAGCGTTTCAAGGATTTTATGAAAGATTCTCTGTCTATCACTGATAGATAAGGCTTATTGAGATAACGGAAAAAGCAAAGGAACGAAAAGATAATGGACAGTCAAAAGAATAAGTACAATAGGGAAGCCCTGCTCTACGAGAGGCTTACACAAAACCGCGTGCGTTGCAATCTCTGTGCTCACCATTGCGTTATTACAGATGGTAAAAAGGGCATTTGCCAAGTGCGTGAGAATCGGAATGGGGTACTTTATACACTGGTTTACGGTCGTACCATCACCCAACACGTAGACCCCATAGAGAAAAAACCACTCTTCCACTTTCACCCTGGTTCCACAGCTTACTCCGTCGCTACCCCAGGTTGTAACTTTCGCTGCCGATGGTGCCAAAACTGGGAGATTTCCCAAATACCACGTGAGCAAGATCTGATCACTGGCCGCGAAGCTACTCCCGAACAGATCGTTGCCACCACCCTGGAAGCTGGCAGCCGCAGCATAGCCTACACTTACACCGAACCGACTATCTTCTTTGAATACGCCTACGATACGTCCCGCCTGGCCCACGCGGCCGGCCTAACTAACCTTTACATTACCAACGGGTACATGACGGTTGAAATGTTGGACTTCTTTCACCCTTACCTGGATGCAGCCAACGTAGATTTAAAATCATTCCGCGAAAAAACCTATCATCATTACGTGGGAGCGGGTCTCCAACCGGTATTGGACAGTATGAAGGCGATGAAGAGGTTGGGAATTTGGCTGGAAGTAACCACGCTGGTCATTCCCGGCCTAAATGATGATCCTGCCGAACTGAGGGACGCGGCTCGATTTGTTTCCCAAGAACTCGGGAATGATACACCCTGGCACATTAGTCGCTTCTTCCCGAATTATAGGATGACAGACCGACCACCCACCCCCATTGATACCCTGCGGAAGGCGCGGGAGATTGGATTAGAAGAAGGGTTGCATTACGTTTACGCAGGCAACATACCGAATGACAGCGGTCAGAACACATATTGTCCAGAGTGCGGCCGTTTATTAATACAGCGACATGACTACAGTATCGCTGAAAATATAATTAAAGGGGGGCGCTGTCCCACTTGTGGCGCGTCAATTGCTGGTTTCTGGGAATAGGGGAAGCCATGAAGGTAACAATCTTGGGCACAGAATCGCTCGGTGTGCGCGGGCTTTCTTGTGTGGTAGAAGTTAGGGGACGTAAGATCGTCATCGATCCAGGTGTTGCCTTGGGCTTCCAGCGAAATGGGCTGCTTCCCCACCCAGCGCAAGTGGCCGTTGGCGAACAAATCCGCTGGAAAATCGCGGTGGCATTACATGAAGCGACTGATGTCGTTTTTAGTCACTTCCACGGCGATCACATCCCTCTCGCAAACGCCAATCCCTATCAATTAAATGCGCATCAGTTTGCCCCTCTACTCCGTACAATTCGCCTCTGGAGTAAGGGGCCAGATGGACTTTCTCATAACATGACTTCTCGGAGAGAAGCGTTAATCGAGGCATTGGGCAGGGGCCTGCCCAATGCTGAGGGACGAGGGGATGGCCCGTTAGCGTTTTCTATACTCGTACCTCACGGAGACCCACATACAAGCCCCAATACGGTAATAATGACACGCATTGAGGATGAAGACGGCGTTTTTGTACATGCATCGGATATCCAACTTCTTAATGAGGAAGCTGTGGCGATAATATTAGCCTGGCAGCCTGATATTGTGCTGGCGGCTGGGCCTCCCCTCTATCTTGACAGACTTTCCAAACAGCAGCGACAGCAAGCATGGAAAAACGGGTTGCGCTTGGCCCAGGGGGGAGTAAAGACCCTTATCCTCGATCATCACTTGTTGCGTTGTGAGGCAGGTCTCCACTGGCTGGATCGCTTGGCAGCCGCGACGGGAAAACGTGTGTTCTGCGCCGCTGATTTCATGAATCTCCCCCGCCATCTATTGGAGAGCAGACGCTCGCAGTTGTATAAGGAAATGCCAGTACCTGACGGGTGGCACGAAGCCTACGCAAACGGCAATTCTGATACCAATGCCTATTTGGCTTACACGGATACTTTCGCGCATAGATTGCTGAATTCGGCCATGCCGATAACCGGCATCATTCCGGAATAGAAAATGATTTCAAAGCTTCACATCAAACAGTAGTGAATACCATAACGAACTACGATAGGTGTTACACGAATATGCCGACCGCACTCTCTACGTCAATCTTGAACAACAAGGGACTGTCGAAAAGCTGATTAATCAGAGCTGATGAAAGAGTCTTCAATTATTGCATTCTGAGAGGAAAAATCACCTGCCGATTTGTCAGACGCTACATTATATTTACCACAAAAATAGACCTCATATAATCAACCATGAGGGGTATAAACACTGGGAACAAGTTAACCGCTTTCGGCAGTTTTGATGATTAACCTGCCCTTTATCCATTTTACTAGTAGAGTTATAAAAACTTTTATACTCAGAGGTTACTTGCCATGTCAGTTCCGCATTGAAAATAAATATTTATATTCTATTCCAGGAGACCAAACAATGAAAATTCTAGTATTCGGTGGGTCGGGTAAAATTGGAGCAGCTGTTGCGTGGGACCTCGTAAAAAGGGAAGACGTCATCTCTGTAGGTCTAGTTGGTCGGAATGAAAAAAGACTGCGCGCTACAAGTGCTTGAATCACAGATTCTTTCCCAAAGACACAAACTAGGTTACATGTTTTCAAAACCCAGACACTCTGAGTATCCTGACCACTCTCGCTTGGATATTATGCTGCGCCCAACGCCAACCAATATGCATTTTGATCCCAAGCAAGTGTATTTCATGATCTTAGAAGATGAAGATTTAGAGCTTCTCAAAATTACCTACACAGGACTTCCGCAAAACAAATATCGGGTTGTGGCTGGACTTATTCGAATCCAAGATCGCAAAGGGAAAGTTGTGTTTGCCTTTACTTTTGGCGGGGACCTCCAGATTGAAATGGAAGAAGAAGAAAAAATATGCACCCTTATCTCCACTGCACCAATTCTTCAATTTAATCGACCAACGACAATTCGATTTAT
>Ga0075120_10003225_pt1 | contig 11259 bp, 5 predicted proteins | sample AntAceMetag02UKL_FD_69792 | JGI IMG/M metagenome (GOLD analysis project Ga0075120, IMG submission 69792) | Saline lake microbial communities from Ace Lake, Antarctica - Antarctic Ace Lake Metagenome 02UKL | ecosystem: Environmental > Aquatic > Non-marine Saline and Alkaline > Saline | place... | reverse complement strand
GACAGTTGGACGGGCCTCGGCATCGCGGGTCAGCTCAGCGAATCGTATAAGAAGACCGGCATCCAGTCGTTACAGCTCTATTTTCCCGAGAGCTACATCCAGCAGACGTGGACCGCCACGCAGGGCTGGAAATACGCCTCGTCCGCTTATGCCTACAGCCCGAATACGGACCGGTTCACCGGAACGGCGTATGGGTCAGTCATTCTGCAATACCTTGATGCGTCCTTCAGCGTGCTGGCGACTTACGAAAGCCCGAGCTTTACCGCCTCGACCCCGGCGAACGCCTGGACGAATATGGAAGCCAGCGGCGTCGCGCCTTTCGGCACGAAATACGGTCGGACACTGATTGGGATCGTGGGCAGCGCGGTGGGTTACAGCGGCTCGCTGTATATTGATGACACCACGCAGCGCGTGGTGTCCACCGGCGGCACGACCAGCGGTCTGCTGCTCAACCCCGGATTTGAAGACGGCCCGACGGGCAATGCGTATGACCTGGACGCAGTAGGTGACTTCAAGAACTGGACGTGGCTGGGCGGCACCAACGCGGGCTTCGTCGTGAATACACGGGCGCAATCGGGCAGTCAGTCGCTGGTCATTGTGTACCCGAACAATCTGGCTGGCCAAACGTTCGTAGCGCAGACGGGTATGAGCTATATTGTGGATGGCTACATTTACACACCGGCGAGTGGAGGTCTTACCGATACGACGGCCTATGCAACCTTCCTGCTGGAATTCTACAATCCCACCAGCGCCGTGGCGACGACATCGGTTTCCGTGGTGAGCGCAGGACTGGTCACCTCTTCCTCGGCGAAGGGCGTCTGGCACCATCTCTGCGTGACCAACCGCGCGCCATGGTCGGGTCCGGTCACAGGGAATGTACTGTGTGCCTTTTTGGATCTGGACGGAACCCCCTCTGCGGCTGAAGTATATTTTGACAGTCTGACCGTGACGGCGACGAATATCGCCGTCCCAGCCAACACCCAATCGGGTGCGTTGTGGAATCCGGGGTTTGAGTATACAGCCAACGGGACCAAGCTGTCGTACATCGACAACTGGACCGCACTCGGGCTGGATGGCATGATCGATAGCGGGTTTAAGCGCAGCGGAAATAATGCCTTGAAGATATCGTATCCGGAAACCCTGCTGGCTCAAAGCTGGACACCGGTTCCGGGATATAAATACGAATCCTCGGGCTGGCTGTCCACCTCCGCAGGCGAGCCGTTCACCAGCTCGACCAATGCCAAGGCGTTGGTGCTGTTGCAATATCTGGATGGTTCCGGAAATGTGCTGATGACCTATGAGAGCAGTTGGTATCAGGGTGGCAATACGCCGGGCGTCTGGAGCAACCTGACGGCTCGCGGGGTGGCTCCGATGGCGGCGGTCTCCGCACGCACGGTGTGTGCGCTGGTGGGCAATGACGATGCGTTCAGCGGGGCGGTATGGTTTGATGATATGTCGCAGTCGCTGGTTTCGACGGGTCACACCGTATCCGGGTTGCTGCACAATCCGGGTTTCGAGGATGGAACACCGGGGAATGTTTATGACTTGGGTGCGGATCTGCCGAGTTGGACGTGGCTGGGCGGCACCAACGCTGGATTCATAGCCGCTGATTATGCACAAGCCGGAGATCAGTCGTTTGCGATGACCTGGCCGGATAATTATTTGGTGCAGGATTTCACGGCGGAAGCCGAAACGTACTACCAGGTTTCAGGCTATATGTTCACGCCATCGGCAGCCAAATTCAGCAGCGATGGCTCGTCGTACGGGCACATAGGCCTTTCCTTCTACGTCGATGGATCGACCAATGCGGATGTCGGATCGATGGTGTATACGGTGCCCTTCACCCAAGATAATACGGCGGATACCTGGCAGTATTTTTGCGTGACGGGCGCAGCTCCTGCCGGAGCAAGCGTGACGGGACGTGTGGCCTGCACCATTTATTCTGTGAATCCGGACGAGGACCTGGCTCTGGGCGGCGTGATTCATTTTGACAGTCTCTCACTGATGAAGGCTGGCTCCGCGTTCAGCGCCTGGCAGATGCAGTGGTTTGGCACAACCAGCGGACCCAATGTGAGCGCGACCGGTGATTATGATGTGGATCATTTTAGTAACTGGAGTGAATTCGTGGCCGGAACCGATCCGACCTTGATCTCCTCCTATCTGGCGATGGATGCGACCCGCGCGTCTGCTGGCAGCCAGTCGGTCATCCTTCGCTGGGGCAGTGTGGAAGGACGCTACTATCAGATATCGGGTCGCACGAATCTGATGTCGGGTGCGTTTTCCATCGTGGGAGCGAATAATATCCCGGCTACGCCGCCGATGAACACGTATACGGCGGCACCTCCGGTTGGCGTGGAGTGCCAGTATTATCGGGTCGAAGTGAATACGATTCCTTTTGAATAGCATGATCTGCGATTTCCGGGGGCGGATGGTCACAAAAATCGTTCGCTCGCCGAAATGCAAAAAAACACAGGAAATCTGTTGCATCGAAGGGGAAAGCAGGCTAGTTTACGCCACTATTTTGCAAAATATCAGAAGCTGGAAGGAAAGATGCTATGAGCTGTAAAGAACACAGAAACAAGAATTTGCGCCGCCCGACGAAGGGTCCTGTTGAACGCAAACGCCGCGAAAAGACACAGCGTAAACGTTTGGTAACCTTGGGAATGGACGAAGCCTCCGTGCTGAAGCTGAACTCCAAGGAAGTGCGTACGTTGCTTCGCCGCCCGCTGAAGGTCAAAGCGAAAGCGATGGCCGCCAGCGCAGCATGACGGGCTGAAATTTCAGTTATTGAGCGACCGGAGAAAATTTCTCCGGTCGTTTTTTTTGTGAGAAAAAGGTGTTCTTTGGCGGGGGGCCGTGTTCATAATCCGTTTCCTACTGGAGGAGAGTCATGGCCGTGTTTAAACGGTGTTTCAGAATACGGAATATACTGCTGCTTTTGCTGGGCGGGTTGTTCTTTTCCTGTGGAAACGAAGGGAGGCAGCTCATGAGCAGGTTTGAAGAAAAAACGGGCGGGACCGAACGGGAAAAGAAGGTGATGCGGGCGACGCTGGCGGGCGCGTGGTATTCGGCGGACCCGCAGAAGCTAAGGCAGGAGCTGGAAGGCTACTTGGCCGAGGTGAGCGAGGCGTCTTACACGGACGTTTGCGCGGTGATTCAGCCGCATGCCGGTTATGCCTATTCCGGGCCGACGGCGGCCTACGGGATGAAGCAGGTGGGCGGCCGTGATTACAAGCGGGTGGTTGTGGTGGGCCCCACGCATCGCGTGAGCATGCCCAACCAGGTCAGCGTGGCCGATGCCACCCATTTCGCTACACCGCTGGGTGAAATTCCGATGGACACGGAAATGATCGACCGTCTGAAGAAGTACCCCTTTGTTCGCTATGTGCCGATGGCCCATGAAAGCGAAAACAGCGTGGAGCTGCAAATTCCCTTTTTGCAGGTGGTGCTGAAGGATTTTGAGTTGGTGATTCTGGTGGTAGGTCAACTGGATGAGGCCGGTGCGCGCAAGGTGGCGAAGGCACTGCTGGAAACGATGGATGGAGATACCCTTTTGGTGATCAGCGGCGATTTCACACACTTCGGTCCGCGGTTCGACTATCTGCCTTTTCGCGAGGACGTGCCCGCGCGCCTGAAGGAACTGGATTTGGGCGCGTTCGAGCAGATTCGGAAGAAGAATCTGGGCGGCTGGTTCGAGTATCTGGATCAGACCGGAGCGACGATCTGTGGGCGCTGTGCGATTGGCGTTCTGCTGGCCATGTTGAGCGAGGAACAGGAGGTGCATCTGCTGGAGTACACCACCTCGGGCGAGTTGACAGGAGATTGGCAGAATTCGGTCAGTTATATTTCCGCCGCCGTGACCGGGCCGTGGAAAACAAGCGGCGAGGAGAACACCATGAGCGATAAAGAGACGCCGGCGATTTTCACCGATGCGGAGAAAAAGGATTTGTTGAAACTGGCGCGGGGTACGCTGGAGACCTATTTGAAAAACCGGCGCAAGCCCTCGCCGGAAGACCTAGGTGTGACGGTTACGCCGGCCATGAAGCAGGTCATGGGCGTTTTTGTGACCCTGACCAAATACGGCGAGCTGCGCGGATGTATCGGCGAGATTCTGCCTCGTCGTCCGTTGGTGGAGGGCGTGGCGGAACGGGTGTTGAGCGCGGCGCTTGAGGACCCCCGCTTTCCGCCGGTACAGGCCGGTGAACTGTCGGATATTGAAATGGAAATTTCGGCATTGACGCCTCCGAAGCCGGTGGACTCGTATGAGGACATTGTCATCGGTCGGCATGGCATGATTCTGCAAAAGGGCTATGCCTCGGCGGTTTTTCTTCCGCAGGTGGCACCGGAGCAGGGCTGGGATCTGGCCACCACGCTGACGCATCTTTCCATGAAGGCGGGTCTTTCTCCGCAAGCGTGGAAAGAGGGCTGCCAATTTGAGGTGTTTGAAGCGAACGTGTTTAATGAGGCGATGTTTGAAGAACCTTGATAGGTCAGCTCGATGCGGGTTGAACGCGGTGGACGACGGGGTGTACGCAATAGAGTAAGGATAGGGTAAGCGGTGTGGGTTTTAAGGTTGCACCGTAAAAAGGAGCCATATGAGGATAGGCAGAGGATTTCTATTTTTTCTGGCAATGGCTGGTCTCTGTGGTGCGCAGACTCCCTCGGCCATTCGTTTCCGCAACGGCATGCTGGATACCTCCCTGTCTGTGGCTATTCGGATGATGGATGCGAATGCCGAGGAGGCGTATGTGGATGAAGAGGGCATTGCCGCCCTACAGCCCTCTTCGCTGGATGGGTTTATTCCGGTGCTGGCGCAGTTCAGCCGCCCAATTACCATCGCCGATCGGAAGGCCCTGGCGCGCGGGGGCGCGACCGTGGTGAACTATGTGCCGGACCAGGCTCTGCTGCTCTTGATTCGTTCCGATGCCGTGCCCGCGCTTCGCCGCATGGAGGGCATTCGCTGGATCGGCGCGTATCCTGCGGAGATGAAACTGGATGAGGCTTTGCTTCCGGCGCCGACCTCCGGTCCGGCTCTTCGGATGGATGGTGCGGGCGACGCCGTGGCAGAAGTAGTGATTTCGGTGCTGCGCCCGCGCTATGTGCATGTCATTTCGGCCTTGGTGGAAGAAGACCTTGGCGGTGAGGTGGTGGAGACGGGTAGCGGGTCGCGTTGGGGTACGGTGCGTGCGTGGGTGGCCGTTTCGTCGCTGGAAGAAGTGGCGGCTCGGTCGGAGGTGGAGTGGATCGAGCCGTATCTGCAGCCGGAGTTGAACAACAACGTGGCGGTGGGCTCGGAGCTGATGAATGTGCGGCAGGTCTGGACGAATTACGGGCTGACCGGTGCGGGCCAAATTGTGGCGGTGGGAGATTCGGGGCTGGATACGGGTAATCCGGCCACGATTCATCCGGACTTCAGCAATCGGATTCACGCGGCCTTCGGATTGGTGAGTTCCAATGATTGGAGCGATTACAATGGACACGGCACGCACACCTCCGGGTCCGTGCTGGGTAATGGCGCGGCCTACAGCAACGGCCTCTTTCGCGGCGTCGCCTATGAAGCGGAACTGGTGATTCAGGCCATGGGAAGCACCTCGGGCGGGTCAGGCATTTATGTGCCCTCGCCGCTGACGCTGCTTTTCACGCAGGCTCATTCCAACGAGGCCCGTATTCATTCTGATAGTTGGGGCGGCGACGCCAACGGCGCATACGACTCGATGGCCCGCTACGTGGATGAATTCATGTGGGATACGGACGACATGCTCGTGGTTTTTTCTGCGGGCAATTCCGGGGAGGATGCCAATCAGGATGGGGTGATTGATCTGGGTTCGATGGGTTCGCCCGGCACCGCTAAAAATTGTCTTACCGTGGGCGCGGCTGAAACGGATCGTCCCGCCGGTTCGGGTGGCTATTCGTCCGATCCGTGGGGCAAGGGAAGCTGGCTTGCGCATTATCCCACCAATCCCATTCGTGATGATCTGATCTCCACGTCCTGGGATGGCACAAATCAGGGCATGGCCGCCTTTTCGAGCCGAGGGCCCTGCCTTGATCAGCGCATCAAGCCGGATATCGTGGCACCGGGGACGGACGTGATCTCGTGTCGCTCGCATCAGACCGGCGCGGGCGTGTTGTGGGGTACGGGCACCGGCATTCTGGCGAACAACGCCAGCAACGACTATTGTTTTTCCGGCGGGACCAGCATGTCCACCCCGCTGACTTCCGGGTCCGCCGCCCTCGCGCGCCAGTATCTGGTGGAACAGCGCGGCCTGGCCAATCCGAGCGCGGCGCTGCTCAAGGGACTCCTCATCAACGGGGCCCGGTCTCTCTCGCCCGGACAATACGGCACCGACGAATTTCTCGCAGTGCCCGCCCGCCCGAACAATGTGGAAGGGTGGGGGCATGTCGATCTGGCGGAATCCCTTTTCCCGGAGGACGGTCGCGCCATTTTGTTAGCCGACCGGCACTATCTTCAGACGGGCCTGACGAACCGCTATCCCGTGGTGCTGACGAGTACGGCTCCGCTCTCGGTGACGCTTACCTGGAGTGATTATCCCGCCGCCCTCAGCTCCGCGCAGCAACTGGTGAACGATTTGGACCTGCGCCTGGTCGAGCCGGATGGCACGGTGATACATCCCAATGGATCAACGAGTCCCGATCACACCAATAATGTGGAAGGGCTGGAGGTGGCCGAAGGGAAAATAGGTACCAACTGGATCGAAGTCAGCGGGTTCAATGTGCCGCAGGGGCCGCAGCCTTGCGCGTTGATAATCAAGACCGATGGTTTCCCGGCGCCGCTATTGGGATTGTATGGATTTTCCATCGATCCAGCCAATCCGATTGAGTACGAGCAGGCCAAGGTGCAGGTGGGGGTTTCCACCCTGGCGGGCGGTTTGGCCGCCGTGGTGACCTCGTATCGGGTGAACAGCAACGCCTGGGAACACCTCCTCATGACACCGGTGGAAACCAACGACTGGGTGGTCGCCTATGAAGGCCTGCTGCCGCCGTTTGAAGCAGGCGATGTGGTGGATTATTCCCTGTATGCCATGACCTTTGAATTTCAATTTGCCTTCAGTGCCACCAATCAGTTGCTGGTGAGTTCCACCAACCTGTTTGTCGCCCCCGGCGGTGCATCCCAATGGCCGTACAACACGTGGGAAACAGCCTATACCAATATCCAGCAGGCGCTCGATGGTGCCGTGGACGGCTTTGTCATTACCGTTACCAATGGTGTCTACCGTGAGAATACCCTGATCGTGGAAAAGGACGTGACCCTGCACAGTGTCAACGGAGCCGTCCAGACGATCATCGACGGGCAGGACGTGCGTATTTGCCTCGCGCTGCTGGCGGACGGTGCGTGGGTGGAGGGGTTCACGTTGTATCGCGGCTACGCCACGGATGGCGGGGGTGTGTTCATGCAGGGCGGCACGTTGTCGTCCTCGGTGGTGGATTCCTGCGAGGCGGAGCGCTATGGCGGTGGCATCTATCTGGTGGGCGGCACGGTGGAGGATTGCATCGTCAAGCGCTGCACCGCCAATCGTTACGCGGGCGGGATTCTCATCCTTGGTGGTTTGGTTCAACATTCGCTGATCTATGACAACGTTTCCGTTTCGGATGGCGGGGGCATGGAATTCTGGGGTGGCGTGGTCAGTAACTGCACCGTGGCTTTCAATCAGAGCGGCGGCACCGGTGGCGGCATTGATGTGGGCGACCTCGGCTACGTATATAACACCATCATCGTTTCCAACACGGCCGTTGCGGGCGGCGACAACTGGTATGAATGGACGCCAAAGGATTTTCGTTACTGCTGCACCTCGCCCAATCCCGGTGCGCCGGGTGGGCTCGATCTCGACCCACTCTTCGTGAATGCCGACTCACGCGACCTGCGCCTGAAGAGCGAGCTCGGGCATTACGTGGACGGCGGTGGTTGGAGTAATGATGCCGTGACCAGCCCCTGCATCGATATGGGCGATCCTGCCTCCGATTATTCCCTCGAACCGGCCCCCAATGGAACACGCATCAATCTAGGTGCCTACGGCGGATCCACACAGGCATCCAAAGGGGATACCAACACCTATAAAATAGTGGTGGTATCCACGCATGGTGGTGCCGATCCCGAGCCCGGCATATACGCTCACCCACGCGGCGCGGAAATTTCCTGCTCGCTGACCAACCCGGTGATCACCGGCACGACCACGCAATATGTCGGGCAGGGGTGGGCGCTCAATGGGCTGCTGGATCTGGCGGGCGAAAGCAGTGGCACGGACACCGTCGTATCCCTCACCCTGACGAACAGCGGACTCCTTACTTGGCTGTGGCAGACCAACGTCTTTGGCATCGCCTACGCCCATCCGCATGGCACGGTCTCTGGAGCCACCGGTGAATGGTATGCCCTGAACAGCACCATGAGCATTCTGGCCCACCCCGAAACCTACTACGGATTCACCGGATGGACCGGCACCACCTCATCCGTTGCAAATCCGTTCGGCGTGACCATGATTCGGGCGCAGGAACTCTGGGCCGGATTCACCCCGCTGCGCACCTCCAGCGGCGTTCCGCAATGGTGGCTGGCCCAATACGGATGGACCAACGACTTCGAAACAGCCGTCGCCGCCGATTCCGATCAGGATGGCGCGCCGACCGGTGATGAATATTTCGCCGGCACCATTCCGACCAATGAATTGTCCGTTCTGCATTTGCTGACCACCGGTGGCGGCGAAGAGCCCGTGATGCTTTTCTGGCGGGCCATGGCTGACCGAACCTACACTCTCCAATGCTCGACCAATCTGTTGACAGGCCTCACCAACAGTCTATTCAATTTCTACACCGCCATTTCCATGAACATGGTGTTGGAGGATGACACTCACACCAACGAGCAGTCCCTGTATTACCGCATCAAAGTCCGTTACGATGAATGAACGGCGCATGAGCCATGTGCCGTCCAGGAGTGAACGTGGCCGTGTTGGTAGCGTGGTGCTCTCCGAGCGTCACGGGATGTTGGGCCGTGTGACGCGCGCTTTCCCGTCCGCTCAGCGAGCGAGCGGCTGCCAAGAAGGAATGACGCAGGGATGAGAGTTATTTTTTTCGGTAGGCGAGGATCAATTGGCGGGCGTCGTCTAGGGTGAGGGTACGGGTGAAGAGCATGAGAGCGGCGTAGAGGATCGACGTTGCGACGAAAAGGGCGATGGCGGCGGGCAGACCGAAGTGGGATTTGAGCAGGTAGCTTGGCGCGAGCAGGGCGGCCGATCCGACGACCACCAGGACGGGACGCATCATCCCCCGGAAACGTTTTCGGTATTTCAGCATGAAGAAGAGGCTCAGGGCAATGTAGCCCGCGCAGGTCGAGGCCGAGGCACCTGCAGATTTCCAGATGGGCACGGTCAGAATGCTTCCGCCCGCCATCACGGCAAGGCCGAGACTGACGCCGACGGCGTAGACCCAGGGTTCTTTGCGGAGCAGAGAGTAGTTCATGCCGACCGAGGCCGGGAGCAGGGCGGCCAGGCCCAGCATGGCAATGATCGCATTGGGATAGACCGGAGCATACTCGGCACCAAAGACCAAGGTAATCATATCATCGCCGAACCAGACGAGCGCGTTGAAGGCGAAGAAGGCGATGACGAGACAGCAGGTGAGTGCCTTGCCCTGCCATTGGTCGATACGGTCCTGTTCATCGCGTGCGTGCAGGTGGGTGAGCGAAGGGATGAGGGTGCTGAGGATGAGGCAGAGAAATTGGGAGAGAAGCAGGAGGAGTTGGTTGGCCACGTCGTAATAGGCGACTTGATCGGGGGCACCTGAAAAATGCCGGACAAAGACGTTGCCGGAGCGCTGCATGAGCCCGTAGAAGAAGGCGGGGATGTAGAATTGGACGCCGAAAAAGAGGTAGGGCAGGTAGGCTTTTGGCGTGACGGTCACAGGTTGCTCGATGAGCCACGGCCAAGTCCAACGCAGGGCGATCAGGGCCATGAGAAAGGCGTTCATCACGAGTCCCCAGAGGGCACCATCAAGACCGAAAAACCAGTACATTGAAAAAACAAAGCAGAAGGTGAAGGCGCTGCGGTAGATTTCCTTGAGGGAGTAGCGTTCGATGCGGTTGAGGCTGTAGACGAAGGAGAAGAGAATGCCTTCAATCTGGGTGAAGAGGAGTTGAAGGCAGAGGGCGAGCGTCCATTGCGGACGAAAATTTGGAATGGGAAAGAAAGTGGTGTAGAGGAGTATGCCGGTGATGAGCAGTCCGGTGAGGCTGAGGCTGAAGGTGAGGCTTCCGTGCAGGAGATTGCGGGCACCGGCGCGGTCTCCCCGGGCCAGACATTCGGGAACGAAGCGTCCGAACATCTGGATCACGCCGATGTCGGTGAAGATGTCGAGTACGAGAAAGATGGACATGTAGTAGGCGTATTCGCCGTAGGCGGCATCGCCCATCAGTCGGGGTAGCAGGGCCATGGAGAGCATGACAAAGGGATAGCGTAGGACGCGCAGAAAGGCACCGCCTGATACGGCACGCAAGGTGTGATGACCCGAGGATGAATGCTGTTCCGTTGTTGCCTGCATGAGAAGGACGACTGGTGTAAATCATTTCAGCGGGGAAGACGATCTTTTTTCCGTCTGTTGCGCTATTCCCAGACGTAGACTTCTTTGTCTTCAGCGGGGAGGATGTCTTCGGTCTTGTGGGTGGCGGAATATTTTTTGAAATAGTTGGAGGGCACGGCAAACTCCTCTTCGCCAGGCATTTCGTCGCTTATTTTCTGATGGCTAGCGACGGGGGCGTGCATGTTTTCGGTCGTTTTTGCGGCGGGCCGTACGGTGCGCATGGGCGCGTGGGCGGGAGGGGGTGGGGTGGGTTCGAGTTCGGCTTCCTGGCGGGCGAGAATCTGCTCGGGTGAAGGCAGGTGCGGAACTTCATGGGCTTCGAGCACGACCTTGGTGTTTTCTTCTTTGATTTTGCTGCTGGCGGTTTGTTTTTTGCCCCGAAGCCGTACAATGAAGGCGGCAATGGCGAAGAAGACGCTCAGAATGGTGGCGATGACGCCGGTTAGCGTAAACATGGCATCGGGATCGTTCATCATGGCGTGGGTTCTCCCTCGGTCGCGAGTTGATTAAATGCAGGGATATTCACCTCGTCAATGGCCTGGCGCATGATGACTTGGCCTATGCGGCGGGCGCCGATGGAGTAGCCGAGAACGAGGGCGACATCACAGATGTTGTTGATGATGCGCGGGAGCCCGCGGGAGGCCTCGTGCAGCATGCCAAAGACGTCTTCCTCGAAGC
>Ga0075120_10003224_pt1 | contig 11259 bp, 8 predicted proteins | sample AntAceMetag02UKL_FD_69792 | JGI IMG/M metagenome (GOLD analysis project Ga0075120, IMG submission 69792) | Saline lake microbial communities from Ace Lake, Antarctica - Antarctic Ace Lake Metagenome 02UKL | ecosystem: Environmental > Aquatic > Non-marine Saline and Alkaline > Saline | place... | reverse complement strand
GTTTTGAAAAAAACTCTTTAACAATTTTAAGGAAATTTTCTTGAACATTTGAATTTACTTTATCTGGAAAAACGAAATTTTTGATAAACTCTAAATAATCATCAACAAATTTCTTCTCCTTTTTTCCATTAGTATATTGGCAATCAAAACCTGTTATATGTAATGGATTAACTGAGTTATTTTGATACTCTAAATATTTATAGAATGGTTGAATCTCTTTTCCAGAAGACCAAAAATTCCATAAACTTTTTTTTAGTTCAGCAATTAAAATTTTCTTTTCTTTGAATTGATTACCCTTAATATTACAATCGTAAAAATCAGATTCATAAGCTAATACATTGAATCCCATTTCTTCGTGCAAGTATTTTATTATTTTTGCTTTTGCAATAAATGAAGTCCCATCTCCGTGATCTTGTTCACCTAACAAAACAATTTCAGAATTTCCAATAAAATTTTTGAGGAAATGAAAATCAGAATTTTCCCCTTCATTTAAATCTATTGTCTTTATTTTAAATTGATTAGCATCCAAGAATTTATTTAGATTATTTTGATTATTCATTTCCATTTTGAAAATATTCTCCTTCTTTGTTTTTTCAACTCCATTTAATACACTATAAAAAATTAATATTGAAAAAATCAAAGTAATGACTCTCATTTTGTTTCCTTTGTTGCCACTAATGTTTCGCAGCTGCCACGCTCTTCTTGCATTTCTTCTTGCTTGGCTGTGGTCGGATAAGAAAGAAGGATTGCTCCTTCTCCCTCTCCTAAGAACCGTACTTGAGACTTTTACCTCATACGGCTCAAGCCTCTCAAATGTTATTAATTTCCTTAAATAACACGGCATTGCATTTCTGCTTTGCCTTTACGATACGTTCCTGCAATAATCTTACTGTTTTCCTGACTTCTTGCCATTGGATATTATTCCAATTGCGTTCTCCAACAGTTTCAGACGCATATTTTGTAATCAATACAAAACTCCTTTTGCTTTCTGAATTATAAGTTTCCTTACAGTTTCTCGTAAAGAGAGACCACGTAGAAGTCTGCCTTCCGATTTGCATCGGAACGAGATAATGTTTCAATCTCTATCCTTCCCATTACAGAAAGGCATTTGCTTTTTCTACATTCCCATATCCGCAAATCATTCGCAAATCTCACGGTTTGCTTACTCTTGAAAAAAAGAGAGAAATACGGACTTACCAAGTTCTGCACAATTAACAAATTAAAATAACTTAGGTTCGGACTTTCCACCGGAGGAACTTCGTTCACGTGTATTTTCGCGCCCACAATACAACCTCTCCTCACACCTTTTGGTTACAGCCTATCAACAGTTTTGGCTGCTATAACATCACGATGTTTATCATCCGTTCACTTATGTTAACCATATTATTCAAGCCTGATTACTGTCCGCATAACTGTTCGCAGATTAGAGACAATCTCACGATTGCCTCTCAACAGCAACTTTTGTCCCGAAAGCTTTGCACCTCAAAATTACTCTCAATGCACATTCCGGTAGGCTACTGATTGTGAAAAATCAGGTGAAGTCAATGATAGCTTACTCATTGCTCCACAATTAATTATGCAACTTCTTGTCGCACGACACGTTTGTTAGGTGCTCAGGTTTCATGATTTCATTATTTAGTGGAATAGCCTATCGAAATTGTCAAGGCTTCAAAATTTAACTTGTGTTCAGTATCACCGTCATCGTCAATGTATGAGCTTCCAAAATGCTTGAAAGTTACTTCAAAGATAATATTATTTAATTGAACACCCATACCAATCCCAGCAAAAAGACCTGCTTTTAGTTTATAATCATCTGGGAAAATATATCCCCATATTCTATTGTATCCCAGATTTGTGAACACATAACTATTAAATTTATCTTTATGGTTAAGAATATCAGAACGAATTAAAACATATATAGGTAAGTTATGGAAAGTTTTGTTATTATTATGATGGTAATAGTCTGAAATACCCCAACTTGTTTTGCAGGCTGTCTGATATATGAAGCCAGCACCAATATGATATCGTTTTTTAAATTTTATTATGATCTCTGATGATACTGAAAAATAAACATTTGAAGAATATTCAAATGTTTTACCATTAAATTTTCTTATCATTTTACCAGCACCAGCAGATGTTTTTAATAAAAGATTAATAAATGGTAATGGATTTTTAGATTCACTCTTTTCTTCTTTAACATATAAATCAATGTTTGTATTATCATCATATGTTATGACTTTGAGAAAAGAATTATAATTGATTTTACCTTTTATTCCATTGTTTATAATTGTTAATGTTATGTTATCATTACCTTTGTAAATCGAATCAATATAATCGAATTTCACAATAATTAAGTATTCGGGACATCTAACATCAACAAAAAATACTTCTTCTGAATTTGCTTTTTTAATTTCACCTGTAAGGGAAGACCCAGATACGGTTTTAATCTGAAAAGCCAATAATATCTTGAAGAGAAATATCATAATTAAAATTAAATATAGTTTTTTCATCCAATAATTCCTTTTATAAGCACCTAATGTTTTGCGTATGCGGCGGGTTTCTGAGTATCTTCACTAAAAGCGAACAGTCAAAGGTTTGAATCGTAAGATTCAAGCCGAAACGGACAGATAACCCAACCCGATGATACGCCTGTTACGCGAATTATTTGATTTTTTCATATTCCAACTTCATTTTTCGTTCTTCAATTGGAAAAAAGAGTACTAAATTTAATGTACTATTTGGAACTTGGAAGAACAATTTACCACTCATTTTATGACCAGGAAATAGAGTAGTTTTCCGAAGAGCTTGATTTTGCAACAAGTTGCGTTCACTGTTTAGTCGATTGATGTTCGCAAAATATCTTTCTTCTTTCTTGTTATAAATTTCTTCTCGTGTTTCACGATCCTCATGATCCTGCTTAATTTCATCTTCGGTTTTGTTTTTATTATGAATATCATCTGCTAAATCAAAAAGAGAAAATAACAATTCAGTTCTATTATCTGATTTATTTCCTGCTAAAGATTTCTCTATTTGATTATCATACTCTAAAATCATTTCTTCAGGATCTAAAGCATTTACAATTCTTTCTTCTTCAAGTCTGTTTGTTACTGAACAATAGAATTCTTTTGGACTGATTAAAATTGTCTCATCTGTATAATTTGCAATAGACAAATCAAATGAAATTATGCCGTGTTTTGTTTGATCAAAATTTACTATTACTTCGATGTTGTCTTCTGTTAATTTCACAAGTTCTTTGCCATTTAACCAAATGGTATCGTTTTGTTTAACACTTAAGTTAAAAACTTTAAATGATGGAACGTAACAACTAACTAATAAAAACAACATCAGTATGATTAAAATTCGAATCTTCACTTAAACTCCTTATCTCAATATGAAATTCGTGTAACATAAATACCCGCGAACTGAAAATAGTTCGCCTAACCTACTATAGATAGTAAAAAAGTTCGCATTAACTCTACATCCTTTCTCTCTTTTTTAATCTTTTTCAATTTCCAAATCATCTAACGATCTTCTAATATTCCGAATTGCTTTTAATGTTACGTGAGTATATCTTTAATTTGCAAAGCAATTCATTTCTCGTTTCTTATCCTGCATATTATGGTTTTGATTAGCATGTATCTTCCTTGTAAAAATTTCACAAACGAACTTGCTTTTTTGAATTATTTATGTCAAAGAAAATATTTTTCAAGCTGTTCAAACAAATTCTCTACTTCATCATCTTCACAGATTATTCCCAAATCCAGATCGGAATATTGAACGAGGTAACCTGTAGCAGCGGAACCACCTTCCCAAACAGTGTGTACGGAAATGTTTAGATCTAAAAGATTTTTTAGTTTTTCATCGAATTCTTTCTTGAAATCCTGCATATTTCTCCCTCAATATTTATTAGAAAAATTTTATTGGAAAAGATAAAAAGGGTCAGGGAGTGTCAAATGGAAAATTCCGAAATCAGATTAAAATGATAAGAAAAGCAGGCATAATTTCAACAAATTTAAAAATTTCAATAAAGTAATTTCACAAAAGACTTGCATTTTTTTTCAAATTAAAAAAACTAAACTCAGTTAAATTTCAATAGGGTCAAAAAAAAATAGGAGAGATCATGAAATCGAATTTTAGCAGATTGTTTTTCGTAGTTTTTGTTTTAATTTTTTGCACTTATTTATTTGCTGAAGAGGTCGAGTATCAGTATGAAGCAACCAGAGAATTAGTTTCTTTGGTGGATGATGCCGTTGTATTGATCGAAGAAAAAGGGGAAGATGCTTTTACTGAATTGTCTTTTGATAATTCCAAATGGCGTCAGGGAGAAAAGTATATTTTTGTGATCGATACAAAAGGAGTGGTTTATGTGCAGGTAGATACTACCCTAATAGGAAAAAACCTGATTGATTTAACGGATGTTAATGGAAAACCTTTCATTAGATGGTTCATCACGGAAGTTATGGGCAAAGACAAAAGTGGCTGGTCACATTATTTGTGGAACATTCCGGGACAGGATGTTCCCACGTGGAAAACAACTTATGTAAAACTTGCAACCACTTCCTCCGGGAAAAAATATATTGCCGGTTGCGGTCTTTATAATATGAAAATGGAAAAAGCTTTTGCTTTAGCTGAGGTTAAACAGGCAGCAGAGCTGATTGCTGCCCAAGGCAAGGAAGCTTTCAGCACTTTACGAGATCCGGAGTCCGAATTTGTTTTTAGAGATAATTACATTTTTGTTATTAATGATATTGGAGATGTCATTATTAATCCGGCATCACCAGAACTCGAAGGTAAAAATTTATACGATTTGCAAGATGTAAAAGGCTTATATTTTTTTCGGGAGCTGATAGATGTTGCAAAAAAAGAAGGTTCTGGCTGGGTGGATTATTGGTGGCCCAAACCCGGTGAAGAAGAAGCTTCATCCAAAACATCTTATGTTATCAAAGTTATGAAGGGAGATGAAATCTTTATTGTTGGAACAGGAATTTATTTAGATTGATTTGATTATTGAGTTCTGCATAATAATTTTTTTTATCATCTTGAGTCGGGCAATTACCGGATTGCTTTTCTCTCGAAGGAACTCCGCTTATGATGAGATTCTTCGTTAGAGATTACTTCGAAGATTTCCTCAGAAAGACAGCTTTTTTTCATTTAGTAGAACCCTTTTTAGTTTGATTCTAAGGAGCTTAATATGCCAATAATTTCATTTGAAGGACCACCCATAAAAGATGTAGACAAAAAAAGGAAATTTGTGCAGAAACTCACAGATGCTGCTTTTGAAATGTATGGAATCGATAAAGAACATATAGTTGTACTCATTCGAGAGAATAAACCGGAAAATGTGAGTGCCGGAGGGCAACTGATTTTGGACAGGATTAAAAAATAACCACTTTGTTCAAAGGTTGGAATTTTATTTTGAATGCAAAAACTTTTCTTGTCAAAAATTACAGGATTTGTAAAAATTGATTAATGGTCGCATCATCAAGCAAGGCTGAAAAATCTGAGATTCATAAAAAAAATTGAAAAAAGAATAAAACAGCAGGAATAACGAAAGAGGATAAGCTGGATGCTTCTAATTTTAATAAAATTATTTTTGAAAACAGTGTCGATTAATTATGAAAATGATCTGAAACTATCGAAATTAAAACTTTGTGATCTTTAACCAAATAATGAATTATGTGAAATAGAGTGTTTTTGTCATCCTGCTTGCCAAGTCGAAGCGAGCGAAGACTGGAGGAATTCTTTCAATTTTTCATACGAAGGAACTCTGCTTATAATCAGATTCTTCGTCGAATGCCTATGTAAGTTCATCCTCAGAAAGACATGTTTTCCTTAATTTTGCAGAGCTCATTAAACCAATCAAAAAAGGAGAAGTTATGAAAAAAAAAAGTATGATTTTGTTTGTTTGTGTAGCTTTATTTATTTCTTTGGGAGCCAGCACAATCCATGAAAATGTCGAAGCTAAAACCAGAAGACTGCTGGCAGAATTAGCTGATAACACACGCAGTATTTCTTATGTAGAAGAAAACTATTATCCACCTAATTATTCAATAGTCATGAATGTTAATGAAGTTGGCTGCACAAACCAGTTAGTGCAAATGTGGGATGGCACAAATTGGCTGGATGGAATAGAAGTGGATTACTATTATGAAAACGATCTCCTTACATTATATAATATGTACTTCTACGGGGAGGGCTATACAATGATCTACTATTATTACGATATCACGTATGATGCTCAGAACAGGATTACGGAAAGCTGGATGGATCTTGATATGGGAACAGGCATTGTGGCTGGTTCTCATGAGCTTTATGAATATGGAGATGATGGTCTTGACTGGTGGATTATTTACGGTGATTATGGAGCTGGTTCCTATGTAAACCAGCAGCAGGCATATTTCACTTATACTACCGAAGAGCTAACGGAATGTCTTTATCAAGAATGGGATGAGGACAACTCGGCTTGGGAAGATGATTACCGTCATACTTTAGCTTACGATGGTGGATTATTGGATACTGTGCTCTATGAGATATATGAAAGTAATCAATGGATAAATGAGTTATTCGCAACTTTTACAATGATCGATGAATGCTGCCCGGAATTAGTCATTTATGAACTATGGAATGGAAGTGCATTTGAAAACGATGAAAGACATACCTACACCTATCTTCGTCTTGATTTTGATGAAAAACTGGATGAAGACTGGATCAACGGAGCATGGGTAAATGATGATTTGGATTTGGTTACATACAATGATGATAGTAAACCAATTCTGATTGAAAATTTTGTATGGGATGGAACAGATTGGATTGATTCTCATAGGTCTATTATTTCATACGGACCATTAGGTGCTGATCCAAATTCGGTTGTAATTTCAACTGAGACCTCAAACTATCCAAATCCCTTCAATCCTGAAACAACGATTTCTTACAAAGTCTCTAATGCACATCAAGTAAATCTGGGAATTTACAATTTAAAAGGACAATTAGTCAAAACTCTTGTAAACGAGAATATTGGAAGAGGTACTCATTCAGTAATTTGGAATGGAAATGATAATGATGGTAATTCCGTCACTTCAGGAGTTTATTTTTATATTTTAAATTTAGATGGAAAAATTTCACAAGTGAGGAAGTGCTTACTTTTAAAATAGTTCCTTCTTTAAAAAAAAATGATTGTTAACTCGACTCGGGTGGGTAAACTCGAGTCGGGTTAACAGATGACAATCATCAGCCTGTAACATCCGGAATTTATTTCTGTAAGATTTCCAACGGTGCGGATGAACAAACCAGAAAAATGATATTAATGAAGTAAAAAAAGGGGAAAAGGACAAAAAAATGAAAAAAAGAAGTTATTTTCACAAAGTTTTAAATCATGTTGCACTGACGATCATTTGTATGTTGCTGGTAAGTATCGGTCTGCAAGCACAGGAAAAATTGTATTGGGTTAGCAACAGCCCGCATCAAGTATTACGTTCCAATCTTGACGGAACTGATGTTGATATCATCATAAATACTTTAGAATATCCCACAGGTCTGGCAATAGATACTGCAAATGAGTATCTGTATGTGGGATTAGCCGGAGATGGAGATGGAAACATAATGAAAGTGAGTTTTGATGGAACTGAAGTCGAAACACTTATCAATACAGAGTCAGGCGTATCTGCGATCCAATTAGATTTTAATAACGGAAAAATCTATTATGCTTTGATTTTTGATAACATCATTAAAAGAGCAGATCTGGATGGAAGCAATGTGGAAACAGTAATAGATCCAGCTAATTCACCAAATGATTTCTTTATAGATTATACTGAATCTAAGATTTACTGGACTGACTATTTCGATGGTTTTATAAAAAGATGTAATCTGGATGGATCAGATATAGAAACGTTGATCTCTGACCAATTATATCCATGTCATTTGTTTTTTGATAACCAAAATAATAAAATGTACTGGTCCAATTATCTTGGAAACAATATCAATTTTTCAAATCTTGACGGCACAGATCACCAGGTTCTAATTAGTGGATTATCAAATCCTGTAGGAATCACATTGGATTTGAACAATAATCATATCTATTGGGCATCCTATGGTTCAAAATCGATTAAGAGAGCTGATCTTGATGGTGCAAACGAAATTACCCTTTATACATCTACCGAAGAAGATATCGTTTTTTGGACACTAAAATCAACAATTCAAAATAACAGCAGTGCAGGAAATATTGTAAGTTTTGTACCATTTGAATTACATCAGAATTTTCCCAATCCTTTCAATCCTGAAACTACAATTTCTTACAAAATCTTTAATGCATATCAGGTAAATTTAGAAATTTACAATTTAAAAGGACAATTAGTCAAATCTCTTGTAAACAAGAATATTGGAAGAGGTACTCATTCTGTAACTTGGAATGGACTTGATAATGATGGTAATTCCGTTACTTCAGGAGTTTATTTCTATATCCTGAATTTAGATACAAAAATTGCAAAAGTGAGGAAATGCTTACTTTTAAAATAGTTCCTTCTTTTAAAAAAAATGATTGTTAACTCGACTCGGGCGGGTAAACTCGAGTCGGGTTAACAGATATAGCTTCTTCTTTCAAAAGGAAAATACAATTCTATGAGTAATTTACTATTCAAAATTATTGCGTTTGTGGTCATTCTACTCACAGGTTTTATTGGTGGATTTTTTTCTATAAAATTGACTGCTTCCTCAAAAAGAGAAAAGATATTTTCTCTGGGAAATGCATTTGCCGGAGGTATTTTTTTAGGAGCAGGTCTTATTCACATGCTGCCGGATGCTCAGGAAGGTTTTGATAGCTTTTTAGCAGGTGTAGATTTTCCCTGGGTTTCTCTTATTTGTGCTCTGGGTTTCTTATTGGTTCTGTTTATAGAAAAAGTGCTTTTTACCAGTCACGATGCGATTGCAGAAGCAGAAGGAAAACAACCTGGAAAACTTTTATATCCGTATATTCTCACCCTCGTACTTTCCGTACATTCCATAATTGCAGGTATTGCCCTGGGAACCGAAGGAAAGATAATGAAAGGCGTGATAATCCTGATAGCCGTTTTAGCGCATAAGGGTTCAGCAGCTTTTGCTCTGGGTGTAAGTCTTGTCCGGGCAGAAATTCTCAAATCCAAAATAAAGAGGATTATTACTTTATTCTGTTTTACTACTCCGCTTGGTCTTGTTATTGGTTCGCTATTCATTATTTTGATGACAGGCAAAACCGAGCTGGTTGTTACCAGCATTTTCGATGCTTTAGCTGCTGGAACATTCCTCTATGTTGCCCTCTTAGATATTTTAAATGAAGAATTTAAAGTTGTGAAAGACAGATTTATAAAATTCGTTCTGGTTTTACTTGGATTGGGTTTGATGGCATTATTAGCAATCTGGGTGTGATTGTTTATTGCTTCTAATTTCCAAACCTCCAGCAACTGACGGAAAGGGTTTTTCCTCGCAATCCACCTTTTTCGTTGTTTCAACCGTCACGGTTGAAACACAGCGTTTCCGAAACACCGTCTCGGTGTTCCATAATGCTCAAAACAAGTTTATTACATTCCGACCGGGACGGTCGGTTCAAACATTTCCTTCAACCGAGACGGTTGTAGGAGCAAAAGAACTGATTCATCTATTTGATGCTGAAAATCACTTCAATAAAATCATTTTCCTTAATTCAGAATAATTTCCCGATTTTCCTGATGAATCGGAAGGTAAGCACAATCTGTAGAAATAAACTCCCGATGAAACAGGTCTGTTATTTTGATCTCGACCGTTCCAGATAATTTGCTGATTTGGAGATTTGTCGATTTGGAGATTTGAAAAGGATTTAATTTTTTGGCCTTTAACATTATAGATAGTTAACTCTGTGCTCTCCGTGTGCTCTGTGGTGAAATATATTGTTGTCGTTGGATTGAAAGGATTCGGATAATTAAATAATTTAATAATATTTGAAGCCAGGTTATCATCGCCTTCACAAATAACGATTTGATTTTCATAAGCTCCCATATCGATTCTATTACCAAAAATTCGTGGATTTCCAGCCAGATCAAATTCAGGTAAACTCAATCCGGTTGTATCAGGCGTTCCTGCATTAATACAGGGAGAATCATCTAATAAAGAATATGGGTGCGCTCCTGTTCCGAAAAATAATGGGTCTGAATCTATATTATTTTCATAAACTCCATTGAAGCTTGCTCCCGGTCCATACCCAAAGGCATTTAAACCACCTTGTATATCGCAATAATAAAAATCCGGTTCACAATCGTAATGTGAAATATAAATTTCATTTCCACTTGTATTAGCTGCATTTCCCCATAAGATTGTGTTAATAATAACTGAAGAGGATATATTAGAGATATAAATTCCACCACCTACAGTAGCCGCAATATTGTTAGATGCTGTATTATTAACAATTGCACAATCAGAAACACTTAGATGAATTCCTCCTCCATTAACAGCTTCATTATGATGGAAATTGTTATTTATTATAGATGGATCAGCAGCAAAGATACTTATACCACCACCAACCAAAGCATCATTATAACAGAATTCATTATTTGTTATATTTGATACTGATTCATTATAGCAATAAATTCCCCCTCCACTTACTACTGCAGCATTATAGGTTATTTTATTATTGGAAATTATTGGATTTGAATTATTTTCACAGTTAATCCCACCTCCATCATAAGCTGAATTACCTTCAATTATTGATTGTTTTATTTCCGGACTTGATTCAATTATACAAATACCTCCACCTGAGTAGTTAGCAGAATTATCCGATATTGTTGAATTACTCAAGTTCAGATTAGAGTCTAAAGAACAGTAAATTCCGCCACCATTTATTTCTGCCTGGTTATTGCTAATAATGCTATTAGAAATGATCGGATTACTATAAAGAGTGCAATAGATTCCGCCACCATTATCAGAAGAATTTTCTATTATCGAAACATTGGTTAAGCAAGGACTGGAATTCGAAACACAATATATTCCACCACCAGCATAACCATCAGCAGAATTACCTGAAATAATAACATTTTCCAAATACGGACTGGAATTATCATCACAGAGAATCCCACCACCATTTGAAGCGGAATTATCTGTGATAATTAAGTTTTCCAAAATCGGATTAGAGTTATTCCAACAACAGATTCCACCACCAGAACCGGCAGAATTACCGGTTATTGTCACATATTCTAAACTTGGACTGGAATCATCACACATAATCCCCCCGCCAGACGGATCACCATAACCATTTGTAAT
>Ga0075120_10003220_pt1 | contig 11265 bp, 11 predicted proteins | sample AntAceMetag02UKL_FD_69792 | JGI IMG/M metagenome (GOLD analysis project Ga0075120, IMG submission 69792) | Saline lake microbial communities from Ace Lake, Antarctica - Antarctic Ace Lake Metagenome 02UKL | ecosystem: Environmental > Aquatic > Non-marine Saline and Alkaline > Saline | place... | reverse complement strand
CAGCCCGAAAAACAGAATGAGTTACCTGCCTGCCGCGCTGTGGCGCAGGCACAGTAGGCCCTTTTCCTCAAAAGGAAGCCTCACTACTTGATGCTGTTGCATTATTTTGTAACCATTTGTTATTATGAGTCTAATAGCTAAGCGCTAATGGCTTATTGCAATTTTAAGTATTATCAGAATTTAACGTATTTCTGCAGGTTGTATGGACCTATCTTTTAATCCACCGCATATTTATACGGTTAGTTCCCTGACATCAGAGATTAAATCACTTATAGAAAAAAAATTTGATTTTATCTGGATAGAAGGCGAAATATCAAACTTTGCCAGCCCCTTATCCGGACATTATTATATGATCCTTAAGGATAAAAGCGCTCAAATAAAGGCTGTGATGTTCAGAATGCAGGCTAATTATCTTAAATTTATCCCAGAAGACGGTATGAAGGTTATTGTAAGGGGTAGAATAGGGGTATATGAGCCCAGGGGGGAATATCAGATTATCCTTGATTATTTGGAGCCTCTTGGGGTTGGTGAATTGGCCGCTGCATATGAACAGGCGAAAAAGAAACTTGCTCTCGAAGGTGTGTTTGACGAGGAAAAAAAGAGACCAATCCCTTTTATGCCGAAAAAGGTAGCAGTTATAACCTCTCCTACAGGAGCGGCAATAAGAGACTTTTTGAGGATTTCCCTTAGAAGAATGCCTAATCTAAATATCACTATTGTACCTGTGAGGGTTCAGGGAGATGAGGCCGTTGGTGATATAGTTGAGGCATTAGATCTAGTGAACAGGAAATTAGAAGTTGATATTATAGTATTGACCAGGGGGGGAGGATCTTTTGAGGATCTGTGGCCTTTTAACAGGGAGGAGGTTGCTTATGCAATCAGGCGATCGCTTTTTCCTGTTGTGTCTGCAGTAGGGCATGAGATAGATATTACAATATCAGACATGGCATCAGACCTTAGGGCGCCTACACCATCAGGCGCTGCTGAATTAATTATCCCTGAGAAAGAACGTATAGAAAGAGAGCTGAGGTTACTTTCATCAAAGCTTGAAATATCCATTAATTACCATATAGACATGATGATGGATAGGATTAAAAACCTGTCATCTCGCATTAAGGACCCGAGAAGAGATCTTGCTGATGCATGGCTAAGGTTTGACGATTTGTACGGCCGGCTGCTCAAATTAGGCCATATTTGTATTGATAAAAATCGTATAGGTTTAAAGTCTTCTATGGAGAAACTGCTATTGAATAGCCCCCTCCATGTTGTAAACTTTAAACGTCAGGAGCTGAACTTTTTTAATCACTCTCTAATGCAGGCGCTTAAAGGTACCTTAGATAAGATGAATAGCACGCTTTTCTCTGTAAGGAATAAACTGGATTCATTGAATCCACTGTCTGTTTTGGAAAGGGGATATAGTATTACGAGAATATTGCCTGAAATGAACATTATTAAGGACCCTGCAGAGGTAAAAACTGGAGATAGCGTTAACATCCTCCTTGCAAAGGGCCATATGGACTGTGTAGTAAAGAAGACGGTGAAAAACTAACAAGGGTAAATCGAAACCAAAAAAATTCTCTCGCAAAGGCGCAAAGGCGCAAAGAAAAATAATGAAAAAACATGGGGTTCAACGGGCGTGAAAAAAAAGATTTATTTTTTATTTATATTGTCATTTTTTGCCTACCTTTTATCTGCTAAGGTCTCCCATTCGGCTATAGACTATATTATTGTAACACCATCAAAAATAGGTCAGGGTGAAGTTGGTATTTTAACCGTAAACTGCGATAAAGGCGGCAAGCCGGAGATAATATGGAATGAAAAACATATTACACTGACCCCAGGCATTGAAAATAAGGTTTGGACGGCATTTATTGGTGCAGATTTGACTTTAAGACCTGGGAAGTATAAACTCAAAACAATTGTTAGTGAACATACGGATACAAAATTTATCCATGTATTCAAAAAGGATTATGGCGTCAGGCGGCTGACAGTTCCAAAAAGCATGGAGGCCCTTGATGAACAAACCTTAAAGAGGGTTAAGCGTGAATCTCGCCGAATAAAAAAGCTTTTCTTGAAATCCAATCAGAATCCCTTATGGAAAGGGGCATGGGTAAGACCGGTAAATGGTCCTGTAGTTGGTCCTTTTGGCCGAAGGAGCATTATAAATGGGTCGGAACGCTCTCCTCACTCAGGAGTTGACCTTAAGGCTGCAGAAGGTGTACCTGTTAAGGCAACAAACAATGGCGCAGTTGTATTAGTAGATGACTGTTTTTTTAGTGGTGTGAGTGTTATTATTGACCACGGAGGCGGTATTCACAGTATGTATTTTCACTTGAGCAAACCCCTTGTAAATATTGGACAAATGGTAAAAAAAGGAGATGTTATTGGATTATCCGGCTCTTCCGGAAGAGTGACGGGCCCTCACCTTCATTTTGGTTTAAGGCTTGATGGGGCAAGGATAAATCCTTTAAAATTAATTGATGTCAGCAGGAGAATAGGCGCGCAATGAAGGGAAAAAAATTTGAAGATGCCATGAGGGAATTGGAGGATGTTGTAAAACGTCTGGAAAGTGGCGATTTGTCCCTTGAAGAGTCACTTAAAACCTTTGAGCAGGGAATTGCCTTATCACGATATTGTTTTAACAAGCTGGAAGAGGCGGAAAAGAAGGTTTCCATGCTGGTGAAAGACGGAGACAGAATAAAACAGGAACCCTTTGACTTGAGAGATAATGAAAATGACGCAAGGGATTGAACAATATCTTAAGGAAAAAAAACCCGATGTAGAAAAGGCTCTGAGAAAATTAATGCCGGAGCCGTCAGGGCTTGCAGGCACTGTTGTTGAGGCCATGAATTATACGCTGTTTTCAGGGGGAAAGAGGATCAGGCCGATTCTTTGCATAGCAGGAGCCGAGGCAGTTGAGGGAAATGCAGATAATGTATTACCGGTTGCCTGCGCATTAGAGCTCATCCATTCTTATTCGCTGATTCACGATGACCTTCCGGCAATGGATAATGATGATTTCAGAAGAGGAGAACCTACAAATCATAAGGTATTTGGCGAGGCTATGGCGCTTCTTGCAGGTGATGGTCTTTTGACCATGGCATTTAACATTATGGCCCGCTTTGGGGTGGAGAAAGATATCGGCAAGGCAGAACTACTCAGGGTTATTGATATGATAGCCTATGCTTCCGGCTGTCAGGGTATGGTAGGTGGCCAGGCAGTTGATATCAGTTATGAGGGAAAGGACCCAAATACTCATGTTGTTGAGTATATACACACCCACAAAACTGCTGCGCTGATAGCCTCATCAGTTACGGCAGGGGTGATTTTAGGGGGAGGTAATGAGGAGGAGATAGACTCCATCAACCGATATGGGCAGCGCATAGGGCTGGCGTTTCAAATTGCCGACGATATTTTAAATATAGAGGGAAAAAGAAATGTTATAGGTAAGGAAGTGGGCAGTGATGCTGCAAGGGGAAAGATTACATACCCCTATGTTTTTGGAATAGACGAGTCTAAAAGAATTCAGGCGGAATTAATCGGCAGGGCGATTGAAGAGATAGTTGGTTTCAGCGACAGGGCATGGCCCCTGAGAGATCTGGCACGTTACATCATTGAAAGGAATAAATAAGATGGCTAAGTAAAAAGGCTCATCTACTGCGTTGTAGCGGTTTTTCAGTAACTCGACATACTATATTATATGTATAGTTTCGTCCCATAAAAACCGCTACGCCTTGTATATGAGCCTTTTTACTTAGCCATCCGGCGCTTATTCAAGGACTTTTACGAAACCATCAGATAAAGTAAACGTTCACGAAAGGACAACTTAAACAAACCAATGGAAAAGGAAAGGAAAAGCTCTTCAGGAAGCATTCTTGAAGGTATAAATAGCCCTGCAGATTTAAAAATTCTGGGTTTAAATAAATTAGATGAATTGGCTGAAGAGATAAGAAAGCTAATAATAGAGACGGTTTCTAAAAATGGCGGACATTTGGCGCCAAGCTTAGGTGTGGTTGAGCTCACCATTGCCCTCCATTATGTGTTTGATACACCAAAAGATAAAATTATCTGGGATGTTGGCCATCAATCATATGCCCATAAGATTATTACAGGGAGAAGGGATAGATTCCATACATTAAGAAAGTATGAAGGGATAAGTGGCTTTCCCAAGAGAGAAGAAAGCCAGTATGATACATTTAATACGGGTCATTCCGGGACATCCATATCTGCCGGTCTGGGCATTGCAACCGCAAAGTCTATTATGAAAGACGGGAAAAAGACCATTGCAGTTATTGGGGATGGGGCCATGACTGCCGGAATGTCATTTGAGGCGCTTAATCAGGCTGGTCATACAGAGAAGGATTTGATTGTTGTCCTTAATGATAATGAAATGTCAATATCCAAAAACGTTGGTGCTCTATCTTCCTATATAAGCAGAAAGATTTCCGGTCCAAGATTAATTAATTTTAAAAAAAGTTTTGAGAGCGTTATTAGCTCTATACCAGGTGTAGGGGAAAATATAATAAACCTTTTAAGAAAGAGCGAAGATTCTCTGATTGGCCTTCTAACACCAGGTATGCTTTTTGAGGCCTTGAAATTTAGATATATAGGCCCGATTAAGGGACATGATATTAATCTCCTGATCAAGACCTTTAAAGATGTGTCTATGCTTAAGGAGCCTGTACTTGTGCATGTCATGACTACCAAAGGCAAGGGTTATGAGCCCGCTGAAAATGATCCTGCATCATTTCACGGAATTGGAGCCTTTGACATAGACACAGGTCTTCCTAAGAAAAAATCTCCAAAGGAGCCACCATCCTACACTGAAATATTCGGCAGGACAATGGTCGACTTAGGCGGTAAAGATAAAAAGCTCTTTGCCATCACTGCTGCCATGCCTGAGGGGACAGGGTTAACGGATTTTGCCGGGATACACCCGGACCGCTTTATGGATGTAGGCATAGCTGAACAACATGCTGTAACCTTTGCAGCAGGGATGGCTACAGAGGGATTAAAGCCGGTTGTGGCCATTTACTCCACCTTCCTGCAACGTTCCCTGGATCAGATAATACATGATGTGTGCCTTCCAAATTTACATGTTATATTTGCCCTGGACAGGGGTGGCATAGTAGGAGATGATGGATCTACACACCATGGCGTGTTTGACCTTTCATATCTAAGAAGCATCCCTAACATGACGATTATGGCGCCAAAAGATGAAAATGAACTGAGAAATATGTTATTTACCGCCCTTGATTTTAAAGGACCCATTGCTATTCGATATCCCAGAGGAAAGGGCATTGGTGTCCCCATAGATAAAGAGTACAACAAAATACCCATAGGTGAGGCGGAAATCTTAACCACTGGAAAGGACCTTTTGATATTGGCTATTGGGAGCAGAGTTCAGCCTTCGCTTGAGGCCTGTAAAGAACTTGAAAAGGATGGATATTCCGTTAGTGTGGTAAATTGCAGGTTTGTCAAACCTTTAGACCCGCGTTTACATGAGATGGCGGCAAAGATTGGAAGGGTTTTAATCGTAGAGGAAAATACGAGCTTCGGTGGATTTGGAAGCGCTGTTTTAGAGTCTTTTATTGATTATGGCCTGTTCGGTGTAAAAATAAAGCGACTTGGCCTTCCGGATGTATTTATTGAACATGGCCCCCAGGAGCTTTTAAGGGAAAAATACGGCATCAGCAAAAAAGATATCGTAAAAGAGGCAAGAAAATTATGTAACTACCCAGGTATTTAGGCTGAAGGCTGAAGTAATTATGGAAAATTTCCCGGATGCTTCAGACCGGCGGCCTCATCAATCTCCATCATAATGTTCATATTCTGCAATGCATTGCCCGCCTGACCCTTAACTAAATTATCAATCAGGCTTACAACAATCACCTTTCCTGTCCTTGAATCAATATTGAGCAAAATATTGCAGTAGTTGCTACCCCTTACATCTGTTGTTGTCAGGGTTTCTCCATGGCTGAATACACGGATAAATGGTTCATTGCTATACATTTTATAGTATGCATCCCTCAGAATTTCCATTGTAACATTAGGGACAAGGTTCGCATAAATAGTAGATAAAATACCCCTGCTTAGAGGGACGACATGTGGCGTGAATGTAATATTAATCTCCTTGCCGTTTAAGGCGCTCAGCTCTTTCTCGATTTCGTATACATGTTGGTGACCGGAAATCTTGTAGGCATTCATGGCCTCATATCTTGCAGGGAAATGAAAAGTCGGTGACGGCTTTTTGCCTGCCCCGGATACACCGGTTTTTGCATCAAATATTATGTCATTGCTGTCTATAAGATTGAATTTTACGGCCGGCGCTATGCCAAGAATACAGCTTGCGGCAAAACATCCAGGATTACCAACAAGTTTTTTATCCGCTATTTCCTCTCTGTGTAATTCCGGCATTCCATAAATAGTTGATGAAAGAAGTTCCGGGTCAGCATGCTCACCTGCCTTGCCGATTCTGAATGCATAGGATGCATAATTAGCCTCATTATTGAATCGGAAATCTCCGCTGTAGTCAATTACCTTGATTCCTTTGTCCAGCCATTTCCGCGCATCTTTTTGACCAACTCCATCAGGAGTCGCATAGAAGACAATGTCAAAGTCATCGGGGCATTCAGGATCAGTGGGGTCATAAACAGGAAGGTCGCAGAATCCCTTTAGATGGGGGTAAATTGTACTTATAGGTTTATTTATATCCTGTTTTGCCATAAGGGCACGTATGCTTACATATGGATGGCCTATCAAGAGTTCAATTAAACCAACACCGCCATAACCTGTTGCCCCTATGAGGCCGACCTTTATCTTATCTTTTTTCATTTTTCATTACCGTTACTCTGAGAGTTCTGCGGTGAGCAATTACAGCTTTGTCACATGGGACGGATGTTTATAATGATTGTTTACTATACCGTTACATGCATTGAATATATTTCCCTTTATCTTTCTATTCGTAAGATATAAATCTGAAAGCATGGATCTTATCTGGACCCTTTTAGATGTTTTTTCTGTAGGGCAACCGCTTTCAATATTCGGAAAACCCATTTCGCGGGCATATTTTTTAATAGTATAATCGCTTAAGAAAAAAAAGGGTCTTATCAGGGTAAGTTTTCCATGAAACAATTCCTGGACAGGTTGGATTGTGTCAATTGATCCTGCAAAAAGAAGGTTTAAAAAGAGCGTCTCTATAAAATCATCCTTTTGATGCCCAAAAGCCACCTTGTTGCATTCAAGCTCTGCTGCCTTTTCAAAGATTGATTTCCTCTTTAACCGAGAACAGAAAAAACATGGATTTTCCCTGTTTTCTTCTGTATGTGCCCGTTGTCCAAATTTACTCTTAATAATGTGGTGATTAAAACCATTTTTTATGAAAAAGTCCTTCATATCTTTAGATGTATCCGGTCCAAATCCAAGGTCTATGTGAACCGAAAAAACTTCATAGGAAATAGGTATTCTTTTAAGTCTTTCCCTGAGCAACCATAGAAGCGATATGCTATCTTGACCACCGGATACGGCAACCAGCACCTTATCACCATCTTCTACCATATTAAAGGTGTTGATAGCCTTACCCATTAGTCGTTTCATTTCTTGTGCAGTATAGCTCAATGATCGCCCAATTCTCTTTCCCCAAATATCTTTGTCCCTATTCTTACAATATTTGCCCCCTCTTCTAACGCAACCTTGTAAGAATTTGTCATACCCATGGAAAGATATTTCATCTCTGCGCCTGGCAAGGAAATACCCTTTATCTGATCAAACAATCCTTTTGTTTTTTTAAAGTAGGGACGAGAATCTTCCGGGTCTCCAAATCTTGGCCCCATTGTCATAAGCCCCATAACCTTTATGTTTTCAAGAGCCGATATCTCTTTTATGAGCCCTATTAAATCATCTGGTGCGACCCCGGTTTTTTGATCTTCTTCACCACTGTTGACCTCAATCAATATGGACATAATTTTATCTTTTTCCTTGCAATGCTTATCTATCTCTTTTGCAAGCCTGAAGGAATCAACAGATTCAATCATGTCAAAAATGTCAACCGCCTTTTTGGCCTTATTTCTCTGAAGATGCCCGATAAAATGCCATTCAGCCCTTTCCTTGACGTCATAAAATACATTAGTTGCATCCTGAAGATAATTTTCCCCTATTATAGTAATGCCTGCCTTAATTGCCTCGGATATCTCTTCAGCTGTTCTGGTTTTGCCGGCGGCAAGCAGCGCGACACCTTCTGGTAGTTCATATAGAAGGCGTTTAACATTTTCATTTATCATTTTAACCTCACCTCTTTATTTCGTTGTTGGCCAAATAAAACTCTTTTACATGATTCCAGATGCTTAAACGCAAGTAGAAATAATAATGCTCGATTCCTTTTTATAGTGAAAATCAATCCACCGTGCACGATAAAGATTAAAATCATAAGCTTTCCTAAATTTCAAGAAGATTAAATGAGGAAGGAGAACCTTTGAAATAGAGTGAATTAATTTTTTAAGGCATCCATTATGGTAGCAAGTTGAAGCTTCAGATATCTCTCCAGACTGAGGCGGTGCTTAAAATGCCATTGCTTAAGGACCCACATATGTGCCATAATAAGAATATTATAGGCCATTAGATCTACATCCACCCTTTTAAAGATGCCATATTCGATACCTTCCTTTATTATTTTTGCGAAAATATTGCTTATATCTACTTCGAGCTGCATTATACGTGACTTGGTTGGCTTATCAAGGGAGTTGGATTTTTGGTAGATTAACATAGCCTTCTCCTTTTGCTGATCAAATACTTTAAAACAAATATTGACTGCAATAGCTAACTTCTCTTCTGGGTTATCAATTCCCTTAATCATCATAATGAGGTTGTCTTGAAACATCTTAAGCACATCTTCCATAATCATTCCCATGATTTCCGACTTATTCTTTATGTAGCTGTGTGTTACTGGCAGGCTTACACCTGCCATTTCAGAAATTTCCTCAATGGAGCTAGCGTTAAAACCCTTCTGAGCATAAAGCATGCTTGCTGCATCTATGATTTTTTTTCTGACCTTGTCCGGAAAGGTGATTTGATCAAGAACTGTGAGTATATGCCTTGAATTATCCATATGAATTCTCCTTTTAGAAGATTTATTCTAAAGTTATAATTTATGGGGCTGGCTTGATGAGATTATTAACATTACTTACTTTATGAAGGAAATGCCCAATCCCAACTATGACTGCCAATAGTCCACCGAAGGGAAAAGCTTCTTATCTGTATGTGGTAAGAATAGGGACGCCATGTATTCATCCATATAAGGTATATATGTAGATAGCTCGATATTAGTCATCATATTTGCAATTTCCGCTGTATACTCGAATTTGGTCTTAGACAAAAGCGCCATTCTGGCACCTATAAGAGAACTATTCCCAACGAACTGGATTTTTTTCTGATCAATATCTGGTAATAGACCTATAGAGATAGACTTAAATATGTTTAGATAATTTCCAAAACCACCGGCCACAAAAAATGTATCTATTTTATTAAAAGCTATGCCAACATAATCTGTTAAAGACTTAATAGCAGCAAATACAGCTCCTTTTGATCTGATAAGATTGCTGATATCTGACTCTTTAAAGGTAATATTCTCCCCTGATTCTGTTTCATCTGGAAAGGCCACTATAAATTGGGGCTCGCCATCCTTCTCTATTATCCTTTCATTCTTTGTGGACATATTAAAGTGTCCTTGCTGGTCAATGATCCCATTCTTAACCAGCTCATAAATGCAGTCAATAATCCCGGAACCACATATCCCTCGAGGCTTGGACTTTTGAATAGTCCAATACTGAACCCTACCATCCTTTATTTCTATCTTTTGTATGGCACCTTGGGTAGCCCTCATGCCACTACTAACACCCCCACCCTCAAAGGCAGGTCCGGCCGACGCAGAGCAACAAACAATCCAATCATTGTTTCCAAGGGCAATTTCTCCATTGGTGCCAATATCTATTAAGGCCTTTATTTCTGGTTTATCTGCTAAGCCACAGGCCAGGATCCCAGAAACTATGTCACCACCAACATAACTGGCTACATCGGAAATGGATTCTAATATGCCCTCCGGGTGTATATCTATATCTATTTCCCCGGCTTTTATCTGGGGAAAGGAATGAGTCGTTGGTACATAAGGGCCAAGTCGGATTGAGCATGGAATGAGTCCTAAAAGAAGATGAATCATTGTTGTATTTCCAGCGGCAACAATGGCAGTAATGTCCTTAGGATCTACACTATGCTTATTAGTTAGGCTTTTTATCAGATCATTAATATTTTTAACTATTGACTTATGAAGCTCTTGAAGTCCTTGTTCTTTGCCACAGGCAAAGGCAATCCTTGAAATGACATCCTCACCATATTGGGCTTGAAGATTATGGGTACCCTCACCGCCAATCACCTTACCTGATTTTAGATGCAACAGTTGGGCAACAACTGTTGTTGTGCCTATATCGATGGCCAGTCCATAATTATTGTCATTGGTATCTCCAGCTTCTACCTCTAATATCTTCCATCCATTATTTTGCCTGGCAATCGTGGCTGTAACCTTCCAGCTGCTATTTCGTAATTTGCTATTAAGTCCTTTTAGGCAGCCCAGAGTCCTCTCATATGTAATATGTTCAGTCCTCCTTTTTAGTTCTCTTATAATTCTATCGCTATCAGCTATATTGTCTTCATTAGATGGCTCCTGTAGTTCCATATATATCTTTTGTACAAGGGGATCAAAATGAGCGGATTCTACAGATGCAGCCTCTGAAACAAATGAGTCTGTTAAGAGAATTTGTTCCGCCTCCAGTCGTGATTCAGGCGGAATAACAACCTCAAGGTTGTCTTGAACCTTGGTCTGGCATGCCAGGACGAAAGAATCATCTATTTCTTCTTTAGTAAGTAAGGCAATGGCATGTTTATCAGGCTTTGCCTTACCATTTATGACCTGGACACGACACTTACCGCATACGCCTTTCCCTCCGCAAATAGTGTTCACATAGACACCGGCCTTTCCTGCTGCCTGCATCAATGTAGTATTTTCCTCGACTTCAATATCTTTGCCATCCGGAAGAAAGGTTACCTTAAATTTCCTCATAAATTATCTTCTCTATTCTTAGATTATTCCTGATTTTTACTAGGAGCCTGTCCGAGAATGCCCTTTTTCCTCAACTCTTTGTCATGCTCAAAAAATTATCCTCGGAATATCAACTATATACCTGCGGTAATTTTTTTCGCATTCCTCGATTTGAGAAA
>Ga0075120_10003219_pt1 | contig 11271 bp, 10 predicted proteins | sample AntAceMetag02UKL_FD_69792 | JGI IMG/M metagenome (GOLD analysis project Ga0075120, IMG submission 69792) | Saline lake microbial communities from Ace Lake, Antarctica - Antarctic Ace Lake Metagenome 02UKL | ecosystem: Environmental > Aquatic > Non-marine Saline and Alkaline > Saline | place... | reverse complement strand
ATTGTGTATCTATTGCCGTTAAAGGCTCATCAAGTAAAAGCAATTCTGCGCCTGTAACTAAACATCTTGCTATTGCTACTCGCTGTTTTTCACCACCTGACAATTCCTGAATACGTCTATTTTTGAGCTCAGAAATGCCCGTAATATTAAGATATTTCTCTACCTCAAGTTTAATATCAGTTTTTGATAATTTTCGTATTCGCAATGGAAAAGCTACATTATCAAAAACATTTAAGTGAGGAAACAATGCCAAGTCCTGAAACAAAATTGCAACATTTCGTTTTTGAGGTGATTGATTTGTGATATTCTCCTCTCCCAATGTGATATTCCCGGAATCAGCATGATAAAATCCAGCAATAATATTAAGAAGAACCGATTTACCAGCTCCTGATGGACCTAACAAAACATGATACTCACCTTTATTAACTTCAAGCTCAACATTATGTAACTCAAAGTCTTTAAATTTGATATGTATTTTATCAAGTCTAAGCATTTTTCTTACGTCGGTTAGTCAATAAATAAAATACCAAAAACACTATCAGACAAATGGTTACAAAAACGACTGCAACAGATCTTGCATTACCCAAACCATACGACACAAATCTGTCATAGATAAGTATTGGAGTAATTGTTGGAAAATAAGCCAACATAATTACTGCTCCAAATTCACTTATCCCACGTGAAAACATAAGTATTAAGCCTCCAAAGATTGATTTTTTTGCTAGTGGCACAGATATTTTAAAGAAAATCTGTACTCTTGATGCTCCGGCATTGGCTGCTGCTTGTTCAATCTTTAGAGGGATTTCAGAAAATCCAGTAATTGCAGTTAGAATAAGAAAAGGAATACTGACATAAGCCATTGCGACTCCAATTCCCAAAGGGCTGTCTATAAAACTCAAACCAATAACTGAAGCTGCTTTACCAAGCACTGTGTTACGAGACACCATCCCTAAAACTGCTATACCTGCAGCAGAATGTGGAATTATTATAGGAATACTAATTAATCCCAAAACAAGATTTTTTAGTTTAAAGTCATTTCTGGCAATTATATATGCAAGTGGAATAGCAAACAAAGAACAGACTATAGTAGCAACGAAAGAAATCCAAAGAGTAAGAAACATGCTCTTTTGAACTTCAGTATCTCCTGCGCTATCAAAGATTTGAGATAATTCAGATGCAAAAAACATATTAAGCACCGGAACAATAATAAAAAGCAAAGCCAGACTGCCAAGAAAATAAAATATATAGTGCTTTCTATTCAAATTTCTTAAATATTAAGTTGCAAAGTTACAAACAACTGCTTATTTATGAAAATCTATTTTTATTAAATTTAAAGAGCATCATTTTATGTGCTTATTTATGTGGAAAATCTAAAGCCAACGACTTTTGTCACAGTATTTGCTCCTACACGAAGTCCTTTTTTTTCTGCAAATACATGTGCCAAAAGCCATTTCACATTCTCTTATCACCCCGGACTGCGAATAAATTCTTGTCCAGGATTAATAATATTTTGCCTCTATGAGGCAATCTAAAAACACCACCATTTAGTTTCTTTTTCTATTACACATTATAATTATTTTAATATGACAGATTCAAAATTAATATGTTTCACCTTTTCAATTAACTTTATAAATACTTCGCCTTTCGTATAAAAACCTAAAATTAAAAAGGGATTTGTTTTTGAGTTTAATGGGTTTTGTCGGTTATTATACCTACTTTTGCAAGCTTTTTAATAAAATTTAAATTATTTCAATGATTACAGTATCAAACTTAAAGATTCAATTTGGCAGTAAGCCTTTATTTCAGGAAGTAAATCTAAAATTCTTAGCAGGAAATTGCTATGGAGTTATTGGAGCAAATGGTGCAGGAAAATCCACATTTTTAAAAGCAATTAGTGGCGAATTAGATGCAACAACAGGACATATTGGCCTTGGCCCAGGAGAAAGACTATCAGTATTAAGTCAAGACCATTTTGCCTTTGACGAATACACTGTATTAGAAACAGTTTTGAGAGGTCATTCATTTTTGTGGGATATAATGCAGCAAAAAGAAGAAGTGTATGCAAGAACTGACTTCTCAGAAGCTGACGGAGTTATTGCTGCAGATTTAGAAGCTAGATTTGCTGATTTAAATGGCTGGAATGCTGAGAATGATGCAGCAACACTATTAAGTAATCTTGGAATAAAAGAAAAATACCATTACAGCTTGATGAAAGACATGTCAGGAAAGCAGAAAGTAAGAGTTCTGTTGGCTCAGGCATTATTTGGGAATCCTGACAATTTACTTCTTGATGAACCTACAAACGATTTAGATTTGGATACCGTGCAGTGGTTAGAGAAGTATTTATCAAATTATGAAAATACAGTTTTAGTCGTTTCTCACGACAGGCACTTTTTAGATGCAATCAGTACTCACACTGTTGATATCGATTTTGGCCAGATTGAAATGTTTGCAGGGAATTATAGCTTTTGGTATGAAAGCAGTCAGTTAGCTTTAAGACAAAACCTATTACAAAACAAAAAAGCTGAAGAAAAACGCAATGAACTTTTAGAATTCATTGCTAGATTTAGCGCAAATGTTTCAAAATCAAAGCAGACAACAAGTAGAAAAAAAATGATTGAGAAACTTGATATTGCTAAAATTAAGCCATCTAAAAGAAAATATCCAGGAATAATTTTTGTACCTGAGCGTAAAGTTGGAGATAAAATTCTGGATGTAGAAAATCTAAAAACAAGTATTGAAGGTAAAGTTTTATTTAAGAATGTGAACTTCACAGTAAACAAAGAAGATAAAATAGTTTTTCTATCCAAAGACCCAAGAGCAATGACGGCATTGTTCGAAATTCTAAATGGCAATCAGGAACCAGAAATAGGAACTTATCAATGGGGACAAACCATAACTACTGCATATTTGCCATTAAGTAATACAGAATTTTTCACAAAGAATTTGACTCTTTTTGATTGGTTATGTCAATATACAGATGAAACGACTGAACAGTATGTTAGAGGTTACTTAGGAAAAATGCTTTTTTCTGGTGAGGATTTAACTAAAAAAGTTCGTGTCTTGTCTGGCGGAGAGAAAATGCGATGCATGATTTCAAAAATGATGCTTTTAGAAGCAAATGCTTTAATATTGGACACTCCTACTAACCATCTTGACTTAGAATCTATTCAAGCGTTTAATAACAACCTTATTAAATATCCTGGCAATGTATTCTTAGCTTCTCATGACCACGAATTTATTCAAACTGTGTCAAACAGAATTATTGAATTAACTCCTAACGGCATTATTGATAAGTTAATGGATTACGACGACTACATTTATGATGATGACATTAAAGCATTAAGAGAAAAAATGTATAAGGAGTAAGTTTGGCCGCAATATCTTTTTCTTACTTTATACTTGGCAATTAAAAGCCAAATAACTAAATTTTCTTTATACAAGATTTTATATCTCATTTTTTTATTATTTTTGTTTGTTAAATGGAGTTTAGAAACCATCAAAAACGAGGCGCATCCGAAAAGCCACACGAGTAGGAACAAAAATAAATCGATATGAGTTTTTTTGACACTAACAGTTATTTTATTGATGAGAAAGTAAATATGCTCAAATTTGAGAATGAGTATAAAGTTTATAATGAGCATGGAGTACAAATTGGCAGCATTAAGCAAAAGCTTGATGGGGCTGGAAAAATCCTAAGATTATTACTTAACAAATCAATGTTACCTTTCCACCTAGAGATAAAAGATGCAAATGAAGTTTTGCAAGCAAGTATTTCGAGAGGTTGGACATTTTGGATGTCAAAAATTTCAATTAAAGATCCTAATGCAATGCAAATTGCCACTGTTGAGCAAAAGTTTGCATTTATGAAGCCTACATTTAAGATATTTAATAACAGCCATGTTCAAATAGGAGAAATTACCGGAGATTGGAAAGCATGGAATTTTACAATGTTTGATGCTAATAAAAATCAAATCGGCACAGTAACAAAAAAATGGGCTGGTGCTGCAAAAGAACTTTTTACAACTGCTGATAAATACAATGTTAATCTTACTACCGATTTAGCTAAACCTGAAGATAAAATTGCAATTCTTGCAAGTGCAATAACAATCGACATGGTTCTTAAAGAAAGTAAATAAAACAGTTTTATTATGTCTGAAATTTATCCTGAAGGTACAGCTATTGACATTCTTGAACAATTTGCAAAAAAAACAGATCGAGATATCTATAAAGCCGAAAAACCTTTTGATAATTCGATACTGAATCCTGTAACATATCACATCAGAAGAGTTGCCATTCCAGATGACTCAAAAAAAGAAATATTTTACATTAGTTATGGTAATTCTCGAGAATTTGGTAAATATGCCAACTTTTCTGGTGTGTTCTTTCCTGTTGACCTTCCATTAAACACCGAAATAACGGTAAGAAACAGGGACATCCTTGATAAAATTAATCCATTCCTAAAAGAAAGCGACTTTAAAAGCGAAGAAAATGCTTTTAATAGTAAAGTGGTGATTGAAGAAAATAATATTTTTACTACAAAATCTATTTTTGCAAAAAAAGGATTACTCGAAATTATTCCAAAAATATTTACTAAAAATCAGGCTTTAATTTTTGGGATTAATGGAGTGAAAATTGATTTTACTGACGAATTCAAAGGCAAATCACATATGGGTCTTTACATTCTTGATGATTGGATTATCAACGCTTCTGAAATAGAATCCCTATTTGAACAAATTCGACGAATTAAAACTGCTATAAACTTTTAAATTAAATTTTGTGGGAGATTCCTTGATTTTTCTATTTCTTCTGATTTTGGGATGCATAATAGTTATTCCATTAATAATAAAATACAGATGGCGTAAACCACGAAAAGATTTCACTCCAGAACAACGGCAAATATTAGTAGAGAATGTAAGCTTCTACAATGCGCTTACAAATGAGGAAAAACAAAAATTTGAATATAGAGTTTCTGAATTCAATCTTAATTACACGTATTTAGGAATTAAGACAACTGTAAATGAAAAGGACAAAATTCTGATAGCGGCATCTGCAATAATTCCGATATTTTCATTTCCTAATTGGAGATACAACCGGTTAAAGGAAATTCGAATATTCCCTAACAATTTCAATAGACAGTTTAGAGTTGGCCAAGATAACAGCATAATTAGGGGTCTGGTTGGCTTTGGGTATCTCGAAGGGAAACTTCTGGTCTCGCGTCCTGCCTTATATCAAGGCTATGAAGTTTATAATGACCGTAGAAATACTTGCCTACACGAATTTGTACATCTTATTGATATGGATGATGGAACTGTTGATGGTGTTCCCGAGAAACTTCTACAACACAAATATGTTATTCCATGGCTTTACATTATGAGACAGGAAGTCATACGTATTAAAACCGGTTATTCTGACATTAACGATTATGCAACAAAAAACACTGGTGAATTCTTGGCTGTAGTATCTGAGTATTTTTTTGAAAGACCCGAAGATTTCAAAAATGAACATCCTAGATTATTCAACGTAATGAACGAAATATTTAAACCAACAAAATCTATTTCCAGGAGATCCAAGACTAAAAACAATTATTGATTTTATTTCATTATTGCGTTTTATTTTGGAGTAAAACAACTTATTGAAAAACTATATTATTGCTCTCCTATTCTTCTAATAATCATAATATTTCAAGTTTTGCGCGATATTCATCAATAAATTATCTTAGTGACAATCACAAAAAATCGCACCAGCAAATTTTCTAATTTCAGAAGAGGTCCTTACCGCATGTTTTTATATAAAATCATCTTGTCAAATCTAAAAATGCATTTACGATAGTTAATGGATGTGAAGGATTGCCTGGTATAAATAAGTCTATTTTTATATCTTTTAGAATACTTCTGTCAATAGCTTCGCTATTAGCAAAAACACCTCCACTAATAGCATCTATTCCACAAAGTACAAATATTTTCGGTTCGGGGATAGCATCATAAGCGATACGTAACGGACCAGCCATATTTTCAGAAATAGGACCTGTAAGTACAATACCATCTGCATGGCGAGGCGAAGCGACAAACTCGATTCCATAACGTCCCATATCAAAGTTAGCATTTCCAGCAGCTCCCAATTCTGTTTCACACGAATTATCACCTCCAGCTGAAACTTGGCGTAATTTTAACGATTTACCAAAAGTTTTCTTAACTTCTTTTCTAATCGAATCTTTATCAAACATAATCGGATGAGTTACTCCTTCTTTTATTATCAGATTTTCACGTTTGTTCGATGAAATTATATAGTCGGTAGTAAATTTAATTTTCTTTGGAAAAGCAAAAGCACATTCGCCACAAAAAGCACATTTCCCCATATCTATACTTATAGGATTTCCAGAAATTGCACCCAAAGGACAAATATCTATTAAAGCTTGTTCGTCAACTTTTACCATAGATATTTCAGGCCTGCCGCGAAATGGTGGTCTTAAATTTACATTTCGCACATCAGGAATGTATTGTTTCCCATTATGGTATATTATTTTACCTTCTCTTATCATTTTACTATATTTTATCCCAAAGTTTTTGCAAACTAGAAACGAGTGTCGTAATGTTTCTATCCTTATAATATTGCTCTTTCATTCTTCCTTGTAAATGTATTTTTTAAATTACAAATCATTTCCACAATAACTTAAATTATAACTCTTATTATTAATAGGAAAATCAGATATCTCCACATTTCTTAAAGACAGTTCCAATGCTTTCCAATTATGCATAGATGGATCTTTTATTTTATAATGTTTTAATTCTCCATTTCCATCTGTAATCGCACAATGACAAGCTTCGCCTCGCCAAGTTTCGCTTAATGAAATACCAAAACTATTTGGTTTTAATTTTAAATTATAGTCTGGTTTTTCTACATTTGATGCGTCAAAATTATAATTATCCATTAGATTTCTAATCCAAGCAATAGAGCTTCGTATTTCTTTCTTTTTTAGTAAAAAACGACCAAAAACATCTCCTTTTTCTACTGTAATTGTTTCGTAAGGGAATTTTTCATAAGCATTATTCGGGTGTGTAACTCTAATGTCTTTTGCAATGCCTGACATTCTTGCAGTAAGTCCAACGCTACCAATTAATTGTGCCTGTTCTTCGCTTATTGTTCCAATATAATCGAAACGATTTTGAATGCTTGGCAAACGATAGGTTAAATAGGCCATTTCTTCAAACTGTTTTTCAAATTTAGCTAAAACCTTAAGCAATTCAGCTTTTAATTCTTCTGTAAAAGGAAAATGTGTTCCACCTGTTCTCACCAAACTTTTTCCAAAACGATTACCACACCAAAATTGAGTAAAATTAATTATGGCCGTCCGTAGAATTCCAAAAACATTGGCTCCCAAATGATATGCCGCATCAATACACAAAGCACCAATATCACCTGTATGAATAGCAATACGTTCTAATTCCATTGCCAAAGCACGTTCAATTTGTGTTTGATCGCTTATGTTTTTATCGGACAATGCCTCTATTACTTGGGCAAAAGTTGTAGAATGACCAATTACGGTATCGCCAGAAATATTTTCGGCCAACAAATTTAGTTGCAAACCTTGTTTTTTATTTAAAAATAATTGTTCAATGCCTCTATGTTGCCAACCTAATTGAATTTCGAGATGCAAAACATTTTCACCATTACAAATAAATCTGAAATGACCAGGCTCAATAATTCCTGCATGAATCGGTCCGACTCCCACCTCGTGTAGTTCTTCACTTTTTATACTGTAAAACGGATAATCGTTAATCTGCATTTTTTGATTGGCACGATTATGAGGAAATCTCACGGGTTTTTGCCAAGGATGATTGATAAAATTGATTCCGAAATTTTCGTAGATCTCACGCTCAAAGATATGGAGAGCAAAAATATTTTGTGTAAGTGAATTTAACTCTTGTTTTTCGTTGGCTTTTAATATGTGTGATAAAATGATAATATCGTGATTAACATCATCGACAATAGCCATAATAAACTGTAAATCTACATCATAGCGATAAGCATAATATGATACACAATGCTTTTGTTTATTGCTAAGCAAGTCTAGAACTATGACAGAAAAATTATCGTAAGACAAAATATTTATCTCATTTAATTTAACAGTTTGATTATTTTTCATTTTCAATATATCCATAATTTTCAATTTAAAATAGCAACGGCTGAGTTAATTAAATTGATAAAAAAAATCGGTGGATTTATTCCTAAATAAATCACTAAACCAAACAGTACAAATTGTGAAATAGTTTCATAAGGATTAGCTTTTACTATTTCTGTTTCAGCTATCTTTTCTTCATCATATAAAAGATGAAAAGCATTTTTACTAAATGAATAAACAATTACTGTAAGCAATATCAAAACAAAAATACCAATGTAATAATGCTTTGCCATAAACATAGCTTTAAAGATTAAAAACTCACTGATGAATAATCCAGAAGGTGGAATAGCTAAAATGGAAATTATACCTAAAATCATAGCCAGACCTCCAATAGGATTTCGTTTGAAATATCCTGATACATCTTTTATCCAATAAGATTTATAAAATTGATGGACTTGCCCAATTTGATAAAATAAACCGGCTTTTACAAAGGAGTGAAAAACAATATGTAATATTGCAGCATAGTATCCAATACCACCAATTCCTAAGCCAAGTGCTACAATTCCCATATGCTCCAAACTTGAAAAAGCAAACATCCGTTTATAATGTTTGATTTTAAGCAACTGAATAGCAGACATAAATACCGACAAAACTCCTACTATTAGTAAAACATTTTGAGCCCAATGTAAAACTTCGGTTTGAGAAATAATACTAAAAATTCTAAAAATGCCAAGAAAACCAACATTCATTAAAGTAGTTGAAATAAAAGCACTTATTGGCGGTGGCGCTACTGTGTGAGCATCAACAGCTACAGTATGTAAAGGAAATATACCCATTTTTGCACTGAATCCAGTTAACACTAAAAGAAAAGCCATTTTTAACCAAATAGGGCTCATAACTTGAGATATTTTCAATAGATGAGATAAACTTAAATCGGTAATTCCGTTGTTACTTGCTGTAATGCTTAAAAATAAAATTCCTATAAAAGCTAAAGCAACGCCCACTGAAGAAACAAATAAATATTTCCAGGCAGCTTCAAGAGCATCTTTAGTTCTTTCGTGAAATATTAAAATAGACACAAATAAGGTAGTTGCCTCTATACTCACCCACAGAACTGCAATATTTTCAGCAAAATAGGCACTCATCATGGATGTTATTAGCATTATTAATGAGGTATAATATATAGCTTGTTGCTTATTGTTAAACTGATGGCGATTTAAATATAATTTGCTGTGATAAAAGGTTGCTAAACTTAAAATGCCTAAAATAAAAGCCATAAGTAACCCTAAATTATCAAACTTATAATAAATGGAATTTATTTGTTCAATGTTTGTATAGGCATAAGCAATTATTGCCAATAATGATAATAAAAATAAACTTGATAGAAATTTAGTTACAAGATTGTTCTTAGCAAGAAAAATAACTAAACTTATAATGATTGATAATATGATAAATCCTAAAAACATTTTTTAATCTTTAAGTTTTGATAATTGGTCAATTTCAATACTTTTGAAAGTGTCACCAATATGATTAATAAAAATACCAAGTACTAAAACACCCATCAACACATCGAGTAAAATAGCCAAATTTACCATCATTGGCATAGTACTTCCTACTGCCAAGGACATCAGGAATATTCCGTTTTCGATGATAAGATAACCCACAACATGTGAAAAAATATTTTTGTGAATAATGATAAAATACATTCCAAAAAGAATGGATGCAAATGCCACGGTAAAATATTTTGTATGTATATGATTATTATTAAGGTAATTGCTTAAGATAAAACTTATTATCAAACTTATAACCACTACAATAATGGAATAAAATACGGGAATAGAAGGTTCGTGTTCTCTACTTAAATGATTGTGCTTTCGCACTCGATTTAAGAACCAAGGAACGATAATGGCTTTAACTAAAATGGTTTCTACCAAGATGAAAATAAAATCGAATATTTCAATTTTATTCAGATTAAAAAAGACTACTCCAAACAAGATAAAACCTTGAATTGACAACAGCCATACAAACTTTTTTACCCGCTCTGACAGAGCAAAGTAGATTAAAGTTATTGCGTATAATATGATAAATAAATAACTCATTTAATTTAATATTATTTTTTCAGTAATAATCAAAGTCGTTAAAAACACAACCACAGCAATAGCCGACAGCATAATAATCCATTGTGGATTTTTCTCCATTTTGTTACGAGCACGAAAGGCCTCTAATCCTCCCACAGTAAACGCAAAAACAAATTGCACAGTAAAGAATGCTAATATTTGCCAATACCAAGCCCAGTATAGATTAATTATAAAATTAGATATTAAACTTCCGTAGATGACAAATTTTAACCAAGTAGCAATATGTATCAAAGCTAAATCGAAGCCACTATTATCTAAAACCATAACCTCGTGAACCATTGTGAGTTCTAAATGTGTTTTGGGATCATCGACTGGCATTCTAGAATTTTCTACCATGGCGATATATATCAATACATAAATAGCTGCTATCCCAATAATATAAGATAAATTGCTACCTAAATGCAGATATATAAACAAATCTTGGAACGAAATATTATCTGTAAAAAGTGCTATTGATCCAGCCAAAATAAAGAATGCCGGTTCAACCAACATCGAATACAAAGCCTCACGATTTGCACCCATTCCTTCAAAACCGCTACCTGTATCCATTGCAGCAATGATCATCATAAATTTACCAAAAGCTAGCAAGTAGACAAAGAACACAAAATCTCCATCGAAAGACAGAATACCTTTTTGTGATCCGATAGGAATAAACAAAGTCGCCATAAGTATCGAAGCCACATAAACCAAAGGAGCAATTTTGAAAATAACTGTAGTAATAGGACTGTAAATAGCTCCTTTTTTGAATAATCGAATAATATCAAAAAGCGGTTGAAATATCGATGGCATTTTGCGTGCAGCAATTTTTGCTTTCACTTTCGTGATAACACCCACAAAAAATAGAGCAGAAACTAATATCAATAAAAGACTTATCATATTATATCCAGTTTAAATAGGTGAGTAGAAATATGACTGCCAAAAACACCAGTGCATAGAGTAAATAATGCTGTATTCTTCCCGTCTGAAAAACTGCTATTCGTTTAAGCAATCGAAGGACCATATTAGATGGTT
>Ga0075120_10003211_pt1 | contig 11293 bp, 10 predicted proteins | sample AntAceMetag02UKL_FD_69792 | JGI IMG/M metagenome (GOLD analysis project Ga0075120, IMG submission 69792) | Saline lake microbial communities from Ace Lake, Antarctica - Antarctic Ace Lake Metagenome 02UKL | ecosystem: Environmental > Aquatic > Non-marine Saline and Alkaline > Saline | place... | reverse complement strand
AATCGCCGCTTCCGCTGCGCGGTATCCCACTTCGATGTCGCGTTCTTCACCACCGAGATAAAGTCGACCGAAGCTGCCGACCGCACGCACCTCAAGGATATTGATGTTGGCGGCTTTTTCGGCTTCATTGGCGGCCAGCGCGGCATAACCGGCCGGTGCCAGTTCCATGATATACATGGATTGTCCGGGCAGGATCATGTTGCCGTGCCGCATACGGTTGATGAGCTGAGTCTGGTGGTCGTCCACATGGCGAATCACCTGGCTCGAAAAAACCTTCGGCTTGATGCGTTCGTTTTCATTCAGGTTGAGGGCCTTGAGAATGGCCCGTCCAGCCTCGCGTACATCCGCCTGAGAATCCGAGTGCAATTCCAACATGCCGAACGAGCGTTCGACAATCTGCATGCCAGGGGTGACGTTAGTGGCCTTGAGCGCCACATCCATCACTTCGTTGATGGCAATGCCCGGGGCGATTTCCACAAAGAGCGAAGCCTGCCCTGGTCGGGGCAGAAATCCCTGCGAAATGGTCGCCTGAAATGAGGCGAACTGCGGTTGCAGACTATCCAGGAAACAATAGGTTCTTAATTCAGCCATTAGTACTTACCTCCCGATTCCGGTTTTACTTTATTGATAATACCCACACTGCTGCTGGCACCTATTCGCGTGGCACCGGCCTGAATCATGGTGATGGCGTCCTCATAAGATCGCACGCCACCAGAGGCCTTGACGCCCATACGGGCCGGGGCCACGGTACGCGCCATCAGGGCGATGTCTTCCGCTGTAGCTCCACCCTTGCTGAAGCCAGTGGAGGTTTTGACATAGTCGGCACGCGCCTTCATGCTGAGCTGGCAGGCCTTGACTTTTTCCTCGTCGTTCAGCAAGCAGGTTTCCAGAATCACTTTGGAGAGCACGGAGCGCTCCTTGCAGGCTTCCACCACGGCGCGAATGTCACGTTCCACCAAGTCGTAATTTTTGTCCTTGAGGGCGCCGATGTTGATAACCATGTCGATTTCGTTGGCGCCGTCGCGTATGGCCTGACGGGCTTCGAGTGCCTTGATCTGCGGCGGCTGGGCACCCAGCGGGAACCCCACCACACAGCAGAGCTTGACCGATGAGTCCTTGATAATGGAATGGGCAAACGTGGCAAACGTGGAGTTGACGCATACCGAGAAGAAGTGATGCTGCATGGCTTCTTCGCAGAGCTTTTTGATTTCGGCTTTGGTTGCATCCGGCTTTAGACAGGTGTGATCGATCATGTTGGCCAGGGTGCGTGCATCGGGCACGCCGGAAGCGGCGGCAGATCCGCCGGCTCCACCTGTGGTTATGATCTCTTTCACACGCCGCGCGATTTTCTCAATGTCTTGAGGAGAAAGATCCACGGATTCCTCCTTCGGGTTAGTGGTTAGTCGATGTTGGTCCAGATCGTTGATGAGTTGCACGCGGCGCAGGTGGCGATCCGCAGAGCATTCGGTGGCAAGAAAAATGTCGGTGATTTTGCGGGCGAGGGCGGGATCGGTTTGGCCGGACCCGAGTGTCAGCACGTTGGCGCCGTTGTGCTCGCGGCAGTTCTTGGCGAGTGCTTCGTTGTAGCAGGCCGCAGCGCGTACGCCTTTGACCTTGTTGGCGGTCATACAGGAGCCGATGCCAGCCCCATCAATGATAATACCTCGTTCGCATTCACCGGTGGCCACACGTAAAGCGACGGCGTAGGCGATTCGCGGGTAATCCACCGGCGATTTATCGCGTGAACCGCAGTCGGTCACGGTGTAGCCCTGCGAACGCAGGTGCGCGATCAGTTGCGTCTTCAAATCAAATCCGCCGTGATCGCAGCCTATGGCTATGGTCTTTATGCGCATGGCCGGTCATAATACAACCCGCTGCCAAACCCGTAAAGCGGTTTTGTGGAATAACTTCGATGCCGCGTTCTGTGGTTGCGGTTGTTACCACACGGTCATGTAATGCCGTTCCATTTCGAAGGCACGGCGAATATGACGAACGGTTGGCTTGCGGTCGCCGGGTTTTCCAATCACTTCGATTACGTCAAACCGGAAGGAGTCCGGCTTCTCCTTGATGCGGGTGAGGTATTTGGCGGCGGCCCGGCAGAGCGTATGGCGTTTTTTGTGGTCCACGGCATCCAGCGGACGGTTGAATGCCTCGCTGGCGCGTGTCTTCACTTCCACAAACACCAGCTCGCGTCCATCCCGGGCGACAAGGTCCAGCTCATCACGCCGTCCGATGCGTACGCGCTGCCCCAGAATGCGCATGCCCGCCCTCCGCAGTTCGCGTGCGGCGATCTTTTCACCCCAGAGTCCCGTGATCAGGTGCTCCGGGATATTTCGTTTAAAGAACCAGAACATGTTCCCTGCATACCCGTGTTCAGGAATTGCTGCAAGAACGCAATGAACGATATATTTATCCAAAACACGGGTTGCAATTCCGGCAAGGCAGTGTTATGCATTTATGCATGAGAACGACCATCGACTTGGATGATGACTTGGCCCTGCGTGCGAAGAAGGAAGCGCTGGAGCGACGAAGTTCCCTCAAGGCCCTCGTAGAAGAAGGGCTTAAACTGGTGCTGGCCCAACCGTCGGACCACGAAGTGGCGCCGCTCGAGGTGCTGGCAGGGATGGACCGTAAAATCTGGACAGGCGTAAATGTGGAGCGCTTCATTCGTGATGCGCGAAGGGGATGGAAATGAAAAACAAAAAAGCATTCTGGGATACCGAAATCCTTCTTTACTGGATTGAACAGGAGAAGGCGCATTTGCCGCAGACCAAAGCCTTGGTGGACTGGCAGAAGGCTCAGAGCATCGAAACGGTGACCTCGGCCTATTCGCTGGCGGAAATTCTGGTGCGCCCCATATCGAAGGGCAATGCCGAGGTGGCCCGCAAATACAGCAATCAAGTGAAGAAAATGGGGTGCATCGAGTTTGGTGCCAACGAAGCGCTGGCGTACGCCTGCATTCACGTGGACCATCCCGAAATCAAGCCGCCCGAGTGCATTCAACTGGCCTGCGCTGTGGCCCACGGGGTTGACTATTTTTTCACCAACGACCGAAAGCTCAGCCGGATCAATATCGATGGGATAGGGGAGATCATCTACCTGAAAAGCTGGTATGAAGCCAATCGTTGACCGACATCCCGCCGCTTCGCCCCTTTCGCAGCCGCCGTTTAAACCCCGTAAGGAATGATCAGATTATGGAAAATCAACCGTTTGTATTTATCAAGCCTCATGCCTTTGACAATCGCAAAACAATGGACTTCATCGACTCCCATTTTGAGGGCCATAAAATCTCTTGGCTGAAAAGAGGCGTGATCACTGGCGCGCAGATTCGGGCCGGCAATCTGGTGGACCGCCACTATTCTGTAAACGCCCGCGTGGGTACCGTCCGCGATCCTTCCACGCTGGATATTGGCGAGGGCGGACGCGCGAAGTTCCACGAGTGCTTTGGGGAAGACTGGGATGCGGTGATTGCCAAAAACCGCATGGTCAGCGGTTTAGTGCTGCAGGAACAACTGGACGGAAGCGCGGAAAAGGCAGACGCAGCTTGGAGCGCCTCTTCCAAACGCACCAAAGTGGCGGGCGGTCATTACGTGGCCCGGTCCGAGGCGCTGAATCTCTATATCCTCAACGGCTTTTACCCGGTCGTGCGCGAAGGCTATATGGCAGATGAGGCCTCCATAGCGTATGGCATTATCACCTTTTCCTCGGATGATCTGAACTGGAAAGCTTTTCGACACGAGGTAATCGGTGTCACCAATCCAGCCCAGGCTGATAAGAATTCCGTGCGCGGATACCTGTTTGAACATGCGGAAGAATTCGGTCTGACCGTGAACAACGGGGATAACGTGATTCATGCCAGCGCGTCGCCCTTTGAAGCGCTGATCGAAAAAAATCTCTGGCTCGCAGCGTATGATCCTGCGGGCGATCCATTATACGCGCTCTTGAATGCCGCCGGCATCGGCATGGCGGACTTGTTGCGTGAGTACGCCGCCAATTCGGTGGTCACGTTAAACTCCGGCGAAACGGGCACCCTGCTGGATGTGCTGGAAGACAAGAACACCGATCAGGTGGCCGATATACTGATTCAACGCTGTCGAAAATAGAAACGGAGCCGATTCATGATTGTTATTTTAAAACCCCATCCATCGGATGATGAGGTGCGGTATATTGAGGAGCGGGTGCGCGAACTCGGGTATGAACCGCATACGATTCGTGGCGAAGTGCGCACCGTGGTGGCGGCGGTGGGCGATGAAACCACGCACCAATCTCTCGAGGCACTGCTGAGCATTCAAGTGGTGGAACGTGTGATGCCGGTTCAGCAGAAATACAAATTGATCAGCCGGGAAACTCACCCGGATGATTTCGTAGTGAATGTCGGCGGTGTTCCGGTCGGAGGAGAGGTGTTTCAGGTCATTGCAGGACCGTGCGCCGTGGAATCGCAGGAGCAGGTCATGGCGGTTGCGGAATCGGTAAAAGGGCAGGGGGCTTGCTTGATGCGCGGTGGGGCTTTCAAGCCGCGTACTTCGCCCTATGATTTTCAGGGTCTCGGAGAGCCAGCCCTAAAAATGATGGCCCGCGCACGGGACGCCTTCGGTTTGCCGGTGGTCACCGAGGTGGTGCGGGAATCCGATGTGGAGTTGGTGGCCCGTTATGCCGACATGCTTCAGATCGGCGCTCGAAACGCCCTGAATTATTCCCTACTTGAAGCGGTGGCCGATACCGGTAAGCCGGTACTGCTGAAACGCGGTATGGCGGCCACCGTGAATGAATGGCTCTTGGCGGCGGAATACATTGTAAAACGGGGGAACCGCAATGTGGTTCTTTGCGAGCGCGGCATCCGTACCTTTGAAACGGCTACGCGCAATATGTTGGACATCGGCGCGGTGGCGATTGCGAAAAAAGAAACCTGTCTGCCCGTGGTGGTGGACCCCAGTCATGCGGCGGGGCGCGTGGATTTGGTGGAACCGCTGGCCAAAGCCGCGATCGCCGCAGGTGCTGATGGATTGCTCGTCGAGGTGCATCCTTGTCCTGAGAAGGCTACCAGCGATCAGGCCCAGCAATTCAATTTCGATGGGTTTACCTCTTTTATGGAGCATATCAAACCGTACATTCACCTAGCCGGAAAGAAATTCGACCCGACAAACCGGTAAAGACGGTCAAACCAAGGCCTTTGTACTCATGTTTCCTTCAAAAGAGACACTTTTTGTTAGCTATTACGCTTGGTTTTTGCTGAAATCCCGGTCTTTACCAAAGGAAACAGAGTGATTGGCACGTTTGAAATTCTAAAGCAGGACGCTACATCCGGCGCACGGCGAGCACGCCTCCAAACGGCACATGGGGTGATCGAAACGCCCGTTTTTATGCCCGTGGGAACCCAAGCCACGGTGAAGTCCATGTCGCCTGCCGAATTGGAGGAGTTGGGCTGCCGTGTCATTCTAAGCAATACCTACCACCTGAACAGCCGCCCCGGTATGGAAATCATGGAAGCCTGCGGCGGACTGCACCGATTCATGGGGTGGAACCATTCGATTCTTACAGACAGCGGCGGATTTCAGGTGTTCAGCTTGGCCAAGCTGCGCAAAATGTCACGCGAAGGCGTGGAATTTCAGTCGCATGTGGATGGTTCCCGCCATCTACTCGGTCCACGCGAAGCGATGAACATCCAGCGGATTATCGGTTCAGATATTGCCATGTGTCTGGATGAATGCATGCCGTATCCTAGCGACCGCTCTTATGCGGAAGCCTCCCTCGAACGGACGCTTAAATGGGCGGGTGATTGCCGGACTCAGCCGCGCGCGGAGGGGCAAATGGTCTTCGGAATTGTGCAGGGCGGGGTATATCGTGATCTCCGCGAAAAGGGCGCAAAGGAACTCGTCGAAATAGGCTTTGATGGCTACGCCATTGGTGGTGTCAGCGTGGGCGAACCGGCGGACCTCCTGATTCAGGGCGTGGACGATGGAGTGCGTTTTCTGCCGCCGGAACGGCCCCGCTACCTGATGGGCGTCGGCGTGCTGACGCAAATCGTTGAATCCGTCGCACGCGGCGTGGATATGTTCGACTGCGTGATGCCCACTCGCTATGCACGCAATGGCACCGCCTTCACCATGGAAGGGCCCGTACCCATCAAAGCCGCCCGCTACAAACTGGATCAGGGGCCGATTGAGCGCGATTGCGATTGCTACGCCTGCCGTCATTTTTCACGCGCCTACATCCGCCACCTGCTCAATGTGAATGAAATTTTGGGCGCACGCTTATTGACGATTCATAATATCCATCGTTATATGCGTTTTATGGAACAACTGCGCGCCTCGATCGAAGAAGGTGCATTTGAAGCTTTCAGAACGGAAACCAATCAACGATATTCGTTGCAGGCAATACAAGCATAGAGAAGGAGAATCAATATGATCAATAGCATGTGGCTTATTTTGGCAATGGGAACCCCCGGCGGTGCGGGCGGCGGCGCAACACAGCAATCCCCGATATTCATGTTTGGCTGGATTGCCATCATGATTGCCATCTTTTACTTCCTGATGATTCGTCCTCAGCAGAAACGCGCCAAGGAACGTCAGAAACTACTGGATGCCATTAAGAGCGGCGATCGAGTGGTCTTTGGGGGCGGCATTATGGGCTCCGTCACCAACGTGAAAGAAAAAACGATCCTCATAAAAATTGCGGACAACGTGAAGATTGAAGTCAGCCGAGGTGCCGTGACTCAGGTATTGGAACAGGGCGACACGCCGGAAGACGAGCAGAAATAGGGTTCGATAACATTTGGAAAGACGAGGATTTGAATCATGGAAAAGAATGCTGTGTGGAAATGGCTGATTCTGGTGGCGCTGATTTGCGGATCGCTGGCCCTGGTGTATCCGCCACAGGAAAAGGTAACGCTTGGATTGGACCTGCAGGGCGGGACCAGTTTTATTGTGGAAATTGATCAGGAGCGCCTCCGGAAAGAAATCCAGGATCGCGAACCGGACATGACGCCCGAAGAAGTCAACGTGCAAATGAAAGAGGACATCGAGCGCGGAAGAGAAATCGCTCTTGAAGTGATTCGTAATCGTGTGGACGGTCTTGGTATCGCCGAACCGATTATTTATTCCGCCAGCTACCGGGACCAGGAGCGCATCATCGTGCAGTTGCCTGGCGTCGATGATGACAAGCGGAAGTCCGCCAGAGAGTCCATCGAAAGCGTGGCCTTCCTGGAGTTCCGTCTCGTGCATGAAAAGAGCGAAGAATGGACCGGCGAACTATTTTCCAAAAACAAAGCCCCAAAAGGATTCAAAATCAGCGAGCAGGGTAAATATTTCGTCCGTGATCGCACCGCCGTAAAAGATGAAGAGATGGGGCGCGCCTTTCTGGAGCAGTTGAAAAAATTTGAATATCACGCGGGCTGTGAACTTCTATTAGAGCGCGAGGCGGATGAAACCGGACGCGAGATATTCCGCCCGTTTTACGTGGAAGTTCGCCCGCTGCTGAAGGGCGATGCCGTCAAGGCGGCCAATGTGGATTACAACAACATGACACATGCCCCGTATGTCTCCATGGAATTCAATTCCGACGGGGCCAGCCGCTTTGCCAACCTCACCAAGAATTACGCGCCGCGCGGCCCGAAGAATCTGACCAGCGATGAAGGCCGACAATTGGCCATCGTGCTGGATGGCACGCTCTATTCCGCCCCTTCGATCCGCGAGGAAATCCCGAGTGGACGGGCCCAGATCACTGGGCGCTTCACCCTTCAGGAATCCACGCGACTGGCCAATGTCTTGAGTACCGGAAGTCTTCCGGTGCCGGTGCGCATCGTTCAGACGCAGACCGTGGACCCGACGCTTGGGCGCGACTCCATTCAAAGCGGTGCCAAGGCGGCGGTTATTGCCTTCATTGCCGTCCTGATCTTCATGCTGATTTACTACATGAAAGCGGGCATAGTGGCGAATCTTGCGCTCTTTGTGGATATGCTGCTGCTGCCTATCGGACTGGTGGTGGCATCCGGCTTCCTCGGACTGCTCACCGGTGGATCGAGCTTTACCGGTGCGTCCGTCGGACTTCCGACGCTTACGCTGCCCGGTATTGCCGGTATCGTGCTGACCATGGGCATGGCGGTGGATGCCAACGTGCTGATCTTTGAGCGTATCCGAGAAGAACTCAACGCCGGGAAAAAACTGGTACCAGCCATCGCCGCTGGATACGAAAAGGCCTTCAGCACCATTTTTGACTCGAACATTACCACACTTGTAACGGCCGTTATTCTCTTCGCCTTCGGCTCCGGCCCAATCAAGGGATTTGCCGTGACGCTGACGGCGGGCATCGTGGTCAGCATGTGCGTGGTGTTGATCTATACCAAGATGTTCTTCCGTATCATGACCGACAAATTCAACATGACGACCCTCCGCATGTTCTCGCTGGTCAAAAACACGAACATCAACTTTGTGGGCATGCGGCATGTAGCCATTGTCTTCTCGGTGATTGTTCTGGCGGTTACGTGGACCCTCTTTGTCATGCGCGGAGTCGACACCAACCTGGGTGTTGACTTCACCGGCGGCACGGCGCTGCTCTACCGTTTTGATGAAAAACAACCCGTCGAAGTTATTCGCGACCTGCTCAATAAGGATGGTTTGACGGCCGTTATTCAGTATCAAGGCGAATTAATGCCGGATGCCTCGGGTAAAATCCGCGAATACGTGGAAATTCGGGTCGGGGAAGATGATGGAGAAAAGACCAAGGAAATCATGGAGACCTCCCTGACTAAATACGGGTATGAACTGAGCAAGGAGGACCAAGTGCGTGGGCAGGTCGGCAGCGAATTGCGACGCAAAGGCCTCATGGCAATCATCTGGGCCATGGCGGGCATCGTGATCTACATCACTTTCCGCTTCGAGTTCGGGTTTGCCGTCGGTGCCATCGTGGCCCTGCTGCACGATGTGCTCATCACGGCGGGCATCTACACGCTGTGCGGACGGCAAATCAGCCTGACGGTGGTTGCGGCCCTGTTGACGATTGTCGGTTATTCGGTCAATGACACCATTGTGGTCTTTGACCGCATCCGCGAAGACCTGAAATTGGTCAAAGGAAAGACCTTTAAGGAAATAGCCAACCTCAGCATCAATCAGACTCTGAGCCGGACGATACTGACCTCCCTGACGACGCTGATCAGCGTGCTGGTTCTGCTCTTTTTCGGAGGCGGCTCTATTTACGATTTTGCCCTGACTTTGTTCATCGGCATAATCGTTGGAACCTATTCCTCCATCTTTGTGGCTACCCCGGTGGCCATGCTCTGGCATAAGGATAAAAAGCCATCGGCACAGGCACCTGTTCCAGCGGTGGCTCAAGCTCGCAAATCGTGAAGCGCTGGATAACGGCGTCGATTGACTTGGAAGCGGCGGACCGGCTCGTCCAAGAGAGTGGTCTGCCGCTTTCCTTTTCCAAATTATGCCTCGCCCGCAACCTACGCTCCTGGGAAGAAGTGCAGTTGTTTCGCGATGCGCGATTGAGCCGCCTGAGCGACCCTTTTGAACTCGTGGGTGTCGAGGTGGCGGCGCTACGTCTGCTCCAGGCCCTGAAAGAGAAAGAACGGGTGACGGTGTTCGGCGATTATGACGTGGATGGCATTACCTCCACGGCGCTGCTCATTCAGCTCTTTTCCGAACTCGACATCATCGCCACGCCCTTTATTCCCGACCGAATGGAGGAGGGATACGGCGTAACGACTGAGGCCATGCAACGCTGCCTCGAATGCACGAATCCAGACCTTATCGTCACGGTTGATTGCGGCATTTCTTCCGTCACGCAGGTCCAGCTTGCCAAGCAGGCCGGCGTGGAGGTCATTGTCACCGATCACCATGAACCGGGAGAAATCATTCCAGATGCCGTGGCCGTCATAAATCCGAAATTGCAGGGAGCATCTCCGTATCATGCTTTGGCCGGGGTAGGGGTGGCCTTCAAGCTCGCTCATGGCTTGCTCAAGCTCGGACGTGCCAGCGGAGTTCCCGGCTTTGAAGACGTTGATCTGCGCCGTTACCTCGATCTTGTGGCGGTCGGCACGGTCTGCGATATGGTCCCGCTCACCGACGAAAATCGAATTTTTGCTCGGCAGGGTATCGCTCGCCTTCGAAAAACGGACCATACCGGACTAAAGGCCCTAGCCGAATGCGCCTCCATTAAACTGGCTGAAGCAGATGGCTATCACATCGGCTTCCAACTTGGACCACGGTTGAATGCCTCCGGACGCCTTTCAAGTGCCGCGACCTCCCTTCAACTTCTTTTGACCGATGACGCGACAGTGGCCGAAGAGAACGCTCTGCTGCTGGATGAACACAACACCGAACGCAGGCGCATGGAGGCGGCCATGTTGGCTGAAGCCTGCGAACAGATTGATGCGCGATTTGATCCCGCGCATGATTTCTTTCTCGTGGTCTCGTCCAACGCCTGGCATCCCGGGGTGATTGGCATTGTTGCATCGCGCCTTTCCAAAAAATACCGACGCCCAACGGCAGTCATTGCCATAGATGAAAAAGGAGAGGGCAGGGGATCATGCCGTAGCATCGAGGACTTCAATATCGTCGAAGCCCTGAATCAGTGCGAGACGCTCCTGGGCCATCATGGTGGGCATCCTATGGCCGCCGGCTTCAGCATCCAGGCGGACCGGATTGCCTCGTTTTCCGAAGCCATCAATGATCTCGCCCGAAGGCATCTTGAGGGACGCGACTTGCGGGAACCCGTGCGTATAGACTGCGGGTTAAGCTTGGGCGAACTGAACCGGGAGCTGTACCAGCTCATAGAAACCTTAGCACCCTTCGGCATGGGGAATCCAAAGCCGGTCATCTCCACTGGAGGTCCGGGCGTTCAGGTGAGTAGCAAGCGACTGGTTGGGCAGAAACATACCAAGCTGACCATCACGGATGGCCAGGACAGGATAAACGGCATTTATTTCAACTGTCTGCCGGAAGCCATTCCCGAAGGTGATGTATGCGTTGCTCTGACGCTCCAGCTCAATCACTTCAATGGAAACACGCAGCTTGAATGTAACGTGCTGGATATTACAAGCCATGCCCGAAAAAGCTGAGAGCAGAAGAATCAAATTGCTTCTGGATAACCAACGACAAGGCCGCTCACGAAATATCGAAGAGCCGCTTCCTGCGCATCACCGATAGCACGACAAATGATTTTTCAGTAATTGGAGCTTGTCCCGCTTGACGCAATCATTTGCCATCCAGGATGATGCGATGAAAGAAATCCGATAAAGGAGGTGTTTTTTCCTCCTTTACCGGAAAGATATGCTTTATATTTCTTTTCGACC
>Ga0075120_10003202_pt1 | contig 11308 bp, 10 predicted proteins | sample AntAceMetag02UKL_FD_69792 | JGI IMG/M metagenome (GOLD analysis project Ga0075120, IMG submission 69792) | Saline lake microbial communities from Ace Lake, Antarctica - Antarctic Ace Lake Metagenome 02UKL | ecosystem: Environmental > Aquatic > Non-marine Saline and Alkaline > Saline | place... | reverse complement strand
AAGCCGTTGGACAGCACCGCGTCGCTGGGCACGGAGCGGAAGCCGATCTGCATCGTGATCACGGTGTGGTCCGGGCCAATGGTGACTATGCCCCCGATGAGGTCAACGCCGACGCCGGTGGCTCCCACCGGGATGTAAGTCGGAGCGATGTCCAGGATGAGCTTGGCTTCTTTGAGTTTGGTCTCGCATAGCTTGAAGCCGAGCTGGACTGACGGGGGCGCCGGCGCTCCCCCGCTGCTCCCGTCGTCACCCAGCATGGGCAGGGCGATGGCCGCCTCGCCCCGAATCACCGTCACGATCTCACTGCTGCCGCACGTCTCCTCGGTGACCTTGACGGTGGCTCCCCAGGTATCGAAGCTGAATGACTGTTCAAAGGCGGTCGCATTCAGCCTGCTGCCGGCGTTGGGGTGATCGTTGCTGAAGATCTGCAACCGACCGGCCTGGCTGAGCATGACGGTGCCGGCGGTTCCCTCTACAGAGATATCAGGTAACTCCCACAGCCTCACCTCGTCGTTGCCGTTGTTCCAATCGTACTCGGGCAAGCGCAGGTCGAGGCAGCTTTTGGCTTGGCCACAGTTCTTGGAGACGGGATCTGGGTCGTCAACGGCCATGCGACGCGCCTCACCGGGCGGCTGAATGACCACCTGCACCCTCTTCGTCGCCCCACCCAGCCCTCCAGGCTGCGTAATTTTGGCATAAGGAGCCCGGAGCTGGCTGTTGGTTGGGCCGGTTTGCTTCTTGAAGTTGTCGGGGGTCAGGACCAGGCCGGTGGCAGCACCGTCGGGCCCGTTGAGGATCCACAGCTCGAGGCTGGCCAGGCTCACCGGCCAGGGCAGCGATTGCGGTTGCGCGACGTTCACGTCAAATTGATAACGCTTGTACTCGTTGGGATCGGTCAAGCCGGGGTCAGGGTACAGCTCCCACGGGACGTTCCATGTCCTTTCGTAAGGGCCATCCTTCGTATCCACGACCACGGGCACACTGATCGAACCGCCGCCAATGGCCTTCCCACCCGTCGCTGTGGTGCTGATCGAGTCGAGGGTAGGCGTGAAGCTGGTCCCCCAGCGATTGAAGGGTTTCAGTCGCCGCTCCGTGTTTTCCATCGGCACGAGCGCTGCGCAGGTGCTTGGTGGGGTCGTACAGGATACCTCGCCGGTATGGTCGGGGAGGGCTGGGTAGAACAGGGGTAGACCGTAGATCCCTGAGGACGGAGCGCGCTGGCCTCGGTCGGTGCCATCGGCGAACGGCGAGTCTGTATCCTTGTAGGCCAGACCGACCCCGCTTTCGACAGTCGTGAAGAGGGTCGAGCCCGTGCTATTCAAGCAGACCGAGCCCTGTGCCACGTAGATCCAGCGGCCCTGGAAGGGACCCATCACGGGGGTGCCAAACTGCTCGTTCTTGCTACACCAGGCCTCTCCGTTGGGGCCGGGCTCGTCGAAACCCCCTTCACTGTAGACGGTCAGGCCAAGCGCCGACTTCGAGGGTGTCTTGAAGTTGTGGGCAGGCAGCGGATCATGGGGCAAGATGATCGGTTGACAGTCAAACTTCTTCGTCGGGATCGTCCCGTCCGGACAGGCGAGTATCTCCACCGTGACACTGTAGACGAGGGCGGGTCCAGTAAAGGGATTCGGATCCTCGATAGGGCGTTCCCTGTTGATGATGGCCAGCGCGTAGGCGCCGCTGACGTTGGCGGCGCCGATATCGAACGTGCGTACGGGCCCCTGTTCGGGTGCATAGTCAGTGAGCACACCCTCGTTACCGTTGTGCAGGCCGCGGACGGCCGATTTGATTCCGCCGCTCGTCGGCTCGATGATTGCCAGATCGAGGGCGGCTGTTGTCGCAACTATGATGCCGGCGCTGTATTTGGCGCCCAGCGTGAACTCTCGCAGCTCGATCAACCGGTCCGAGCTGAAAAAGAATGTCTCGCTCCTCCAGGATCCGTCGGGCAGCCCGGGCACACCATTAGTAGGTGTCCAGAGGTTAGCCTTCTGGTACTCGATGCGGTAGTTGCGCCGCTGGTCGTCGGGGAAGAAGTTGTCCTCCGCTCTGAACACCTCGGCCTTGAGTGTCTCGCTGCTGATGCTTGAGTTGTGGCCATCAATGAACACGTAGGACGTGCCTTCCGTAGAAGTGCCGCCTTCGGCGAGGAGCTCCAGCGAGCCGTCTGTTTTCTCCTGCCTTACATTCACCCCCGCCGTGACAGGGACAGGCGTGGTCCAGTCGAGGGCGTGGTTGCCGCGGACCGCGACGGCGCGCCAGTGGTTGGGGGCCGCCGGTGGTACCAGATCGTACAAGTGATTGGTGTCCACGAAGATGCCGTCGAGGTAGCTTGGCACGCCAGGCGCATTGAGCAAATTGTCCCCCGGCTGGAGCTCCAGCGCGGTGTAGGTGATCAGCAGTTGCGCATTTTTGGGCGTGATCTTGAATCGGAAGCATCTCGGGACCACAGAATTATTCTCAGGCGGGATATAATCGGAGTCCAGGAAGGATTTTGGGTACGGACAGCTCGCGTCGGTGAAGTGGAGGGTGAAGGCCGGCCCGTGTAGCGGTTGGGGGCTTTCGTCGTACCAGTCCCGAATCTCCTGGGTGACGTTGAACGACGTGGGTTCGCCCTTGCGAGTGTTGCCTTTTTTCGGCCCGATGGTCAACGTACCTGTCTTGGGCGTCCCGCCTTCTTCCGGGCGGCTATTCCAGTTGAAGGTACTTGGGTTGGTCCCGATTCGGTCGTCTATCAGCGTGAAGCAGTTCCCGGTAAGGTCATGCCAATCGCAGAGCGGCACCCTTCCCGGGTCTGCGGGCTGCTGGGAAACCGGCCAGAGCTTCACCGGGTGCGAGATACTTTTTTCGCTCCAGTCAATGTCATCATCTGGGTCGAATTCATAGCCGACTCTCCCCTGTCTCTGCGGCGTGATCACCAGCTCGGCTTGTTCGACCTTCATCGGGTGGTTGGTGAGCAACGCGGGCAAGCTGTTGAACTGCAGGTAGCCGCGATACTGTGCCGAACTATTGGTGGAGCCCAGGAGTGCCCTCCCGATCTGATAGTGACCTGGGTCAGGGTTATCGGTGCCGCCTTTGTTCTCACTCACCCAGGCCATCCCACTCCCGAAGCCGGTCGTGGTGAGGACGCGCATAGTCGGGTCGATGGCGGCAGGGTAGCGGCGCTCGGGGTCGCTCCACCATGCCCACGGCGTGCGAACGCCGACCGTCCAGTGGGTCGGCTGATCACCGGGCATGACAACGTATTCGCCAACGACCGCCACGTGCGGCGCTTCCTGCTCAAAAGCACGCACTGGATCTAGGACGATGGCGACCTCGCCGGCCTGGTCACGTATCTCGAGCGCACCGGAGGTGCGGAAGGCATCGGTCTGCTGCCGGCCATCGGCCCAGAGGCTCATGTCCGGCAGCAGCTCCAGTGTGGCCCGCAGTTCCAGGAATTCCGACATCTTGTCGTCCGCGCGGGGCGGCCCGGTGAGAATGAGCACATGCTCCAGGCCGCCGGGAGAGCTGATGATTTCCTCGGCCAGCCGTGGGTCACTCCAGCCGCCGGCATAGTGCAGCACGCGCCCGCCTTCGCGCTGCTCAGCAAAGGTCGGCACCTCCGGCAACGCGTTGGCGAGCTCCGTGAAACCGCTAAAGGTATCAGCAGTGCCGAGGGTAGTTGCCTGCCATCGGATGGCCGCCTCGCCCACGGCCGCGGAGAGCCAGGCACTACGCAGGCCCGCCCGGCTGCGGATGGAGTTGCGCTGCACGTAAAAGCTCTCCCGGCCGGTCTGGAAGGCCGGATTGATGACTTGCCACTGGCCGCGCGAGTCCCCGTAGTGGATCGGCTCTGGGGATAAAACCGTTGTGTAGCGACCTTCGCCAACCTCGAAAGTGGCACTGTTGGCCGTGCGCCAGTCTACCCGCTCAGGGAGGTCGGTGACCCCCGCAGGTAACGATCGGACATCGATGTGCGCGGGCAAGGGTAGCCTATCCGAGTCCGCGGCCAAGGATGGTCCACGCGAGACAACGTCAGCTTTGGCACTGAACTCGGCTGGGCTGACACGGGCGCTTGCCGGCAGTGGGGAGGACGTGCGGGCCGGGGCGGTCAGCGTGGCTGAGGCAGGCAGGGTAGCCAAGAGGACAATGGCGATCAGCAGTCGCCTGTTCCAGGTACGTACGTTTTGCATATCGGGCCTCCGTGGAAACGTTCCTGTAACTGCTTCTGAATCACATTGCTGAACTTCGTTTCTCTAGTTGTACTCGTCGTCAACCAGATAGGCGGTGATGATAGCCCATGGCCCCTTGAGGCATCTCTTCGTCTCGTCCCGATTTCCACTACAGACCAACGTACCTGGGGTATAGCGTGCGCGCTGTGGCTTCGTCGTTGATCTCCAACGCCAGCGGCAGCCAGCCGATAATCTCGCTGTTGCTCTCCAGTTGTACAGCGGTGCTGTCGCTGGCGAAGCGGCTGCGCAGGGTGTTGTCACGCACGCGCCAGCCATTTCCCGCCCGGGCGAAGTCGGGCTGGATGGGCTGCCAGTTCCCCTCCGCGTCCTGGTAGTTCAGTGGGGCAGCGCCAACGACGGCCACACGTTTGCCGTTGCCCAGGTCGTAGTGGCGGGCGTAGGCGCTGCGGAGAGAGGTCAACTCTGGTTTGTCGAGCAGGGGGCGGGCAGTGTCGCCCGCGGAGATGGTGCTGCTTTCGACGCCAGTGGTGATGGTGGGCGAGACAATGTTCGAGATGAGCGGGCTCAGCAACGCAGCCAGCAAGGCTGCCGCCACCAGTGTACTCAGCACCATGGGCTGGAATCGAGCAGAACGGTTGTAGACAGCTAGCGACAGATAGCCACGCATGGCACAATCTCCTCGCACGCTTCTGTAAAGGGAGTGTTACGGAAATGTCAAGGATTCGCAAGACTGCCAGGGTACCCCCTGAACGCTTACCCTCCTCGCACATCGGAGAGTGGGCCTATTGCTACCGGCGGGGACGGACATGAGCATCAGCGAAGGCATGTGGAGGATGTGGATGTCTAGACTCTACCATACTATACCATACCTTGCCAAAGTCTGTCAAATTGCGTTGCCATGTGGAGGATGTGGATGCCGAGGCTCTACCCACGTTTGCCGACCCTGCCCGCAAAAAAGCCGATCCCACACTGGGAACTCTCCCAGGACAAGGGGATCGGCTGTCAATCACTCATCTTCTTCCCCCTCAGCTTTGCTGAAAGGACGGGCCACATCGCATTCTATTCTACCATTGCCCTGCGCTACCCGCTCAGCGCCACCTCGTCCACCACGCCGACGATGACCGCGCGCACAGCGCCAGGGTCGAGCCCGAGAATCTGGCGCGCTCCGTTTCCCTCGTCTATCACCAGCACCGTGTCTCCGGGGCCAGCCTGCGCCACATCCACGGCAATGTCGTAGTAGCCGGTCTCCTGCCCGCGCAGGTCAAGCTGATCGACCAACAACAGCTTGCATCCCTCCAGATGTGAGATCTTGATCGTGGCCACCACCGTGCCGATGACCTTGCCGATGTACATGGTCAGTCATCCTCTCCTTCGACCTGGCTCAGGACAGGCGACAGGTGGTGCCAGACGGCAGTGGGTTGCTGGCGGCGCGGGCCGCGCTCGACGTCGACTTCGTCCACGATGCCGGTGATGGCCAGGTCTACGGGCACGAATACCTCCGGCAGCGCCTGTGCCCCTTCCCGGCTGGCCACCATGAAGACCAACTCGCCGGGGGCGGCCTGTGCCGTGGCGTCGGCAGCGACGACGGGACGACCCTTGGGATTCAAGTCCCTGTCCAACGGTTGCACGACGAGGAACTTGATCCCTTCAAGACCTTCGTATTTGCGGGTGGCGACCACCGTGCCGATCACGCGCGCGAACTTCATGATTTGCCAACCACCCTGGCCCGAAAGCGGGTGGCCTCGGAAACGTTCTCCCACATCTCCGGGTGGAGCTGCGGGATGACGACCTGACGCACCAACAGATCGGGCCGCTCCAGCACGCCCACACCGATCTCGACCGCGGCCTGCACATCGGCGACCAGGCCAGAGAAGAGCACGATGCCTTTGCCCCCCAGCCCGTCGGCCAACCGCACCTCGGTCAACCGCACCTCAGCGCCCTTGATGCCGGCATCGGCAGCGTGGATGGCGGCCGCGACCGTGGTCGTTTCAACGATGCCCAGAGCGTCCGTCGCCTGCGGCACCCGTCCCCCACCGATGGCTTCCACTACTTCCGGATGGACCTGGGGCAGGTAGACGAAATCCAAGGCCGCCGCACCGCCCACCTCGCGCCCCGCCGCCAGCGATTCCTCAACGTCAGCCACTTCGCCCCCGATCAGCACCAGGTACTTGCCGGGCTGCACCGTGCCCGCCCTGATCACGCCAATGGGGGCGCGCTTGACCATGGCATCGGCAGCCTCGATGCCGGCTGCGATGCTGCTGAATTCGAGGAGGGCGAGGGCTGGGTCAATCATGGGAATTTGGAGATCAGGGATCAGAGAATGGAGATTAGAGATTGGATATTGGAAGTTAGACGATCCGGAACGAGTCCTTGAGCACGCAGCGGCGGATGCGGCTGAAGCTGATGGGGTTGGTGATCCCCTCACCGGTGGGACTGGCGATGGTAAACGAGCAAAAGCCTTCGCCGCCGTAGCCGACGCCGGCAAGCGAGGGGCCGTTCTTCACAAAGATACTGCAGTCCATCTCCCGCGCCATGCGGCTCAGGTGATCCAGGTTCTTGGAGTGCATCACCGCCGTGTGCCGGAAGCCGTGCTCAGCTATCTTGGCCAGGTCAATGCCCTCATCGGCGTCGCCCACGCGGACCAGCGGGATGATCGGCATCATCTGCTCTGAGAGCACCAGCGGGTGGTCTCGCTCCACTTCCACCAGTACCAGGCGGACCTCATCCCCGACATTCACGCCGATCTCCTTGAGCAACACGTTGGCGTTCTTGCCGATGAAAGCCTTGTTCATCGTGCCGTGCTGCCCCGCTGGCGGAACCTGGGTGAAGATGGACTTCATCAGCCGGTTGAGTTGCCAGGAGTTGATCTCGTAGGCTCCATGACTGCACATGACACGCTTCAGGTCGTCGGCAATGGCAGCAACGGCGAAGACCTCCTTCTCGTCAACGCAAATGATGTTGTTGTCAAAAGAGGCGCCGCGCACGATGTCGCGTCCGGCCTGCTCTAGATCGGCTGTCTCATCCACTACCACCGGCGGATTGCCTGGGCCAGCACAGACCGCCCGCTTGCCACTCTGCATCGCTTCCCGCACCACACCCGCTCCGCCGGTGACGGTCAGCAATTGCACGTCGGGGTGGCGCATGATCTTCTGAGCGGTCTGTATGGTGGGCTCGGCCACGGCGCATACCAGGTGAGTCGGCCCACCCGCCTCGACGATAGCCTCGTTAACCAACTGTACCGCACGGTTGGAACAGGCACGCGCTCCAGGGTGCGCATTGAAGACAATGGCGTTGCCCGCTGCCACCATCCCGATCGAGTTGCAGATCACGCTGGACGTGGGGTTTGTGCTGGGGATGATCGCGCCGATCACGCCGTAGGGCGCGTATTCGATCAGCGTCAGACCGTCATCACCGCTCCATGCAGTCGGGGTCAGTATCTCTGTCCCAGGTGTCCTGTTGGCGTTGAGCAGGTTCTTCTCGATTTTGTCCTCGTAGCGTCCCATTCCCGTCTCTTGCCAGGCTTCATGGGCCAGGAGTTGCGCGTTCTCGCGCATCACGCGGCGGGTGTGGGCGATCATCTGCTCGCGCACCGCAAGCGGCATACGGCCCAGTTCCAGGTAGGCGCGACGTGCTGCCGCCACGGCGCTATCTACGTCGGGGAACAGGTTGTCACCGTGGCGCAACGCCGGGGCCGGCGGGGGAGGTTGCCCGGCGTTTGGCAGCTCCACCGGAGGGCCGTGGCGTACCCGTTCCCCCTGGCGTAGTTCGGCCATCACCTGCTGAACTATAGCGTCAACACGAGCATCATCAATCATCAGCCAGCTTCAGCCTTAGCCTTATCATACTTCACGACGCCGTCCACCTCCAGCATGTCCACAATGGCCATGATGACGGCATCGCATGGCCGTCTGTCTGTCAACTTCGTCTGGCGAGCAGAGCTGCCGGTGGCGTAGAGCACCACCTCGCCCAGCCCCGCGCCAACCGCGTCCGCCGCCACACGATAGGCCCCTGTCTCCTGGCCCTCAATGTCGATCTGTTTGAGCACCAGGAACTTGAGCCCCTCCAAGCTGGTCTCCTTGCGCGTGGCGACCAGCGTGCCTGCGACTCTTCCTAGTAGCATGACGAACTCCGTTTGTCGGTTACTTGCCCTCGGCGGGTGGGCGTCCCAGGGGTAGTGTGCGGTCCACGTTGGCGTGCGGGCGCGGGATGATGTGGATAGCGACGACTTCGCCTACCCGCTCAGCTCCACGCGCGCCAGCCTCGACGGCTGCCTTGACGGCTGCCACGTCGCCGCGCACGATGGCAGTCACCTGACCGCCACCGGTCTTCTCGTAGCTTACCAACTCGACCTTGGCCGCTTTGACCATCGCGTCGGCTGCCTCGACCATAGCGGGAAAGCTCTTCGTTTCGATCATACCGAGTGCTTCAGTCATGGTATCCTCGTATCCTCCTGAATTGGGAAACTAGCAAATCGGCAGATTGAGAAATTGGTGCATTGGGGATCAATCTGCCAGTGTACCACTCTACCAACACTAGTCGCGGCGCTTCGTCTCGATCTCGCGTCCGCTGACGTCCTCAATGGCAGCGACGGCCGCACCGTAGCCAGCCATAATATCACGTTCTTCGCCACCCAGATAGACGCGCCCAAAGCTGCCGAAGGCACGAACCTCCAGGATGTTGATGTGGGCGGCCTTCTCGGCCTCGTTGGCCGCCAGAGCAGCGTAGCCCGCCGGTTCCACCTCCAGCACGTACAGCGTCTGACCCGCCAGCAGCATGTGACCGTGGCGCATGCGGTTGATAAGTTGCACCTGGTGGGCATCCACGTGGCGAATGATCTGGCTGGAAATAACCCTGGGCTTGATACGATCCGATTCCTCCAGGTCCAGTGCCTGCAGGATTGCCGCGCCGGCCGCCCGAACCTCAGCCTGATCCTGGTGATGCACCTCCAGCAAGCCAAACAGTCGCTCGACAATCTGCATGCCGGGGCGGACCCGGGTGGATTTCAGCGCGATGTCGGTGAGGCGATTGATCTCGATGCCGGGTGAGATCTCTACCCACAGCGAGGTATCATAGGGCAGGGGCAGGAAGCCCCGCGCCACCGTGCCCAGGAATCCCGAGTGCTGTGGTTGTAGACTATCCAGGAAGACATAAGTACGCAACTGCACAGTCATGCCCGTTCTCCTTTGTCAAGCGTCCAATTGGCCCTCGAACTCATGATTCGGCTTCCTGCAGGATCTTCACGCTGGCGCTGGCGCCGATCCGCGTAGCCCCTGCTGCGACCATCTTCTGTGCATCCTCGTAGGTACGAATACCGCCCGCCGCTTTCACGCCCATGGCAGGACCGACTACGCGCCGCATGAGGGCGACGTCCTCGGCAGTGGCGCCGCCCGGCCCGAACCCCGTGGAGGTCTTGACGAAGTCAGCGCCAGCCACCTTGGCAAGCTGGCAGGCAACGACCTTCTCCTCATCGGTCAACAGGGCTGCCTCGATGATCACCTTGAGGATGGCGTTGCCAGCATGGCAGGTCAGGGCCACGGAGGCGATGTCGCGCTCCACCCGTTCGTAGTCCCGGGATTTGAGCGCGCCGACGTTGATTACCATGTCAACCTCTGCCGCACCTTCGCGAATGGCCTGTTGAGCCTCGAAGACCTTGACCTCGGTAGGTGTGGCGCCTAGTGGAAAGCCGACAACAGTACAGACCGGAACGTCGCTGCCTTGCAGGAGCTCGCTGCACATCTTTACGTTGGCGGGATTGACACATACTGAAGCGAAGCTGTGCTTGCGCGCCTCATAGCACAATTGCGCGATTTGGTCCTGGGTGGCATCGGGCTTGAGCACTGTGTGATCGATCATGTGGGCGATAGAGCCGTCAGTCGGCATAATGCCCAAGGTGCTGGCGATGCGGTCAGCTCCAGCTATGACGACTGGCTGCACTCGCTCCACGTAGTTGTGTGCTGAGAGAGACTGAGCAGCGCCGCTATCAGCTCCTGTCTCTGCCTCTCCCTGTATCAAGAGGAGAACCTGATGGGTGATCTGCTCAATGATGCGCTCGATCGTTGCTTCGTCCAGCTTCCTCATTGTTTGCTATTCCCCGACGCGGTCCTTCGAGAAACGTCGCTCGATCTGCATGATCATGTTGACCCGGCGCGCGTGACGCCCTCCACCGGTTGGCGTCTCCAGCCAGCTCTTGACGATTTGCTGGGCCAGGCTGGGGCCAATCAGTCCAGCGCCCAGCGTCAGAACATTGGCGTCGTTATGCTCACGGCTGTTGACGGCGGTAGCCTGATCGTAGCACATGGCTGCGCGCACACCAGGCACCTTGTTGGCGGCCATGCATGAACCGATGCCCGCACCGTCCACGACGATGCCACGCCAGGCGCGGCCTTGGGCCACCAGTCGCGCCACCGCGAAAGCGAAGTCCGGATAGTCCACCGAGGCGGTGCTGTCGGTTCCGCAATCCACGACGGCGTATCCCAGCTCACTCAGATGGCCCTTCAGCGCTTCTTTCAACTCATACCCGCTGTGGTCGGCCCCGATAGCTACGGTCTGTTGACCGGGTCGGCTGGGATCACTGAGCGGTGCACTGCCCGGCGTCAGCGGCGTTGTTGCACTTGCCTTTTCCAGCGTGACCCGCCGTTCCAGGGCTATCTGCCGGGCGAGGGGGGTGATGAGCGCGCCCTGGGGGACGGAGAGCCGCCCTCCAGTGGGCACATCACGGACATCGGTCTCTGTCACCAAGGGCCGGACAGTGACCGGTCGTGAACTCTGTGGCATGCCCAGCGTGCGGTAGACCACGCGCCGCACCATCTGGCGAACTGCTTCCTTATCCATCCAGCACCTTGGTTGTCCTCATCACCAACCACTCGACCAACCACTCGGATTGCGGCGACCAGGTAACTGCTCAGCCAGGCCTGCCTGTGCAGCCAGGCAAGGATTGGACACGGACGAACACGGACGAACACGGACCAACACGGACTCCATGGGTATGCGCAGATACATTCTGAGAAACCAGTTAGAATCCGTCCAATCCGCGTTCCATCCTCGTTCCTTTGGGCAGCAGCCTGAATAGTCGCGCCCAGATTATACCATGACGAGACACCAGGCACAAACTCAGACAGGAGGCGTCTTGTTGCTGATCT
>Ga0075120_10003197_pt1 | contig 11322 bp, 8 predicted proteins | sample AntAceMetag02UKL_FD_69792 | JGI IMG/M metagenome (GOLD analysis project Ga0075120, IMG submission 69792) | Saline lake microbial communities from Ace Lake, Antarctica - Antarctic Ace Lake Metagenome 02UKL | ecosystem: Environmental > Aquatic > Non-marine Saline and Alkaline > Saline | place... | reverse complement strand
TCACCTTTTTTAAAAACCTTATACATCAATGTATTAAGTCCAAATCTGTGTACCCATTTTTTGGAGCTTTTGGCCAGATCTTCGGAAAAGGCATCATCTGCGTAAACAATAGCAATTTTGTCAAGACCGTTTAAGACAAGCAATTCTAAGAAACCAACCGTAAATTTACTTGCCGGCGTATATATGCCTATAGCATTACGGAAACCCTTTTCCCACAGTCTGTCAGCTGCTGCACCTGCAATAAGAAGCGGGATATTGTGCTTTTCCGCTATGGGGAGAACAGCTTCAGTGATGAGGCTTGAGTAAGGGCCAAAAAGGAAATCAATGTTGCCTTTTGCAATGAACTGATTGTATAAATGCTTGGCTTGTTCCGGCTCGCTTTTATCATCTTTATAAATAATATGAACGGGCCTTCCTAAAATTCCGCCTGCATTGTTGACATGTTGCTCCCATAACTTAAAACCTTTATAGAGTGCGTCTGACATCACGGCAAATCTACCGGTGAGCCCCAGACTGACACCTATCCTAATAGGTTCCTGTGCTGAAACGGGTGTTTCAAGAAAAAGCAACAAGAAAAATAAGCATAAGACTGGGAGCCTCCACAAGCGGGTTAGTGAAAATGGGGTCAGCAGAAAAAATTGATGTAATGGTTTAAAAGGCAGATTGAACATTAGTTGTTCCTCCTTTTTATTCCATTTATAAGTTATACTAAAGAAAAGATCGGAAAAACTTAATAGCATCGGGACCGTCTATCCCTCGCCATCCTCGGTCCCCAATATCTGTAGTTAGCACTTGTTGAGGTTATAAACAAGATAAATTACAGGAGATTCCTGTTTACCTTTAATAAAGGTCCGGTGACAGATGGGGTATACCCTTTATTGTAGTGGGAAACTGCTAACGAGATAAACAAAATAGTTGCAGCAATTTTTACTTGATTCATAATCTCTGTCTGATAGACTTTAGCCTTGTTTTAATAGGAAACAACAATTACAGATTATTCTAAACTTTAAAAGAAAAAGGTGTACAGATGAAATTTTCTAAATATCATGCCCTTGGAAATGATTACATTGTGGTGAATCCTTCAGATACTGCCGAGGAATTAACAACCGATGAAATCAGATTGATTTGTCATAGGAATTATGGCATCGGATCAGACGGAATTCTTTTTGGACCAATAGAAACGAAGGAATGCGATTTTGCCTTACGTATTTTTAACCCTGATGGGAGCGAGGCAGAGAAAAGCGGTAATGGCTTAAGGATATTTTCTCGTTATCTGTGGGACAACAACTTGGTTAGCGAGAAAAAATTCACTATAAAAACTTTAGGAGGTAAGGTAAGCTGTCAGGTACACAAAATGGGGAAGGGTGTCACTGTTGATATGGGTAGGGTAAGCTTTGATAGCCGATTAATACCAGTTGAAGGGCCACAAAGAGACGTAATAAATGAAAAAATTAACATCAACGGAAGGGATTTATCTTTTTGTGCCGCCACAATAGGAAATCCGCATTGTGTTATCCTTTGCGATGAGGTTTCATCTGAAGAGGCCAAACAGTTAGGTCCAATAATAGAAAAGGAATCTTGTTTTCCTAATAAAACAAATGTACAGTTTATGAAAATTATTGATCGAGGAAACATTCAGATCGAGATCTGGGAAAGAGGAGCAGGGTATACGCTGGCATCAGGCAGCAGTAGTAGCGCAGCAGCAGGTGTCGCCTTCAGGTTAGGTCTATGTGATTCTCGGATAGATGTTCATATGCCTGGGGGTAAAATTGAAATCACCGTGTCAAAGGATTTTTCTATTCTGATGAGAGGGCCCGTTACAAAGATAGGAGACGGAATTATTTCAGATGAAACTTTTACCCAGCCATTGATATAAATTGTAAAGGAAAATATCCTAAAAATCCCGTGATTTCTTCCAAAGCAGGATAATTGTAATAAGCCCCAATGCTGTATTTGGTATCCACATGGCAAAAACAGGGTTCAGTTTACCTGTTTCCCCTAAACTATCAGACCCGGTTAATAAGGTATAATAAAATATAAAAATTCCGATACTTAATGCAATGCCCCAGGATTTGCCCTTCGCTTTCATCATTAGACCGAGGGGAAAGCCGATAATTCCCAGAAGTAAACACGAAAATGGAATAGAAAATTTTCTCTGCAATGTTATTGACAATTTATTATGTTTAACTGTCCCTTTTTTGGTATGTTTAAGGCTATCCCTGAGCTCAGATACGGTCATCTCTTTTCTCCCTTTTCTCTGTGATGAGAATTTACCCATTATGTCGCCCAGCCCTATATTTAGGTAGTAAGATTTAAACTGCAATATTCGGGATACATCTAATTCCTTGCCTATCATAAAGATCGATCCGTCAACGAGATGGAGATTGATAGACATCTGCTGTGAATCGGAATAGATATTTCCCTTTCTTGCTATAATGGTATTGGAAAGATCAGGATCTCTTTCGTCAAATATAAACAAACCCTCCATTGAATGATCTTGAGGTGATACATGATTTGCGTACATAACTATGTTGGGTATGCTGTCATTGAAGACACCCTCTTTTATCCCTATGCTTGTGTTTGATCTGGCTACCTCAAATAGAAGACGGGCAAGGGAATGATTGCTTACTGGAATAAGGTAAATGGATGTAAGAAAGGCTAAGATACAACTGATGATGGAGAAGGTTAATACAGGCGGTATTAACTGAGACACACTGACGCCGGATGACTTTAAGGCTATTATCTCATTATCTTCATTGAGCCTTGAAAAGGCAATGGTTGAAGACAGGAGAGTCGCCATAGGCAATGTGTAAAAAAGGACATACGGAAGCGTATAAAGGGTTATTAATATGACATGCGACAGATGTATTCCGTGATTGATCATCCATTCCGTTAATCTCAATATCCTGCCGGCAAGCACAATAAATGAAAAAACCAGAAGGCTGGTTGCAAAATTTGGGACCATTTCGTTAAAGATATATAAATTTAAAATTTTTCTCATAGGTCTCTTAAGGAAAAGGTTTTGAATTATCGTAATTACTCAGGTATCTTGCCGCCAAGACACCAAGTCACGAAGATTATGAAATTATTTTTTGATGTCCCTTTTTACTTCCTTCTTTCTGCGTGAACTCACGCAGAAAGAAGGAAGTAATTTAAAGTCAAAGACTGCATTTTCTTAGACAAGAGGTAAAAACATATATCTATTCTTTCTGGCTTTGTGCCTTTGTGGCTACTTGAACTTTTACGAATTATTAAGATTTAATCAGTTCTGACAGGTTTATATTGTTAAAAAAGCTTCTTTCAAAAGAACATAAGATAACAGTTAAAAGAGAGGAAACGTCAAAGTCGGCGATAGTCTAGTTAAATTTCATAAATTTGCTCTGCTAACAAGGTGAGCGGCAGCGTTCTCGTAGCGAAGCAAAGAAAACCCTGCCCGGCTCAACCTCCGGGTTGGCCTGTATTATTATTTATTGCAATTAAAAAGGGTAACCGTTCACGGTTCAACGTTCAGGGTTCAGGGTTAGGAAAAAAATTGAAATTGGATCCCCGAAATGCTCGTAAAAAATGCGGGTCTTTTAACATCATTGCCAAGTACCATGTTCCAGCTTTGTGGGAACGTGGAAGCAGTCGGTTTTCCGGTACAAAACGCTTACAAAACGGCATATGGTGATGAGGACATAACATTTGAACCCCTGAACCTTTGAACCCGTGAACGGTTGCTAAAAAGGTTTACGTGCTGATACGATTACTGCTTCTCCGATTTCAGCAGCACGTCCGGCAGCCCGCTTCATTTCCTCATATATGGACCCATCCTCAAGACCCGAACATATGCGGGCATCTGCCCCTTTAATTTCCTCCTGGGACAAAAAGCAATAAACAGAATCTCCTTTTTGAAAGTCAGGTTCCAGCACTATGTACGGATCATTATAGTACCGCTCGTGAAATATTTTTCCTGAAGGAATTGTTGTTTTAATATCAGTAAACTGTAATTTCTCCATTCGTGAGATAAGCTCACCGATAGGAATAAAACGTGCCTGCATGGCACGAACTGCTTTCTCAATGTATTTGTAATTCCAGTATACACCAAAATGTGGGTTCATCTGTTCTTGAGAGCTTGTATTAATCGTCAAAACTCCTCCCGGTTTTAATGCACGTCTACTCTCTCTTAGGAAAATATTCAGATTTGGATAACCCGGTTCGGTATCGAGATGGTGTAAGACCTGATTGACCATATATACATGAAAGCTATCATTAGAAAAGGTGAGACTAAGAATATTTCCGACTTGCAGATAGACATTTGTTGCATTTCCCACTTTTTGCAAAGCTTTCTCGAATCCCTCATCAGAGCCTTCCACCCCAAATATTTCTCTTACATAGTGTCTGATATGGTCTATATAAGCTCCTGTGCCGAACCCACCCTCCAAAACTTTTTGTTTTTCAATAGGTATATCGGTTTGTTCAAAAATTTGCAGGAGTTCTCGCAGACCATTTGGTTGGCGCTCTTGATCATACATTGTAAACGCCTCGTTATAATTGCAATAGGCAGAGATATTTCTTTTAATCTTTTCTTTCACATGATTCTCTTTCGGAATACTTTCACAGGTTATCAACGGTATATAAATCCTACCCTGCCTGCACAGGCAGGGTAGGTATCTAAACTCGAAATTCTAAACAATATCAAAACTCTAATACTAAATAACCAAAACATCTCCTGCACTTATACAATATTTGTGGTCAATTTGATATATTTTGGATTTGGAACTTTTGTCATTCGTATTTTTTTGGCCTGCATGCGTGCGTCGCACAGGCAGGCTCAGATAGGTATTTCCTGCTTAGAATTTACTGAAAATCAAATGAACAAATAGGTTCCATTAATTAAACGGGTTAACACCATAAATGACATAGTCCTGCAGTTGAAAGGTAGGTTAGATTAAAACCTGCCTTTTGTCAATGTAACATAAATGTACTTTTAATTGCTATCTGCTGTTAGATGATAAGCTAACATTGTAAAAATTTTGATAGAAAACTGTTAAAAAGTAAGAAATATTATAGTTTTTTATAAAAATATTATAAACTGGAAAGAAAAAGCTTGACGAGATAAAAATTATATTGTTTAATTTAACATATTTTATTTGAATTAATGCATTGACTTTATGTTATATTAATACTGTTTAAACAGAAAAGGAGATTTGACATGAATATAGAGCAAAAAAAGACCATGAATAAAATTTCGAGGGAGATAGGAAAATCTAAAAAAATTGCCTTGACAAATATGGACTGGCTTTTAAAAAATATGCACCCGTATTTTTTTATCACCTTTGGTCCTGAAAAAAATGCACTCTTTAACCTCTGCGCAAACCTGCACACCCTTGGAGAAAATAGACAGCTTCTTTTGCGAGACACCTATGAAAAACTTATCGTAGCAACCGTGAACAGACCCGGCACGTTGTTTAAGACCCTGGATTCCATTAAAGGCAAAGATATTAAATATGCAGAAATGATTCACTCTGATCAATTCCTGCCAAGCCAGGATGGGGAGCTTGAGCTTCAGAAATTTCACTTTAGAATTGGCAGAGAAGAACAGAAGCCATCTTTATTTTTCAGAGGAAAGGGATTGGTTAGAAAAGAGCTTCAAGGAAAATACCCTGAATTCCAGTTCAGGGAGTTTGATCATATCTTTAATGTCTTTTTTAAAAACAACAGGGACTATGTTACCCTGTCTCCCCCTCTGAGGGTTGCAAGGGCAATGTGGCTCTATCAATCCGCCATTCGCCAGGGCGGAGCATTTTTAGATGTTGAGCCTACAAAAAACGAAAAGGGACAAGATGAGACAAGACTTGTTTTTTCGGTAATCAATCCCCTGTTTGAGGGATACCTTGGGGAACTAATTGAAATTTTTTATAGACTGAACATAGCCACTCAAAGAAATTATACTGTGGAGATAGAAGACAATGAACAGCGTATGACAATTTTATCGGCCTATATTACTACAAGGGATGGAAAACTTATACAAAAAGATATGCCTATCTATTCAGCCTTAGAGTCTGAGTTGTACAATACAAAGCTTATTAATATAAAAGACAGGACTTATTATGAGCTGGTTATGGATAAGGTTTTGACAGGCCCGGAAGGAAGCCTTTTGAGCGCCATCACTACCTTTGTCCACACAAATATGGCCCATAGCTCTCCCTACAGGTTTGACTGGGAGGAGACCCAGGAAGCCTTTTTTAGCCATCTCCGGTTAACAAAGGAATTGATAGATTTATTTTTTAAAAAATTTAAACCCGATTCTAAAAAACCTGTTGATAAAAAGGACCTGGAGCAAGAATATGACAGGCTGCAGTCCATTATTGATGAATATAACACAGGTCATTCATTTCTCGATGAAACACGAAAGATTATGTTTAATGCGGCATTGCTTTTTATAAAATATACGCTAAAGACAAATTTCTTTGTTAAATATAAAAAAGCGCTCTCTTTCAGGATTAACCCCCATTACATGGAATATCTGCCCCAGGAAATCAGGGATAATTTACCCCCAGACCTGCCATTCAGGATTACCTTTTTCTACCATCGCCATGGTTCCGGCTATCATTTTGGATTTTCTGATATTGCAAGGGGCGGGTTCAGGACGATCATTGCAAAAGGAAAAGATGATTTTGTCTCTGCTATGGAAACTATTTTTAAGGAGGCCATGGTTCTTGCCCATACACAGCACCTGAAAAATAAGGATATTTATCAGGGCGGCTCCAAATTGGCCGTTGTTATGAAGGCCTTTGACCTTAAAGATGACAAAAATGTAACAAACAGACTTTACAATCTCCAGAGGGGTATAATAAATGCCTTTTTAGATATATATGTAACACATGACGGCAAACCTATAGATCCTCTGGTAGTGGATTACTATGGAGAAGATGAGCCCGTAGAAATTGGGCCTGATGAGAATATGCATGATTCCATGATCGAATACATGGCAAATCGGGCCATTGAGCGTGAATACATCCTGGGAAGCGGAATTATTTCAAGCAAAAAAATAGGTATTAACCATAAAGAGTATGGCGTAACATCTCTGGGGGTCTGGAAATTCGTGGAACAGTCCCTGAGGGAACAGGGTATTGACCCTAAAGCCGACCCATTCAGCGTTAAGATAACAGGTGGCCCCTATGGGGATGTGGCTGGAAATGAGTTGAAGATATTATTGAAGAACTGCCCAAATGTTCGGATAACGTCAATTACAGACATTTCCGGCGCCTTATATGATCCAACGGGCATAAACAAGGAGGAACTCAACAAACTCATCCATAAAAAGGATATAGATAGTTTCCCTCCGGATAAGCTTAATGAAGGCGCTTTTCTGCTTTACTCCAGGGAGCGTAAGAGAGATGGTTTGATTGACCGCTTTAAGAAGGTTGTGAGAAATACGAAGGGTGTCCAGGAAGAATGGGTGTCGTCTGATGATTTTCATGCAGAGTTTGAAAATCTTATATTTTCTCACTATACGGATGTCTTTATACCATGTGGAGGACGTCCTGAGACCATTAATGATGATAACTGGGAGAGACTTTTTGATAAAGACCGGAACCCAACAACAAAGGCAATCATTGAGGGAGCAAATTCATTCATATCCCCAAGCGCCAGGGAAAAAATACAGAGGAAAGGCATTGTAATACTCAAGGATTCATCTGCAAACAAATGCGGCGTTATCTGCTCCTCTTACGAGATAATCGGCGGATTGCTGATGAATGATAAGGAATTCTTGAATCACAAGAGCGCCTATGTAAAGGATGTTCTTTCTATCCTTGAAAAACGGGCAGTAGATGAGGCAAAGGTGATTTTTCAACGATACAACCATCCTCAAAATGAATTATTATATACAGAGATCAGCAATGAGATCAGTTATGAAATAAATGAACTCACAGACCGGATTTTTGAATATCTGATTGCTCATCCTGAGAGCCTGTCCAAGGCCTATTATAAAAAACTGCTTCTCGTACACCTCCCTGATTTTGTTCAGAAGAGGAAAAAATTCAGGGATAGGGTAAAGAACCTACCCTTTAAATACAGGGCTGCTATTGTTTCTACTGAGATTGCCACAAGAAGTATTTACAGTGGTGGATTTGATGTCCCCTTTGAGGAAAAACTGAAGCAATTTGCAAGGCGTTGCTGCAGTTGATAGATAAACAGTCTTGTCCATACTGACAAATGCCTGGCAAGGCACCCCCGCGCCCCTTTCCTTTTAAGGAAAGGGGCGCTTTATTCTTGTTTAACCTGAATTTTATGCTATATTAATTACATTAAGCAATAATCTCATTGAAAGGGAATAAAATATGATTCTAATCATTGACTTTGGCTCCCAGTATAATCAGTTGATAACAAGAAGGGTCAGAGAGCACCATGTCTACTGCGAGATAGAACCACCTGATATAACACTGTCTTCTATTAAGGCCTTATCCCCACAAGGAATAATACTCTCAGGAGGTCCGGCAAGCATATACGAAAAAAACAGCCCTAAGGCAGATGCCGGAATTTTCAATCTCAACATACCAGTGCTTGGAATATGTTACGGAATGCATTTCATGATAAAAAGTCTGGGTGGAGAGGTAGAAGGAACGGATAAAAGAGAGTATGGGCTGGCTGACCTTAAAATCACAGATCAGGGAGATATCTTTCACGGAGTCAATGACAAGACACCTTGCTGGATGAGTCATGGTGATTCTGTCTCACAATTGCCGGATGGATTTAATATAATTGCTTCTACGGAAAATACCAGGATTTCGGCAGTTGCTAATAACGGTAAAAGGTTTTATGGGTTACAATTTCACCCTGAAGTGGCACATACACCTGAAGGGAAAAAAATGCTTGGCAATTTTCTCTTCAATATATGTGGATGCAAAAAGTCATGGACCATGAAATCTTTTGTCCGAAAGGCCACAGAAGAAATAAAAACAGAGGTGGGAGATAAAAAGGTTATTTTAGGGCTTAGCGGCGGGGTAGACTCTTCAGTGGCAACCGCTCTTCTTCACAGGGCCATTGGGAAGCACCTAACCTGTGTTTTTGTTGATAACGGCCTCTTGAGAAAAGATGAGGGTGAGAAGATAAAGAGTTTGTTTAAAAACCATTTCCAGGTTAATTTGAGATATGTCAATGCCGGAAAAAAATTTCTTGACCCATTAAAAGGCGTTGTTGACCCTGAAAAAAAACGAAAAATAATAGGGAAAGCATTCATTGATGTGTTTGAGGCTGAGGCCAAAAAGATTAAAGGGGCAGATTTTTTGGGCCAAGGCACCCTTTATCCAGACTTGATTGAATCCAGATCTGCATTTGGAGGTCCATCAGCAGTCATTAAGTCCCACCATAATGTGGGAGGTCTTCCAAAAAAAATGCACCTCAAACTTATTGAGCCCTTAAAGCACCTTTTTAAAGATGAGGCCCGTATTTTAGGCAAAGAGTTAGGGCTTCCTGATGATATTATACATAGACAGCCGTTTCCAGGGCCTGGTCTGGCAGTGAGAATAATAGGGGAGATAACAGCAAGACGACTTTCTATTTTAAGACAGGCAGATGATATTTTAATCACAGAGATTAAGGCAAATAATTATTACAAGAGACTATGGCAATCCTTTGCTGTTCTGTTACCATTGAAAAGTGTGGGGATAATGGGTGACAAGAGAACCTATGAGCATATTGTAGTTATAAGGGCAGTAACCAGCCTTGATGCCATGACCGCAGACTGGGCAAGGTTGCCCCATGCACTCTTGGCTCGAATCTCAAACCGTATTATCAATGAGGTAAAGGGTATTAACAGGGTGACTTATGACATCAGCTCAAAGCCTCCAAGCACTATTGAATGGGAGTAGTAGCAAACAATGATAGCCATTATTGATTATAAGGCGGGAAATCTTGCCAGTGTTGCAAGGGCGATAAACCACCTTGGATTTGAATGTCGAATTACTAATAACCTAAAGGAAATTGCAAGGGCTGAAAAATTAATCTTTCCAGGTGTAGGGTCTGCAGGGCAGGCAATGAAAGATTTAAAAAAAATGGATCTTGATAAGGCAATTTTAGACTATTATAAATCCGGGAGACCATTTTTAGGCATTTGTTTGGGGACACAGGTAATATTAGACGATAGTGAGGAAAATGAGACTGCCTGTCTTGGGCTAATGTCAGGATCTGTAAGGCGTTTTTTCTCACCACTACGCTCAAATAATGGAAACGTCCTAAAGGTTCCCCATATGGGATGGAACGAGGTAGAGCTTAAAACATCTCACCCTGTTTTTGAGGGTGTTGCCCGGGGAAGCGAGTTTTATTTTGTTCACAGTTATTTTCCAGCGCCTAAGAACAAGGACACAATCATCGGAACTACTGATTACGGGATTAATTTTGCCAGCGTTCTGGGTTATAGAAACTTGATAGCAGTACAGTTTCATCCGGAAAAGAGCGGAAAACCAGGATTAACTATACTAAAGAATTTCTGTTTATGGAAGCCATAATTGATGGACTCGTAAAAAGTCCAAAAATTCTCTTTTCCGTCATTCCGGCGAAGGCCGGAATCCAGTAAATTTAATACGTTCTGGATGCCGGATCGGGCCTGCCCCGTACCGGATACGGGGTCCGGCATGACAATTTCTAGACTTTTTACGAGATTGTCTATTTTAAAGCAAATAAATACACCTTCCAAAGGCTTACGATTTTGAACCAGATAATATAAAAAGGGTGAACTAATTGAAATAACGTAATACCTTAACATTTATCACTTCACACTTTTTTGAATTCTGATTTTAGTTTTAAATTTCATTATCTCTATTAGCTGATAAAGACAAAGAAAATGAGAGCTACTATGGATTACCGGATCAGTAAAAAGATTCAACTCCTCATAGAAAAAGGGGTTAGGATTACCAACCCCTCAACCGTGGATATTGGAGAAGAAGTGGAAATAGAAAATATTTCTTCTGACGGTGTGGTTATATACGAAGGATGCAAAATCTATGGTAAAAAAACACTGATTATGTCCAGAGCAAAACTGGGTTATAAAGGACCGGTAACTATAGAGAATTGCCAAATAGGTCCTGATGTGGATCTTAAAGGTGGTTTTTTCTGTAACTCCGTGTTTCTCCAACAGGCAAACATGGCTTATGGAGCTCAGGTAAGGGATGCATGTATCTTAGAAGAGGAGGCTAACGGCGCTCATGCAGTTGGACTCAAACATACCATACTTTTTCCATTTGTTACATTAGGTAGTCTTGTCAATTTTTGTGACTGCCTTATGGCTGGTGGCACAAGCCGCAGAAATCATAGCGAGGTGGGAAGTTCCTATATTCA
>Ga0075120_10003196_pt1 | contig 11323 bp, 9 predicted proteins | sample AntAceMetag02UKL_FD_69792 | JGI IMG/M metagenome (GOLD analysis project Ga0075120, IMG submission 69792) | Saline lake microbial communities from Ace Lake, Antarctica - Antarctic Ace Lake Metagenome 02UKL | ecosystem: Environmental > Aquatic > Non-marine Saline and Alkaline > Saline | place... | reverse complement strand
AATGAGGTTGTTTATTTTAATTTCTTTATCACCAATTGATAAATAATACACAATCGGAATCCCTTTTTCCGATCTCATTTTTTTAATATTGCCTTGATAAATCATATTATTTTATTGTGAAATTTTCAAGTCCGATAACTGAACCATCTGCATTTTTTTCAGGTTGCCAGGTTCTGACATAAATCCTCGGAGTTTTGATGTCGTTTAAATCTATCATTAGGAATAAATACCCTTTATCTGAATAGTTTGAGCTATAATAATTTTGGGCAAGCTGTATCCCATAAATTTCTTGATTACCACCAATTTTTTTAATATCTGTTTCTTCAAATTCGATATTTAAATATTCTTTAGAGTTAAAGGCTTTTTCTAAATGATTGATATACTCTGATTTTGAATATCTTGTGTACTTGATGTTTTGATTATCGAGTTGTTTATACATCCCATCTATTGGCTCTGCCTGTATTAATACGGTTCCAACTATTATTAAAGCAGCTTCGGCAAAAATGGATTCAATATAATCAAGGTTTTCAAGAGAATAGGCAGTTTTGTAGTTTTCAAGAAAATTTATTAAGAAAAACTTCTCTTCTTCTGTACCAAATCTTTGTGATTTTGAAAGAATATTGTTTATTGCAATGTCAGATAAAGCAAAGTTAATGTTATCCACTTTTCCTGTTGAGTCAAATACGTAAACTATATCTTCAATGAATTTTTGATTATTATTTGGGAAACTGAATAACATTGGAACTGACCGCATCATTGTAATTTGATCGATGCTTATAAATTGCAAAGAGTCGGAATTTGGTAGTAATGTCGCATTGCCGTATTTTATTATTTTATTATAGCAATTTAAGCCCTTGTCTGTAAATAAATGCTCAATATTATTTAGATTTTTGCTTAATATGGATTGATTGATTTCGGTAATGGATTTTTTGTAACCGAGAACCATTTGCTCTTCTTTAGAAAGTTCATTTTTGAGTTTTGGACTCATAATTCCTATAGAATTCAATTTTGGTTGTTCAATAATTTTGGTTGATGATTGTTTAATTTTATTCAAAGGGATTGTTATTTCTGCATTTTTTAACCTTGGCAAAGATGCCATTGCCATTACAGATTCTACCTCCGAATCAATTTTAGTTCTGGATAAATACTGATATTCTATATTTATTCTAAGGACGTTAAAATCATCAGCTTGATTATTGAAAAATTCTACTATAGCCCTGCCATCTTTTGCACTGTATAGGTTTGAATATGAATTGCCTGTCCAAAAAACATAATCAAGATTTGAAACAGCATAGTTTTTATAGTTTATTTCCAACACAAAACTTTTAGTTTTATTTGTTGAGATTGTATCTTTAATTATAAAGTCTAGATTTTGAAGAATTTGATCAATTTCATTATTGACAAATGTAATAAGGCTGATTTGCGAGTTGTCTTCCAAAGAATATTTAATTGAGTTTTTTTCTGGATGTGAATTAAGTAATGCAAGAGCCCAATAATAGTATCTTAATGCATCAGCGATTCTGTAGTTTTTTTCTGCTCTTACGGCTAGTGAGGTATAATCTTGGATTTTAGATTTTCTATTTTTAAAAATATTTGAGACAGCTTTCTTATCCATATATCTAAGAACAGAAACTTTTTTGTGTTTTTGAGTCACAATTCTTTTAGCATCATTTAAATAAATATTTGAATAGGTGTTAATTGCGGATCTGGTATATTCTTCAAGGTTTTCGCCACTTTCTATCATGGTAGTTGAAAAACTGCTTTCGACTTTTGCAGATATTTGACTGACAAGATATTTCATTGCAAAAATATCTGCTTTTTCAAGTGATTCGGCTGTAGATTCTCCCCAAATGTATCTGTCATCAGATTTAATTTGTTCTGCTTTTTGTGCGAACAAGCTAAAACTAAGGAGAATGATAAAGCTTAATGGTAAAATTATTTTCATATAGATTTTATTTCTTTTTAAAATGCAAAAACTTTACCGTTATTTACGGTCAAAGAAAATATTTTTACTACTTACGCTAAGGCCAATTCCAAAGATGATTTTAGTAGTTTGATTCATTAGTTTAAGCTCTTGAACAGCTTTCCCTGCTGAAAAGAGCACCCTGTTATCAATTCTATTATCTGCAGCGATACTTACAGCAGAACCAATTGCAATACCAAGATCAATAGAATTTAATGTACATGGCACTTCTGCGTAATTATTCTTATTTGTGCAATTTTCGAGTCCACAATAACCGCAATACGACAATTCAAGATTAATAATTGAAGACCCAATAAATAATACGACTTCACAGTTTCTAATATTTTCAGCATCTCTTGAAAAAAATGAGATGTTTTGCTCCTCTGATATCTTATCCATATGTGACGCAATGAGTTTAATATCACTTTTTGTGGCTAACATTATTTCGAGTGTGTCGCGTCCTCTACTTTTTGGCGCTGTTCGTGCTGCAATAGCCATTTTTTTAGCAATATCAATTATGGTTTCTTTTTCAAATTCTTTTTGTGATATCATAAATTTAGCATTTTGATTTTATCAACTAGTACCTGAGCTAGTTTTATCTTTGATTCTACTGTCCAGCCTGCAATATGTGGTGAAAGCATTACATTGTCACATTTTGTTAGAAAGTCAAAATCTTTAATATTAAGCAAAGATTTGGTTTGTTCAAATGAGCTTTCTTCATATTCCAGAACGTCAAGTCCAGCTCCAGTTATTTTTCCAGATTTGATTGCATTTACAAGTGCTGAAGTCTTAACAACAGGGCCTCGTGCTGTGTTGATTAGATATAGTTTTTTCGAGAATTGCTTAATAAATTCATCATCGACCATATAATAGGTTTCCTCTGTTAATGGAATATGTAAACTTAAAATGTCGGATTCGTCAAAAATTGTTTGTAACGAAACTTCAGTTGTGAATCCATCAGCATATTCAGTTTTATACTTGTCGTATGATATTACCCGACAGCCAAATCCTGATATCTTTCTGGCGAAACTGCTACCTGTATTTCCATATCCAATAATTCCAACAGTTTTATTCCCTAGTTCGGCTCCTCTGTTTTCTTCCCGTAGCCAGATTCCAGATTTTACTTCTGAATCGACTTTGTTGAGTTTATTTAATAAGCTAAGTAGCATCCCTGTAGCATGTTCACCTACCGCATCTCTATTTCCTTCTGGAGAATTTAGACAAATAATTCCTTTGGATTTGCAATATTCTGTATCTATGCTTTCCATCCCTGCACCCACTCTGGCAATGAATTTAAGTTGGGGTGCAGCATCAATGATCTCGCAATCGATAATAATTCTACTTCTGATTATAAGACCGCAGGCATCATTTAAAATGCTGATGATTTGAACTCTAGAAAATTTTATTGTATCAATAATCTCAAAACCCTCTTTTATGAGGGTTTCTGGAATAATGGGATGTACATTGTCAATTAATAGTACTTTGTTTGCCATAGATGTTTTTATCAGTATACAAATATAGCTTTAATCTGAGAAAATCGAAATTCTAAATATGATTTAGTTAGTAAAGTAGATCTTTTCAACTTCTACTTCGGTAATCTCGTCATAGGGGTCAAGGGCGATAATTTTAAAGTGCAATGTGTAGGCACTATCAATATATATCGAATCCATTCTTAGTGAATCAATAATTTCATTTTCGTAATTATTGAGATCATTAACAATAAGCTGAATTTGCTCTTGTTGTTGTCCAACACGTGAGTCAACGGAGTGTGGCAAATACTTCAAAATACATGATTCGGTAGCAGGTAATGAATCAAGACCGCTTAAACTAAGGTCATAATTGTATATAGTCTCACAGGATAAGCTCCAAATTAGAGAAGCAATTAGCATTAGTGGCAGAAACTTTTTTATTAGATTCACTTTACAAGTACTTTTTGAGAAAGACTTTTTCCATTTGTGTAGATTATGCTTACAATATAAATGCTGTTAGTTTGCAAGTCAGAGATTGTTATTTCAGAACCGCTGTTAAGATTTATGCTTTTTATGGTTTTTCCTGTAATATCATAAATCTTAAGATATGCATTATTGTTTTCGGAATTCTTTATATATAAGTTTTGGTTGTAACTGTATATGTCAGTATAAACTTTAATAGTGTTGATTTTAGTAGGAAAACAGTAATTGAGGTATTCTATCATTGCATCAAATGGAATAGATTCTGAAACAGTATAGTCGCAAACAATATAAATTTGTGGTGTGTAAGACACCTCATATAAAGCGAAAACATCATCACCATGCCCGGTTGGAAAACATGGGTAAGTTATTTCAGTATTGCTAATAAATTCTTCAATATCAGTTATTCCATCAAAAGGACTTGCTATTCCCCAAACTAAAAGTTGTTCTGTTCCAGAGCCAAACTGTCTGTATATGGAATCAAATTTTGGAGCCTCCAATACACAATTTCCACAATCTGTCGAAAAGAAAGAAAGCATTATTGTTTTACCATTATCTAATTCGTCGAAAAGATTAACTGTTTCACCTTCAGTAGATTCTAATGTAAAATTTATTGCTTCGTTTAGTCTTGTTTGTGAGTAAATGTTTAAACTCAAAATCAAAAATAAACTAAATAATATGTAAGTGTTTTTAATCATATTTTTTTATTCTAAACAAAATTAACAAATAATTGTTTTAAAGACTGTTTAAAAAGGCAAAAGTTGCACAAAGTGTGAAACAAATCATACGAAATAATAGGTTTTTATGCATGAAATCAAAAAAAAGTGAATAAGATGCCTAATAATTTTTTTTTATGGAATTTTTTATAGAATTTCGCAGCGATTTTTAAGCAATAAATAAACTATTGAAATAAATTAATATTAACTATTTAAACAATTGATTATGAGTACAGACATGATGTTTTGGTTTATCCCATTCGCTTCAGTTTTAGCCTTGATTTTTGCATGGTTTTTCTTTAAACAACTGATGAAACATGACGAGGGAACCGACACTATGAAAAAAATTGCCCTATATGTTAGAAAAGGAGCAATGTCTTATTTGAAGCAGCAGTACAAAATTGTGACTGTTGTGTTTATAATAATGGCAATCTTTTTTGCGATTCTTGCATATGGATTCGATTTACAGAACCATTGGGTTCCATTTGCTTTCCTTACAGGAGGTTTCTTTAGTGGATTGGCAGGGTTCTTAGGCATGAAAACGGCTACCTATGCTTCTGCTAGAACAGCAAATGCTGCTAGGAATTCATTAAATGCCGGTCTTAAGGTCGCTTTCCGTGCAGGTGCTGTTATGGGACTTGTTGTTGTTGGGCTCGCTTTACTTGACATTTCTGTTTGGTATGTTATTCTCGACGCTTTTGTTGATGAAGCTGATGCTAAACACAAAATGATCATGATTACTACAACAATGCTAACTTTTGGGATGGGTGCATCACTACAGGCTTTGTTTGCACGTGTAGGTGGTGGTATTTATACTAAAGCTGCTGATGTGGGAGCTGACTTAGTTGGTAAAGTTGAAGCTGGTATTCCTGAGGATGATCCTAGAAATCCTGCAACTATTGCTGATAACGTTGGTGATAACGTTGGTGACGTTGCCGGTATGGGTGCAGACCTTTATGAATCTTATGTTGGTTCAATCTTAGCAACTGCTGCTCTTGGAGCTGCTGCTTTCTTCGGATCTCAATGGTCTGATGAAATTCAATTAAAAGCTGTTTTTGCTCCAATGCTTATTGCTGCTCTTGGTATTCTTCTTTCTATTATAGGTATTTTCCTTGTAAAAACTAAAGAAGGTGCTACAATGAAACAATTGCTTGGATCTTTAGGTCTTGGAGTAAATGTAAGTTCTATTTTAATTGCAATCGGAACTTTTGGAATTATGTATATGCTTGGTTTACCGAACTGGCAATATATTTCATTTTCTGTTGTAGTTGGACTTGTTGTAGGTACTGTTATCGGTCAAGGTACAGAATATTATACTTCGCATGCTTACAGACCAACTCAAAAAATTGCTGAATCTGCTAAAACAGGTCCTGCAACTGTAATTATTGCTGGTGTTGGTACAGGTATGATTTCTACAGCAATTTCAGTTGGGGCTATTGTTATTGGGATTATTCTATCTTTCTTATTCGCAGCTAAATTTGATTTAACAAATCTTAGTATGGGATTATATGGTGTTGGTATTGCTGCTGTTGGTATGCTTTCAACATTAGGTATTACTTTAGCTACAGATGCTTACGGTCCAATCGCTGATAATGCTGGTGGAAACGCTGAGATGAGTAAATTAGGTGAAGAGGTTCGTAAACGTACAGATGCTCTTGATGCTCTTGGAAACACTACTGCTGCTACAGGTAAAGGTTTTGCTATCGGGTCAGCTGCTCTTACTGCTCTAGCTCTTATGGCTTCTTATCTCGAAGAAATTAAAATCGGATTACTTCGTATTGGTGAAAATTCAATTGATGTAGGTGGTGTTATGGTTAATACTGCTGAAGCAACTATCATGGACTTTATGACTCACTACGAAGTTCACCTTATGAACCCAAAAGTTTTGTCAGGTATATTTATTGGTTCTGTTATGACATTTGTATTCTCTGGTATGACAATGAATGCTGTTGGTCGTGCTGCTCAAAAGATGGTTGAAGAAGTTCGTCGTCAGTTTAAAGAAATAAAAGGTATCATGACAGGTGAAGCTGAACCAGATTATGAAAGATGTGTTGCTATTTCAACAAAAGGTGCTCAGAAAGAAATGATTTTCCCTTCTGCTGTGGCTGTTATCGTTCCTATACTTGTCGGACTTATTTTTGGTGTGTCAGGTGTGATGGGATTATTAGTTGGTGCCCTTTCTACAGGTTTTGTCTTAGCTATCTTTATGGCTAACGCTGGTGGAGCATGGGATAACGCTAAAAAATATGTTGAAGAAGGTAATGTTGGTGGAAAAGGAAGCGAATGTCACAAAGCTACTGTTGTTGGTGATACTGTTGGCGATCCTTTTAAAGATACTTCAGGACCAAGTTTGAACATCCTTATTAAACTTATGACTATGGTTTCTATTGTGATGGCTGGTGTAACAGCTGCATATTCGTTACTGTAATCTTATTATAAAATTTATAAAAAGACCAAAGATTTTTCTTTGGTCTTTTTTTTTGAAATATATTGATGTTTAATTGCATATCACATGTGTGAATTGTTATTTCGAACGTAGTGAGAAATCTGTCTAATTCCAATCCAACTTCATAAAAAAACTGCCCAAAAATAATTTCTGGACAGCTTTTCTTTTGTATATGTATTTTTTTATTTTTCTCCTTTAAGATTAAGCATTATTTCAAGTTCATCAAGTTGTTTTTGACTTATTTGTGCTGGACTGTCAATCATAACATCTCTCCCCGAATTATTTTTAGGGAATGCAATATAATCTCTGATAGAATCAGAACCACCAAAAAGAGATACTAATCTGTCAAAACCAAAAGCAATTCCACCATGAGGCGGAGCACCATATTTGAAAGCATTCATAAGGAATCCAAATTGTTCCTCTGCTTCTTCTTTCGTAAAACCAAGGTTTTTAAACATTTGAGCTTGGAGATCGCGATCAAATATTCTTATTGAGCCACCACCTATTTCAATTCCATTTATTACAAGGTCGTAAGCTTTTGCTCTTATTTTACTTGGATCGGTATCAAAAAGACTAATGTCTTCATCAAATGGGGCAGTAAATGGGTGATGTTTCGCATGATATCGTTTAGATTCTTCATCATATTCCAATAATGGAAACTCAATAACCCAAAGAGGTGCAAATGTGTCTTTTGGTCGTAATCCTAACTCGTTGCCAAGCTTTAGCCTTAATTCACTCAATCCATGCAATGTGCGTTCTTTTTCTCCTGCTAAAATCAAAATTAAGTCACCTTGTTTTGCGTTTATTGCAGTTGAGATTCTTCTCCAATCTTCTTCAGAGTAGAATTTGTCAACAGAAGATTTAAAGCTTCCGTCAGTATTATATTTGCAATATACTAGACCTTTTGCTCCAATTTGTGGAGTCCTTACAAAATCAGTAAGAGTATCGATTTGTTTTCTTGAATACTCTGATCCATTTTCAAGACAAATCCCTCCAATGTATTCTGCGGAGTCAAAAACTATAAATTCTTTTCCTTTTACAAGATTACTAAGTTCTGTAATCGTCATTTCAAAACGAATATCCGGTTTGTCATTACCGTATTTCTCCATTGCTTCAGAATATGGCATCTTAGGGAAATCATAGTCGATTTTTATTTCTTTAATTGTTTTGAAAAGATATTTGGTCAATCCTTCGAAAACTTCAAGGATATCGTTCTGTTCAACAAAAGACATTTCGCAGTCGATCTGTGTAAACTCAGGTTGTCTGTCAGCTCTGAGATCTTCGTCACGGAAACATTTTACAATTTGAAAATATCTGTCCATTCCAGCAATCATCAAAAGTTGTTTAAATGTTTGAGGAGATTGCGGCAATGCATAAAATTCACCAGGATTCATCCTTGATGGAACAACAAAATCACGCGCTCCTTCCGGAGTTGATTTTATTAAATATGGAGTTTCAATTTCAATGAAATCTTGTTTGTCAAGATATTTTCTAATTTCTTGACCTACTCTGTGTCTTAATAATAAAGCGTTTTTGACAGGGGTTCGCCTGATATCTAAATAGCGGTATTTCATTCTTAGCTCATCACCACCGTCTGTGTTCTCTATTATAGTAAACGGAGGAGTTTCTGATTTGCTAATGATTTTAATGTTTTCTATTTTTATTTCAATGTCTCCTGTAGGTATTTTATCATTCTTACTGTATCTTTCAATAACTTCACCAGAAACTTGTATTACAAATTCTCTTCCTATTGTGTCGATTGTTTTGATAATATCTGCCGAAGTCTTTGTTTCTTCAACAGCAAGTTGAGTAATGCCATATCTGTCGCGAATGTCAATCCAAATCATTCCTCCTTTATCTCTCTTTAATTGAACCCACCCGCATAATGTAATTTTTTCGCCCGTATTTTCTTTGCGTAATTCTCCGCAATTATGTGTTCTGTACATACTTTTTGTGTTATAAAATTCAGTTTGCAAACTTAATAAAATTGATTGAGACTTTTTAGATTAGAACCCCATATTTATTTCTATCCAACTTTAATTTATGAATAGAGCTATATATTAGTAAACACAAAAAGCAATTGGTGTGAACAAAACAATATTGCTAATGTTTAATCGTTTATGTAATATTATTTTATTTTTGCAAAAAGAAAATTGATGAATAGAGTCATTAGCATATTGTTTTTTGTTTTAGCGTCATATGCGTGTTTTTCCCAGACAGGGGGCGATAATACATATGAGTTCTTAGCTCTACCTTCTGGCTCTCGTATTGCTGCTCTTGGAGGGAATAATGTATCACATTATGATAATGACATAAATTTTGTCCTTAATAATCCCGGATTGCTTAGAAGTGATATGAATGACAAGGTTTCAATTAATTATATTAATTACTTGTCGGACATAAATTTTGGATATGTCTCATATGTTAAAGATTTTAAAAATATAGGTACGTTTGTTGGAGGGATACAATATATTAACTATGGCACTTTTATTCATGCCGATGAAACCGGCGAAATCCTAGGCGAATTTGTTCCTTCCGAATATTCCTTTAACATTGGTTACGCAAAACCAATTAATGATAAATTTAGTTATGGAGTAAATCTTAAAACAATTTATTCTTCATTCTTTTCTCATTTTTCGGCAGGTCTTGCTTTAGATGCAGGGTTATCATATGTCGATACTGCAAATCTATTTTCAGCAGGTCTTGTCATTAAAAATTTGGGGATTCAATTAAAACCTTACACCGTTGGAAATAGGGAGCCTTTGCCACTAGATGTTCAGATTGGTGTTACAAAAAAACTTGAACATGCACCATTTAGATTTAGCGTTACAGCACAGGATTTATTGAATTGGAATTTGTCTTACACAAGCGTTTTTAATAACACGTATCAGCTTGACTCCGAAGATGAAGGCAATTTCTTCAATAAAATGGGTAATGTGGGAGATGAAATTATAAGACATTTTATTCTAGGAGTCGAAATAGTTCCGCATCCTAATTTTTACATTGCCCTTGGTTATAATTATCGCCGAAGAACTGAATTATCAATTCAAACCATGCCCAAAATGGTAGGAATGTCTATAGGATTTGGTTTGCAGTTATCGAAATTCAACATAAGTTATGGATTGGCATCATATCATCTTGCCGGTAGTTCAAATCATTTTACCCTCGGTTTAAATCTTGGTGCATTCTATAAAAACACTAATCTTTAATTTGATTTGAAGCTTAAGTTTTGTTACATTTGTCAATGTAGGATTAAGTTTTAATATTCTCTAATTTTGTTATAGATGCCGCAAAAAAACATTAAAATAGCTGTTGACGGTTATTCGTCATGTGGTAAAAGTACTTTGGCAAAGCAACTTGCTGGAGTTTTAGGTTATATATACGTAGATAGTGGAGCTATGTACAGGGCTGTTACTCTTTTTGCTATTGAAAATGGAATAATCGGAAAAGACTATTTTTATAAGGAAAAGCTAATACAGAATTTAGATAAAATTAATGTTCATTTCGAAACAGGTGAGGGTTCAGAATCTATAACATTTCTTAATGGTGTTAATGTTGAGGATGAAATCAGAAAAATTGAAGTTTCTTCATTTGTTAGTCAGGTTAGTGCTATTGCTGAAATTAGAAAACAAATGGTGATTATACAACGTAAACTTAGCGAAAACTATGGAGTGGTAATGGATGGTAGGGATATTGGAACTGTAGTTTTTCCTCAGGCAGAATTAAAGTTGTTTGTTACTGCTGATGTAGAGGTTAGAACTCAAAGGCGATTTGATGAATTGAAAATGAAAGACACTGAGATTGATTTTGAGACAGTAAAACAAAATTTGGTTCATAGAGATAGTCTTGATAAGTCCAGAAAGGAAAGTCCATTGAGACAGGCTTCTGATGCAATACTAATCGATAATTCTTATCTTACTCGTGAAGAACAATTAAATATTGCATTAAAATTAGCTAATGAAAAAATAAATGAAGGTTGAGATAGATACATATGCAGGTTTTTGCTTTGGCGTTACAAGGGCAATAGAAACAGCTGAATACCTTTGTGCTGATGGTAGTGGCGTGTATTGTCTTGGTCAAATTGTACATAATGCAAAAGAAGAGTCAAGATTGAAATCACTCGGGATGACCACAATTGATCATAATGAAATTGGGGAAGTTAAAGCAAAAAAGATGCTGATTAGAGCTCATGGAGAGCCCCCCGAGACCTATAGTTCAGCAAAAGAGTCTGGTGTAGAGGTAATTGATG